>Ga0123355_10006700_pt1 | contig 17126 bp, 6 predicted proteins | sample TergutEmb28metaG_3_FD_89872 | JGI IMG/M metagenome (GOLD analysis project Ga0123355, IMG submission 89872) | Embiratermes neotenicus P1 segment gut microbial communities from Petit-Saut dam, French Guiana - Emb289 P1 | ecosystem: Host-associated > Arthropoda: Insects > Digestive system > Gut ...
AATGGGCTCTTTCTCTTCTTTAAGCTCAATTAACAAAACTGATATATATATATATATATATATTAAAATCTAACCCAGCTCATCAGTCATTTCATATGTCTTAATTTCAGGGAATCTAAGTGTTCTAAGTAACAAATCGGGAATAAATAACCGTACACCACAAAGTATTCTTCGTATTATTAAAACAAATCCACCCCATCTATCAAATAAAATACTTTAACACCTCATAAAACGTTAACTGTAACGGTTACAATATACACGTCAGCACTTTATGCATACGGCGTTCTCTGCACACCTGAGGCTTCTGATACCAGTATTCGTCTTTCTTCTTTACAGAAGTTTGCGTGGAAACTGCACAATGCGAACTGACAAACAGAAATGCTATTTGATGAAGTTGTCACTTGCTAAGATTATACAGCGAAGATGACGAATGAATGAGTACGGAACGTTAATGGAATGGTACCAACAGGAAAATACCGAAATACTCGGAGAAAAACCTGTATTTTTTTTTTCATGGCCCGACAACCTTTGTGGGCCTGGAACTTCCATCGTTGAGGTTTCCAGATCACACTCAGATACACCAAACTCGGTAGGACTGTTCTGGGCGGGTAATCGGCCCGACGCAGAGACTTATACCTGACAACACACAATGCTGCCATGAGACAGACATCCACGCTCTCGGCGGGATTTGAACACGTAATCTCAGCAAGCGAGCGGCAGCAGATCCGTGCCTTAGAACGCGCGACGAACGGGATCGGCACCCATCGTTACTTTTTCAACCACAAATCCCATATAAACTCTCCTGGGATCCAACATCGCTTCCGCGTCATGTAGACACACAATAAAAATAAATTATTCTACGGGAAAGCCGATTCATGCTGCACTGTTAATGCATTGAACTACATCGCGGATAATTATCCAGTGTCTTGAGAAGCTATGCTTTGTTAAGGGGGATCTCACCCATGAATCGGCACAATACGTGCATCTTAGAAAAATTCTAATCATGTTAGCATAAAACGAAACTTATCAAAAACCTTAACTACATTTCTAGAGTTGGTCCTTGGTCCTTCCTTTTACCTATTTACAGTTTATGTAATAACCCTGTCTTTATCTCAGCCCACGTAGCGTGAAATGAATTTACGGTGTGCTTATTAATAAAGTTCTGTTTGGCTCAGCTTAGGTAGCATGAAATGGCAACATAATTAGTGCATAGTGAATGGGAAAAATATCCAACATACGCTCGTGCTATAGTTTGACGCACAACTATCGCATTTACTTGGTGGGAATGAGAAAACCCCGAGCCGAGATTTTACCCTGAAACCTATGCGCAGATAAGGTCAACGCAGCGCGGGGCTCCCTGAGAAATGGGGGCTTTCCAACGAACACACGAACAAGATAACTAACTGAATAACTAACTATCTAACAAACAGACAGACTGACCAATCAACTAACTAACTACATGAAGCAGAGTCTTTCTTGAGAAGCTAACACTTTTTCAGATAGTCAAGGAATTTCCCTCTTTTTATGGAACCCGAAATTTCACTACCGCATTCAAAAGAGCCCTCTACCTGTTTCTGTCCTGAGCTACAGCAGTCCAGTTCATTGCCTCATTCTACTCCGTAAAGATACATTTTGATAATATCCTCCCATTTAGTCTAGGTCTTGGGAGTGTTCTCTTTCCTCAGGTTTTCCCACCAGAACCCCTCTGTTCCTTTATTCTCCCCGATACGTTCTTCATGCTCCACCAACTTCTTTCTTCTTGATTTCTCCAGACGTACACAATATTGAAATTTGTGTTCCGTTCTTTCGGACTGGATTCCGTTCTTATGACAAAAGGCAGCATCCTGGGTCCCTGTTGTGAGATCAGGATGTAACTTCGCTAATGGTTAAAAGGGGACCAAATTATGGAGTCGCGTGAGGAAGGGGACCGCTTATTTACGTTCCTGACGAAGCAGTGTCTGCACGTGAAGCAGGACTGTTTCAGTAATGTTCATTTATGTTTGAATACAGTCCCGTTGCCGGCCAGTTACAACTGATCTATCTTATAATAAAATCAACTAGATGCACTAATCTCTCAATTTTATTTTTGGAATAAAATTCTACATGTTTCGGACAGTTCCTCTGTCCATCATCAGGAGTTTTTCACTGTACACACAGCAATGATATATGTCATACAACTTGCGAACAGGATCAGGACGGAACCAGATTGTGATCTTCTGACATGTGTTACCGTGCAGTCTGGTGGGTGGTTACCAACATTTCGGAGGCGAAGGCTGCTTCTCTCATCAGGATATTTGTACAGAAACATGCTAATATTAATGACGGGCCCAGAATACGGCTGGCCACAGTAGACTAACAGTCGAGCAACGCAGCAAAGAGCTGAAAAACTTCATGTAATAGGGAGTTTTCTGGAGAAGCTGGTAGCCATTAAGCTTGTGTACAATCTTTTTGTCTTGTATGGAACCCATACGTCCGTTATTGCGTTCACAACAGCAGAAGTGGAGCGTAACTAAAACGCACAAATATTTTCTCTGCTGACATAAATTGGGCCCTTTTATTATTCTTCTCCTATTTTCCTTAGTGCATGCGATTAATTAGTTCCGAAACTGGCCCATGACAATTTCTTTCTTCATTCCGTTTTGGTCCCTACTTTTTTTCCCCATGTGCAAGACGGTATAACTAATGGTTTATTGTTCACGCGAATGTTGCGTTTGTTTCTTTTGATTTGATTTTCACATTTCATACTTAAAAGTTCACATGAACTTCATTCTTCTTTGCACCAATTCATATGGACTTAGAATTGAAATACGTCACGTGTGTGTACATTGTAAAATTTCGTACGGTGTCCACAGATACCTGATGTTCGTACATTTTCCGCAGCTAATCTCTGTCATAAATTACAGCTCTCAAGATATACATTAAAGGCATAACGCTGTGCAAACTGCTTGGATAAAGATCGAAATTGCAGTACTGAACGAAGCACGGGTACTTATCACTGCTCGTAATTGCCTTCGTGTAACTCGTATTGATTCATAACACGCACACCGTAAATTATAAATCTTATTCTATTATATGATTCTGATTCATTTATTTCTCTATTGTTCTGCTATGCTTTAAATCTTATCGCAGAAAAGAGAATAATATTAAAATGTACTTTAAAGAAAGAGGCTGTCAATTTAGAGAGTGTATTTAATTGATTTAAAATATAATCGACTTGTAGGCTTCTGTTGACAAAGTACCGAACCTCGGATCCAATAAAGACAGGGAATTACTTGAACCGCCGAGCGATTTCCAGTTATAGTTACACTGTATAATTTGTTGGGAATAATTAAATTATTCTGATTAAGATAGACTCTTTTCCGCAGGAACGTGATGTGGTACCTGGATAACAATGCTTTGGAGAAATTTACTGCCTCCATGTTCAGATTTATCTAAAAGGGAAATACAAGTATAGGCTTTTACTAAGTGTCAGTGTCACGGATTTAAGTATCCCAAAATTTTCATAATCACCTCGAGAACTTCAAATCTCGAGTCGTTTTAATACTGACGTCTGATTTCATTGGTTGTGTGAATTTAGTTTGCTTGTTAGCATTTAGTTTGTAACAGCGGTGACGCTCTTGCAACGTGGAACACAAAGTGTCGCCCTTATAACACGATATTCTATTCATTTCAGCATGTCTTACAGCGAATTCCATATTCCTATCAAAGGTAAAATTGTCCCTGTGCGGGCCACAAAGGCAAAATGGCAGAATTAAGGTATAGCTCCACTATTTCTTTGAACTCTGCAGCAGATGATGAGTGAGTGGTCAGCTTCACGCTCTGGCCGGTTCACCCTCTAGAATGTGCCTTATGTAACCATCAGGTATGAAGTTGTGTGAGACCCAGAGACGGTCCGGACATTTTGTAAAAAAAGAAAAATATCTTGTCGCGGCCGGGAATAGAGCCTTCATTCGCCGATGTTCAGCCTGTCGCCTGGTCACTTTATCGATTACGCGATACCGGCTCCCCCAGATGTTTGTTAACGAGTTTCACTTCGGCCTTGGTGGACACTGTTCTGCACGACTGAACAGTACCTTCACAATGTCACGTGGAGGTGGACCGCAGTTTCCAGTCGGGTCATTGTCCATCTCGATGGAAGGGTCGTAACCACTGACGATAGTATCAAGTAATATTCAACATCTGTCACACATTCCAAGCCTCACAAATAATAACAATACAACAATTAGCATTAATCCTAGTGTCAAAAAAAACAGTGGGAAATTGCATTACGTTATCAAGTACTACGTGTGATGTTCAGCCTACCATACGATATGTTTAAAACAGAATTTTATGGAAAATATTAAATGTAGTGTAATATCATTAAAAGCATGAGGGGATGTGTTAGAACCGCTATCGAACTGACCATCGATAGGATGGCATTGAAATCGCAGGATGTTTAATGAAAGCCCCGGAAATTCGTGTTGGAGATTCGCAACGCCGGTTTATTGGACTGGGAACCGGAGGCCAGTGGCCTGTTACACCTGGAGCTCTTTCGCTCATTGATTGTGTGTTAGTGGGCACTTTGTCTTGTTAAAGCTGAAATATTCTGTTTGGGAAACTAATCGCTCTCCGTCTTTAAAGGGACGAGTTACTCGTTTAATGACGTCACTCTCAACAGTCAAAGTGATAAGAGTGAACGGACTGTCCTCCACAATGTAGTGACTACATACAATCGCCGAAAGAGGTCTTTAAAGTTTAATATAATTACTTAAAACTGGAAGTAACCGAATAAAAATTAGCAATGTTCTCCCACGCCGCATTAAACAAACAACTTTTGGAAGGTTTATGGACTGCATTAAAAAGTCTGTTTGTGGTGTTGTTCCTACCGGACGTCATAACGAATTAATAACGTTAAAAATCAGATATTTAGAACTAATTTTAGAGGAATTCTTGCATATCGAATTTCAACAAAATACGCGAAACGCTTTATGAAATGCGCGATGAAGTCACTTACGGCGTTAAGAAAACATAGGTTTGTTATACATTAATATACCTAACAACTTGACTACCAACGACATATAACGGAAGCCCCCTACACCGAATCTTGATAAAGTACACTTTATTTAAATATTCAGACTAACACAACTAACAAGAATATTGCATATTCTTTATGCTCAGAAAACATGTTTCGGTCGATATTTATGGCCGTCATCAGGTAGTTGCACAGTTTAATTTAAGAAGAAATTATAAAAGATAGAGACATCCCCTTTACAAGCAGTAAATACCGTAATCGCTATTAAAATTATTATTCCAAATAGTGCAACAATCTTAAAGTAAGATAAAAATTAAACACTGGTTAAATTCCAAATACTTGTGTTGAGTTATTTTCTTCCTGTGATTTTATTCCTCAGAGTGTTCTGTAGATCGAAGGGAATCTTGAGATGTGTGGTGGATAAAATCGTGTGACTAGTTTTCACGAACACGACCTTTGGTACAGTGTCCAGCTGTGAACCTAACAAGAAGTGAACAGTTCAATTTGGTGCTACTCTAAATTGAAAAGTATGTACGTCAATTTACATTTTGTATAATAGCAACGACTTACTTTTAGTTTCTTATTACGTGTGATAAAATATAGGTAGCTCTTTACACTTCCAGGATACATGAAGCAGTCCATAAAATATCCATCCAAAACAATGCTGTAAGTTCGGCCATAAAATAATACAAGCTACGGCTTTCGTAAGTCGAATATTAAGGTAAACTTATTTATGAGCGATAGTCACATAATGTTTTCTAGGAATTGCTACCGACTAGATACCGTGATGACTGCTTTGCAGTGGTTAATATTTATGCGTGACACTCGATGACTATCAATCGTTGTAAGCGAAAACAGGGGAGTACTTTGTTCTAATTCACATCTACTCGACAAAGAACCCTTCAGATTTACTCGACAGACAATCCTTCACAGCTACTCGAAACAGAATAACTGAGAAATTAAGTTGCACGTAATCTTCGTTTCACTCGATAACACAGCTATTAATTTTGGTACGATATCACTAAATAACAAATAAACCAATCTGTTTTGAAAATGTTCTATGTTTCAGTCCATCGCAGCTTAACTCAGACAATGGCTTTTACGTGCGAATATTGCAACAGTTTCATTGGTGTAATAAAAAACTACCTACACTACAAACGATATTTCTATACACATTATCCTTGTGAACTGAGAGTAGATTTGAAACAATTTGTTTTTATACAAACTTACTTTGTGCACGTAAGTCCAATTTACCACGGATAAAAATACGGCAAATAAGAATTAAATAAATCTGTATTATATCTCCGTTAGAAACAAATTCCTTCAAACGTTTGGTACAAAATACACATATACAGTTGAGAGACACGTGGGTCGGAAGGTAGCGAAGTGCCACGAATAACCTTAAAGAGTGATAGGCAAAATTTCTATGGGATAAGACGAAAGAAAAATGACTTCTTCTTAAGTAACAGCAACAACTTTACGTGAGTCGAAATGTTGTAAGGTAAATAGATGCAGGGGTAACGTTAACGTATTATTATAATGCTAAAGTTCAATAACCGAAATATAATGCAATTCCCGACTGTAATTTGTTGCAGGCGTCAGCTGCCTTTTCTTCCATCATGCTGTTTCTCTGGACCTTGCTGGCACTGTTTCCGTGTCTTGTGACTTCCGCTTCTGTGGGAGAATTCTTGCTGCCGAGAAACTCTGAAAGACACACATCGCCTGCTGAAGATCCACCACCCACGTTATCAAAACATCGGAGGCTAATACCAAGCATTGAGCGTCTTAACACACATAATTACGGCGAAGATATAGTCGACATTGAACCGTCTTTCCATTACCTGGATGAGGTAGCAGGTAAAGAAGGGTCCTCAAATAGCCGTGAGGCATTTACAGCCCGCAGACGTAACTTGAGCCAAGACGCATTTACCGTGAAGCCAAAAAGCAGTATACAACTCAGGCCACAGCAAGACGCTCATGATGCCAGCAAACCATTTGGCAGCTTCCGTCGTCACAAGGCGTTCAGTTTTATACCTGACAAACAAGACGTAGAGCTAAGGCGTCGGACAAAGAGAAGTATTTCATCGCCAGCAGTGGACGCTGTGGATGAGAACCCGACACAGTGGAAGCGGTTTGATAGCACGAAACCCCAGTTTGTGACATCTCGTAACCAACCAGCGACAGGAACTCGAGATTATAATTCAGGCGTCCCCCAGCACAGGTCAAGTCATGCAGTGGATGATAACGACATACACAGTATGAAGTACAATGAGATACCTGTCCGGCAGAGGGAACCCGCTAGATACACCAGCGCTTACAGTCGGGAACCTGTCGCCTACCGGCGCGAGGAAGAGCCACCAAGGAGGATTATATACTACGCGAATCTGCCAGAAGTAATTCGAGGCAGGCCGGTAGATGATATAGCTTACGGACGTGAAAGAACAGGATACGACAATCGATACGATTATAGCAGATCGTACAACAAGCAACCCCGAGAAAGCCGATATGAGGACAATCCTATAAGGTCATCTGGCAGAGACAGGTCGTATAGTTATCGTCAACCCGGTGCTGGTGGCAGCAGTTACGCTATCATAGACGCAGAGAAGTCTCCTCCTCAAAGAGCATGGCTTCCACCACAGGAATATGCGTACCGGGAACCTGATGTTCTGTCGAGGTACAATCGGATACCCGCACCGTACCAACAACCCCAGGGTGGAGGAAGATACCCTAATGATCTGCGCCATGGACTCCCACAGCCTCCCCCTCCTCCTGCTCCTCCTCCTCCTCCTCCTCCTCCCTCGGATGGACCTAATGCAGCGCTACAACCGTCTCGGTATAACCCGTATGGTCGCACCGGAAATCTTCCCCGCAGTCAGCTGACTGTCACACCTTCACATTCTTCAGTGGAAGATGAGCCGTACAGAGACTACAACCCGCGGCAGCCAGCACCCTGGTCGTTGCAGATAGGCACCAAGCTCACAGTGAAAGACGATGGACGGCAGATGCCATCTCCAGGAGGCAAACGTTTCTATGTACAGAGTCAGCAGGAATATCCATCGCGATATCTGAGGTCTGAAGAAGATCTGGACATGCGGCAAATGAAGTGGCAGATGTAAATACTGCTCCACTACTGACATGATCCAGAACACAACACTGCTGATAACTGTTTATGCCGTATAGTATGGCTTCTTAATTATATTAGAATACCCTGCTGCATAATTCGTAAGATGTGATGTAGAATTTATTGTCCTGACAGCGAAGAATTTGCTTAAGATTTTGGAAGTCCAGACGAATCCAAATTTTTTAAGCCTCAGTCTATTTCATCATATAAGTATTTCTTATGTTTCAAAAAATATATTTAGGACCAAGAAAAGAGAAGACTACACTTAAATGAAAGGCCGTTGTTCGTTTCATTTTTAATGCCAAAATTTATTACAAATTCACAGCGTAAAGATGCGTTTATGATTATAGATCATTAAGAAATATGTGAAAATAAATTATTCTTTTAAATATATAATTTGAATTATAATGAATATACGTATGTTTAATTCTAGAACGTCACATTAAGCAGAGTGAACACCAAAGTTTCCCTTCATCCAGAAAATACAGCCTGCTGCAGTTGCGGCAATAAATCAATGTCAACTGTCTACTATATATCATGTTAGTGAATATGAGATTTATTGTTAGATCTCTTGGAAAACAACTCAAATGTTCATAATTACAGTATCAACATACTGCAGAATGAAATAATATCAATGTTACACGATGACAAATATCTGGAATACCAACATTTGTTTTTTAAACTTTGCCGTATAAAATCTTTGTGACTTAAGCAAGCATTCTGCTTAACATTTGTGATCTGTTATATAAACATTTATTATATAGGTGTTGTGGTTCCTAAAACTCGAAAGTCATAATAATTTATCAGTGGAGTTTTAAAAGAGATTAACATGTGGTTAAATAATTCAAAAGTTAAATATATAAAAAAGAAGATCTCAAGGCCTTTCTAACATTGCCGACTACGTGTACTGGTATTTCTTTTAGCGACTTCGAATGTGAAATACGTAATTGTTTTCTTATTTTAACAGAGTAGGAAGTATTTTTTTAATCTATGCAGGTTGAAGTTCAAAAAGTGGAAGTTTAATATATTACTAAGGCGTTCCATTAGTGTTACCTGCAGCATATTTCTTTACATTTAGAGAACAAATAAAATTTCAGCAGTGTTAATCATGAAAGTGGCATTCTTCTCGATTGCTAACAAATTAAAGACTACGCAGTATTTCTTGTATTACATAATTTTATAACGATTCGAACAGTTTTCAATGGTTATAAAATTAAAGATTCATGTCTTTTGGGATGTTGCGTCGTGACGACAGTTGAATATTTAACGACACTTCAAAGGGTCGTAGTGACTCATCTTCAAGGTCAAGCAGTTCATTGCTTGACCCTGATAACGAAGGCTCTGTACTCCTCCGAACTTCGGTAACCTTTCAGCATGGAGTGATATTAAAAAAAAAAGATACCGTTGTCAGAACTTCAAACATCATATTTTACAGATTTATTTGATTTTTGATGGCAGAAGATGAACTTCCTTTAATATGATATTAATTCAAGTTAATATGTGAAGGAAAGGACATATAACTTGAAGCCAAGGGCTTCAGTCAGACTGTGTTTTGTACTTATGAAATGTCTGGTGTTCTCTTCAAAACGTATGTCTTTTAGACTAAATAAAATTAAGCCTACAGATATCTCACAATCCAAAATTTGCTACACCCGCAGAATATGGTAAAGAGAAAATTCGAAATGTTATTATATTTCATGTAAAAAAGGTTGGTGAATGTTCAGAAAAAATTTACTTGCACATTTGATGTTGTGTACACAAATATTAAGCTGCATGTTACCTCCTCCTTTTTATAACAGATGGTCATGTTAATTGAAGTGCACAATTTTTGAACTATTTGTCAATACACGTTTGAAGCAAAAAGATTTATATATTTTAAATCTGTGCTGAAAGTAGGTGTAGGTTAATATTTTAATATAACAGGGGTAAAGTGCGAAAAATATTTCAGTATCGCTGATTCTATAATAGGTGTTTGGAAACCTGTAGTCTCACTAAATTACTCATATAGTTGCAGTGTGTAACATCTGCTTACATCCATCAGAGACTCATGAATTTCTTTACACTTATTTCATATGTATGTGAATTGGCGTTACTGTGCATGATTAATTGTTTACTAAATATTTAATTTGACATAAATGCAATTAAGCATAATGTATAATGTTTTATTTTGAAATAAATCGTCTTTCATGACTTTTAAAAAGAAGTCAAAATGCACGATTATGTTAATATTTAAGTTTGCGTTCACTACATTAAACAACAAATGCACTTAAAATACATTTCATGATAAGCATAAAATTCCTACACATTTTGGCTGCGGGTACCATCCTCGTGGAGCAACAGAAATTTCTGTAAACTTTCTAACCCCAATACATATCTGAAAAGTAATAGGCCCTACTGAGCCTGTGATACGTGAAAACCACTGATGCATTTGGGGACGGTTTGTCTTATTTGGAATCACTCTTATTTCCTTAGACTTTGTACAAGGTCAGTTATATAAATGAAACACTACGTTTTGGAAGCAGGTTCTGTTTTCTTCCTGAGGCGCCAACTTTCTGGTGGACCCCTCAGATATTGTCAGTCACTGGTCCAGTGCTGACGGTAATTTTATCTAAGGGCAGTGCTTCCAAATATCGATCATGTGCGGCTGTGTGCCCTCTAGTGTGCCGGACACAAAAGCTTGTCGACGAAAACATTGAAGCAGCGTACCGATAAATCGGGAACATTAATTCCTAATACTTGTAAATATCTCGTCTTACTGCGTTTATTGGACAATTAATTTGTGTAATCGATTTATTGCTTTATATTTGATAGAATGTGCCACTTATCCTGGACAGAGAATTGGGCAGTTCTTGCGAAACGGAATCTCATGAAATAAATTCTGTATTCTTGCCCAAAATACTGGAGCAGGAGCCAAAGGGAAATTTTTCAATGAGGCTAGTAGTTTTATTTACATTTCCACAAAACAAGAAAGCAATTAAAAAAAATTGAAGAAACTACTGGCACGTGACACCATCTGATTTGGTAGATAAACACTAATAGTAAAAAAGACACTAGAAAGACAAACACTTTCCTCCGGTCATCCAGTAGACAATAAGTGGATACGTCTTCAACTTTACCTTTTAATATTACCTTCCGATCTACAGTTTTGATTTTTCGAAGTTGTCAAACTGTAGGCGTAAGTGAGAGAATACACGCTTATAATCTAAAACACAGTATGTTATGTGTCTGTATGCTTTGTGGTGGTAAAGAGGCTGGCTTGGAAAAAATTACAACATGGGTTGGCGCAACTGGTTCGTGGACAGATGTCTGGCGAGTAGATTGCTTGCCAGAGTGTTAAACGGGACAGCACATGCTGATTTATGAACTTCTATAAATTACAGAAGTTGGAATCAAATTATTTACAGGCAACAGACTTAAATTTGAGGATTAAAAATCATATTACATTTCCTTAGAAGTATATTTTGGGACTTTCAAACGTTACTTAAGTAAACTCTTGTGTTTAATTCGCCCGACTGCAAGAGAAAACGCACGAGACTTAGATCTGTTACAACGATATTAATGACGCAATAAGTGTATCCGCGAAACAAACCCATTTGCGTTTTACTGTCTTAACATTTCCTCACCCTTAATATATTTCCAAATGTATTTCCCTTATTTCCTAATACAAACTTTACGTTCCCTCGTAGCTAACACTGACAATAAATAAATCCAGGTCATGTTCTCAAAGGTGAAGGCTGTCTCTCTGCTTACTGAGGCACCACAACATGAAGATACTTGAGGAGGAAACGTATCTAGAACATGCCAACGGACTGCACTACACTTTCTTTCATCGTGCAACGTTGGATATAGGCTAGGGTCAATAGAGTTACGAGCAATAAAACACTGGTATTGTAGAAAGCCCCTGGACTCCTGAGTTGAAAAATTTCTACAATGTATTAACGTTTTCAACACGGGGAAAAATCCCGGTGGCCGTGCGGTGTACAACATAATTCTGTAGCCGCTCTCTTGCTGGGATTGTGGATTCGAATGAATGTTTGTTTCTTGTGAGTATTGTGTTTTGTCAGGTAGAGATCTCTGGGACGAGTTGATCCCTCGTCCCGAAAAACCCTACTGAGTGTGCATGTGTCCATGCGTGTGAATAGGCAAAACAACCCCAACAACGGGTAGGTAGAAGAAGTATAACTGAAAAAAAAAAAAATATGCAAACAGTGAAAGTACTTTTCTACGAAACACTCCCCGACTTCCGCAAGTGCATTGCTTTTTGGAAGATTTCCAGGTTTCGCCCGTTCGTCCTTCTGGTAAGAGCAACATGTTGATGAAAGCGGGTATGGGGCAGTGGGGAATGTTACGGACAGGAGAGAACGGAAGTACTCAGGGTTAAAGACGAAAACTAACCACGCTTATCAAAACAATTGTGGGAAGCATAAACTTAACAACAGAAGCGCCACAGAAACAAAAAAACAAAGCCTTAGGGAAGGTCGGACTCTCACAGAAAGTGTATTTATATAAAGAAATTTTAACAGAACCCAGAAACTCGTATTTTGTGTGTAAAGAGCGGAAAGTATTTATAGGGTTTCTACAAGCAAACTATGAAATGTCCTAGCCACTTAATGGCTATTCAAAACACCTAATTCCAGCGAAAGGGTATATCATATTAAAACAGAACACGACACAGTCCCATACTCAGAACCATTAATCAAGCCATAATACAGGGTGCCCAATGTCGCTGGTTCTTTTACTATCGATATTGACGATGCGGGGGACCGCGGTAGCACAGTGGTTAAGGTGTTGTGCTACAAATCGGAAGGTCGCTGGTTCGATCCCAGCTGGTGTCATCCTTCCAATCGCACTATGGGCCCTGGGGTCGACTCAGCCTCTAACAGAAATGAGTACCAAGGGTATTTCCTGGAGGTAAAGGCGGCCGGTGCGTAAGGCTGACAACCTTACCACCATCCTGTGCCGTTGTCACGAAATCTGAGAACCTTAACTTACTGGAACCCTCTGGGCCCCTCCGAGGCTGTAACGGGACTGCTTTACCTTACCCGTATTGACGCAGCAATCGAAGAATGGTAAAGCTGATTGAGAAAGAGTTTCAAGTTATTTACTTACTTTTGCAAATGAATACGTTATCTTTGAATATATAGCAACTGATCTGCTGTTAGACAGAGAATATAGTTACAATATAACTTAGAAATATGAATTAAGAAATCGTAAGCCACGACTTTTGAAAGTAAAGATTCTGCAAGATCTAAAATCGTGATAAACTACCGGAACATATTCGTACAGTCCGTTAAAAATTTACAGTATGTAGGCTCCGATATACCATACACCCTTAACCTTTTGCCGCCGGTATTATTTTTTTAAATTTTAGCACACTCTGTATATAAAATGTGAATAAAACAGGAACCAAATACGTTAGAATTATTAAACAAACTGCATTTTGAAGAGAGAAAACGGAGAGTGTATATCATGTTTAAAACATTCAGTACCTCTATTTGTTGATTAAATATACAAAATGCAACGTTTAGAGGTTAGCGGTGCGGTACGACCACTATAGGGGTCGTTAGGCGTCAAAGGGTTAATGAAGATTCATAGTTTGTTTGCTGTAGCCTAACAGCTCAACTTGATTTTAGGCTGCTTCATTGTTGAGGTTTCAATATCTCTCTCTCTCTCTCTCTCTCACGCACACGCGCGCGCGCACACACGCACACACACATAAACACACACACACACACACACAAATATACACACAGCGTGCGGTGGGACTCCGCTGGACAAGTGATCAACTCGTCGCACAGACCGCTACCTACACAAAACACAAGAAATGCACGACAAGAACGTCTATACCCTCAGTGGTATTCGAAACCGCAATCCCAACAATAAAGTGGCATAAGGATTTACAAAATAAATTAAGTATATTTAAGAAAATGCGCGGAATTCTAGAACGAATCCATACAAAGAGAACTAGCACCATAGAAAGAAGTACGCACCGTCAAACACAAATAGGGTATAGTATACACTAATCGTGCACTATAGAACATTTGTGTTTGAGAGTGTTTAGTTCCTTCATTGTTGCAATCAACAAAACGGGTTGACAAACATAAAAAAAGAATTAACACAAAAAATGGCCGTTTCTATGCTGTTGCACGCTTGTGATATCTACGCATTTACTATAGCAAATAAAAGGCTCGAAAAGGTCGAAATTAAAAGCTTGGGTATAGTGATTTGTCATAATCAGAAAAGGGCATGAATCAAACAATTTGAGACAAGCCACAAATATTCAGTATTAGGTCGAAGATTTGGACAGCATGAAAACAAACAGTGCACGTTGTACACGATCCAGGATGGCATGACAAAAGAAGCAATCAACAAGAAAAAGGCTCTTTTCACCAAAGAGCTGGACTTAAATTTAAGGAAGGAACTAGTAAGATGTTACTTTTGGAGCCTAACTTACTGCGGTACTGAAGCTTAGACACTTTGGAGAACTAGACATACTTAGAAAGTTTGGCAGTGTGGTGATGGAGAAGGGTGAAGAATGTAAGATGAACGTACATTGTGAGCAATGAAGAAGTATCTTTTTACGTAGAATGAAGAAGGAGAGAAACATCCTACATACGGAAAGAGTAAGGCTAAGTGGATTGGTCATATCTTGCTTAGAAACTGCCTTCGAAAAGATGTTATTGAAGGAAAGGCACGTGTAGAAAGACTGATGTAAGGACGAGAAGACAAAGAATAAGACGTAAACAGCTGCTGGATGACTAAGGAAAGGAGAGGTTACATGAAATTTAAAGAGGAGGCATTAGATCGCACTCTGTTGAGATCTGGCTTTGGAAGAGGCTATGGTCCTGTTGCAAGACACTACAGAATGAATGAATGAATGAATGTGTGAATGAATGAGTGAATGAATGAACGAACGAATGATTGATTTGTGGGGTAGAAGAACGCAGAATAAAAAGGGAATTAACAAGAACACTTTGCACGAATGAACTCAGAAGGAACAGGTCGACAAAATGTGACTTGCAGGGCGGTGGGACATCACGGGTGAATCTCCATGGCAGAGTAACGAGCTGAGTGCGGAAGAACCATATTTGACAAACGGCAAGGAGGACCGGCACCAGAATTACTGCACAATCAACGAGATATACTCTGCCCTGAAGAAAGTGGCAGCAAATTCCTTCGAAATATTGGTACATATCGATCGATCTACACTAATTTATACCCCAGAAGTTCGAAATTTTGAGTAATACACTTTTCGTCTCTTACTGAAAGCATCTATTAAATTCGAAAGGCATCTTAAAAAGTAACTGAAAGTAGGGCAGTGGAAATTGGAGGCCCTTGGTCTTATTTTACGGGCACGCTTCCTTCCATTGTGTTTATTTTGGCTGTAGAGAAACCAGTCAGATATGGGCTGAGTATTGTTTACGTTCACTAGCAGATCAGGGGAATTAGGTTATGGTCAGAGTCAGGGGCTGCATTAGAAATTTCCACTCGATTGCAAAGGAGTGTAACAGGTCAGATCCAAACACTCAACACAGTCTTGTACACACATATAATAGATTTTTTCAAATAACGTCGTTGACAATGGCACATTTTTCCTATTTTCTCTTGACGTCAGAATAATATAAGAGCACTTAATGAAAACTATAGGATGGGTATAGAGTAAAGTACTTCTATGTCAATAGAATGTTGAGACTGGTCAGGTAATATCTGAATGATAAAAACAGAAGTCTAAGTAACACATTCGAGCTTCCTGTCTAATACACTCCCTGCAGCAAATCTTCAAAGCCGAAAATTAACGATCAGATCGACTCAAGCTGTACATTTTTTTAGACGCCTTCAAAAACTGCGAAAAGAGACTATTATCTCCGTCATGTCTATCCGTCTGTCCGTCCGTCAGCATGGAACAATTCGGCGTCCAATGGGCGAGATTTTCATGAAACATGACACGAGTGATTTTCGAAAATCTGTCAAGAAAATTAAAGTTTCACTAAAATATGCGAAGAATAGCGAGTACGTTACATGGCGACCTGTGCACATTTATGATAATATCTCACAGAATTCTTCTGAGAATGAGAAAATGTTACACAACACTTGTACAGAAAATCAAAACACACATTTTATGTTCAATATTTTTTTTTTTTTAGAAAATCAAGACTGTTATGAGATAATGTGGAAAAATACGGTACATACAGACAGGCCAGAGATGACAATATAATACGGCGCACGCGCTTTGCGTGCTGGATAATTAAGGCCATAGACACACACTCAGAATATGTAATACTTATTACTTTCCCACGGCTCAATGGTTACACGAACGCGCCTCGATGCCACCTCAAAATACATTGCCTGTCCTGGCTATTGCCTGGAAGCGACGATTTGAATTTCAGCTTGCTCCTCTACTAGCCTAAAATTTTTTTAATTTTCCTCAGTCACTTCAACCAAATTCCGCGATAGTAACCCAACCAGGACATGACTGTTCCCTTTCACATCCTTTCCGCTCATTAATAATTTCTTATCCTATCATTTGGAACTACACTACCCGCGCTGCTGCAGCGTCTTTACATAAGTCACCGCTAAAAGTACCAAAAACACCGACAATGAAATATAAGAATTATGTAGAGCAGTATTAAGGTCAGTTCAGTAGCGGGAATTATCCATTTGTAAAGAGGGATATAATCATAACGAATGGCAGCGGTAATGTGTTCAGAATATCGTACGCCTGCATGAAAACTGCCGAAATTTCTCATGGCAGCTACCAGCAATAGAAACTTGTTTAGTTTTCGTGAGTTATCCGCTCACACAATCTTTACCTCTTTTTTTGTCTGATACCACATTCAAGAAGGTGATGAGAACATAAGCGGAAACTAACATTAATAGAATTCATCCCGTTGTGTGAAAATCATTAAGTTTATCATAAATAACATAGAAATTTCCGTCAACACAACTATAATTATGTAGGTTAAAATTACTACAACATGTTTCGACCCTTGGGGG
>Ga0123355_10006701_pt1 | contig 17125 bp, 15 predicted proteins | sample TergutEmb28metaG_3_FD_89872 | JGI IMG/M metagenome (GOLD analysis project Ga0123355, IMG submission 89872) | Embiratermes neotenicus P1 segment gut microbial communities from Petit-Saut dam, French Guiana - Emb289 P1 | ecosystem: Host-associated > Arthropoda: Insects > Digestive system > Gut ...
AGATAAAATTGGGTCAAGCCACTTATGATGGCTTATAAAATCTAAGTCTTTATGCTTTTTTTTGAGCTTATCACACACCTAGACACACACTCTAGCTGAAAGTCCTTCATGAATAATTCAGGTTTGGGTTGTTTTGTCCCGATTTTTTCAATTTGAACCTTAACGGCACTGATCCAACTAATCATGATAAATCATCAAGTTTCACTGGTGCACGAATCACAAATTCCAGTAAACGATAAGTTAATCTTCTCTGTCTTAAACCCGTAATTTTTATCTAGCATTTCCGAAAAATCAAGTAGTCCCTCTATTTCAACGTCAGAAATTGTACCACAAGCAGTACAAGTAAAATGATAATGATCATGGGTATTTAAATCATAGCGTTCAAGTCCATCTTCAAGCATGATTTGCTTAATCATCCCAGCCTCAGCTAATTGTCTAACGTTACGATAAACAGTCGTCTTGCTAATAGAAGCATAATCTGCTTTAATCGTACTATAAATCTCATCAATGGATAAATGACCCTTAGCATGCTTTAGTTTATCCAAAGCTTCGATAATAATTTGCTTTTGAATAGTTTGTCGTTGTTGCATATGTCCCACCTACTTTCGTGCGCACACTGGTGTGCTTCATATAAAGATACTAATATTATAGCATAATTGTCTATAAAAATCAACATCATTTTCTTTTGATATCCTTTATCAATAGGTTATGTGCTTAAACAACTAACTCCGGATGATGTAATCAAATGCACCTAAGGCAGCTGTCGCACCGCTTCCCATTGAGATAATGATTTGTTTGTAAATACTATTTGTGCAATCACCAGCTGCATAAACACCTTCAATATTGGTAGCACCATGTCCGTCAACAAGAATTTGACTACGTGAATCCATTTCAACTGATCCTTTTAACCAATCTGTGTTTGGAATAAGACCAATTAAGATGAAAATCCCTTCTACTTCAAGTGATTTTGATTCATTTGTCTGGCGATCTGTATAAGTTAAACCTTGGACATTCGAATCGCCTGTAATTTCAGTTGTCTGTGCGTTTAAGATAACATCAATATTTGGCAATGAACGCAGCTTTTCTTGTAAGACTGTATCAGCAAGTAGTTTATCGGCAAACTCGACTACTGTTACGTGCCCTGCAATACCTGCAAGATCAATGGCTGCTTCAATACCAGAGTTTCCACCACCGACAACAGCAATTCTTTTGCCTTTAAATAAGGGACCATCACAGTGTGGACAATAGGCAATGCCTTTTGCTTTAAACTGCTCTTCACCTGGTACATTTAAGTCACGCCAGCGTGCACCGGTGGCAAGAACGACCGTTTTTGATGTTAAAATAGCACCATTAGACAATGTTATTTCTACCTTATCTTTACGTTCAAGTTTCACAGCTTTTGTTGCTTTCATCACATCAACATTATATTCATTTACATGTTCTTCTAGTTGGGCAACAAGTTTTGGTCCTTCTGTATATTTCGTTCCGATTAAATTTTCGATTCCCATGGTATCCAGTGGCTGCCCACCGAAACGCTCAGCTACGACTCCTGTACGAATCCCTTTTCTCGCCGCATAGATAGCTGCACTGCTACCAGCAGGTCCGCCACCAATTACTAATACATCAAAGGGGTCTTTCTCGTTGAATTCATCAGCACTTGCTTCACCTAAGATTATGTTTAGGATTTCAGCGATCTCCATGCGACCGTTAGCAAAGATTTCCCCATCTTTTAATACGGTTGGTACATTCATGATGTTTTTAGTACTGATTTCATCTTGGAACCAACCGCCTTCAATCATTGTATGTTTAACGTTAGGGTTAAGGGCTGAGATGATATTTAAAGCTTGAACCACTTCGGGACAGTTGTGGCAAGATAGGCTTACATAAGTAACAAACCACATTGGCGTGCTAATTTCTGAGATACGCTTGATGACTGTTTCTTCAACTTTTGGAGTACGACCACTCACTTGAAGAAGTGCCATAACTAATGATGTAAATTCATGTCCTAACGGTAATCCAGCAAAGGCAATACGAGCAGCTTCACCTGCTTTAGCAACTCCGAATCCTGGCGCTTTAATATTTGTTACGTTTTCTACGGTAATACGTGATGACATCTCTGCAATTTCGTTTACTAGATCACGAATTTTTTTTCCATTTTCATCGTCATTGGTATTTATGCCTAAAACGATATCTGATTCCAACAGCGGCATATACTCAGCTAGCTGTTGTTTAATTTCATTATTTAATATCGACATTTTTATTACCTCTCTATACTATGATGATTCTAGTGATTGAACCAGTGCAACCGCAAGAGCTTCCATTTCAGGGATATTATTCTCATTTAATGTAGAGATAATCTTCACTCTATCCTTAAGCACTGTCATCTCTCCTAAATATCTGATCAAATAATCACGAATAGTGTTTCCAGATGTTGTACCCCATGAACCATTTTCGATGATACCGAATGTACGCTTTCGAAATTTCAAAGTCTTCAAGCGCGTAAGATAGTAGTACATAAGTGGGAATATGTCCGCGTTATAGGAAGGACAAGCAATTACTATGTGACTTAATTTAAATGTTTCCGCTACCAAATATGATGCATCTATGTAAGATATGTTGTATATGGCAATATTATTAACACCTTTTTCTTTCAACATATCTGCAAAGATGTGAGCTGCCTCTTCTGTATTGCCATACATAGATGCATAGATGATAAGAACACCTTTTTCTTCTGGCTCGTAAGTGCTCCATTTGTTATACTTATCAATGAAATACCCCAAGTTTTCACGCCAGATAAGACCATGAAGCGGTAAAATCATTTTTATATCGAGCGATCCTGCTTTTTTTAGTAAACTTTGCACATAAGGTCCATATTTACCCACAATGTTTGTGTAGTATCTTCTTGCTTGTTCAAGCCAATCTTTGTCATAATCGACCTCATCGCTGAAAAGTTTTTCTCCCACTTTACCAAACGAGCCAAAAGCATCTGCTGAAAATAGTACACCATTGGTTACATCGTAGCTAACCATAACCTCAGGCCAATGAACCATTGGGGCAAAGGTAAAGGCTATTGTATGCTTACCGAAAGTCATGACCTCACCATCATCAACCTCTTTCATATTTTCATATTTAATCCCAACGCCAAATTGACGCATAAGCTGGAAAGAGTGATCATTACCAATAACAACAACATTTGGATGGATTTCCAATATATGTTTAATACAGCATGAATGATCAGGTTCCATATGTTGAACGACCAAATAATCTAAGGGTTTGCCATCTAAGGCATGTTGAAGATTCGCCAAAAATTCATCGGCGACTCTTATATCAGCAGTGTCAAACAACACGGTTTTCTCATCTATAAGCAGGTAGGAATTATATGCAACACCTTCTGGAATCGGAATAAACTCCTCAAAAAGTTGCAAGTCTTCGTCATTTATACCTAACCAATATATGTCCTCTATTACCTCTCTCACAGTATGCATGATTTACCCCCTGTAAATAATTTTATATTTTTTCTTAAGATTTCCAGAAGCTATAGCGATAAAAGCAAATCTCAGATATCCTAGATTTGCTTTGCCATATTATTTCTTCAAATTAGATTTTACCTACTAAATCTAAACTTGGCGCGAGTGTTGCATCTCCTTCTTTCCATTTGGCTGGACATACTTCGCCTAGATTGTTACGTATATACTGAGCCATTTTGATTTTATCAACTAACTGGCTGGCATCACGCCCAATTCCACCTGCAGTAATTTCAACAGCTTGTACAATACCATCTGGATCAATGATAAATGAACCCCGTTGTGCAAGTCCACTTTCTTCATCTAAAACGTCGAAGATGCGGGAAATTCTTTGTGATGGGTCAGCAAGCATCGTATATTTAACTTTTCCAATCGCTTCTGAATGTTGATGCCAAGCTGCATGAACAAAATGCGTATCAGTTGAACACGAGTAAACTTCAACACCTAGTTTATTTAATGTCTCTAACTGATCTTGTAAATCTTCTAATTCCGTTGGACATACAAATGTAAAATCTGCTGGATAAAATACAACTACATTCCATTTTCCGGCGAAATCCGCTTCAGAATTAACTGTAACGAATTCTCCGTTTTTAAATGCATCGGCACGGAAATTTTCTAATGTTTTACCTACTAATGACATAATTGTCGCCTCCTAATTTATGATCCATTACAATTTAGATTTTAGTTGTTAACTGTAATTGTTATCAATATGTAAAAAATTATAACCGATTATGCTGTTGGTGTCAACACTATTTTGCAAAAAAATGAAAATTATTTAAAAAGTTGAACCGATGGCGTCTCATACAACCTCACTCTCTTTAATCTGGATAAATTTATAGAGATCTATTCAAGGATAGAATTTTTATTTTGTAATTTCTCATTTTTCTGTAAATTATAAAAGCCAGACATGTTAGTGCCTGGCAAATGGGATATTCTTGTTAGCTGAATGGGGCATCAGAAACTTTGATTGCTTCTGTTGGACAAGCTTCAGCTGCTTCAATTAGATCGTCGTGCAAATCTTCTCCAATTGGAACTGTACCTGTATTTCCATCAGCATTATAGATGTTTTCTGCGTACCCTTCATCATCATAATTGAAAATATCTGGTGCCAGATTATCACATACTCCACATGCGATACATTCATCTTTTGCTACTATTGAATATTTTTCCATTAAGATCCTCTCCTATTTTCAAATCTCACCCGTATACATAACGGTTACAAATTAGAATTATAAAGCATTTATTTAAAAAAGTCAACCACCAATAGCAGACGAATGTTGATGTTTTGTTGCAAAGTTTTGTAAAAAATTTAAAATTTAAAGAGAGTTGAATTTTTTAGTTAGCCCCTACGTCGTTCAACTCTCACTTTTAATATGGTTTGTTTTATTAACATTTATTCAGATTTTTCTGTAAAATTTCAAAAATTGAGTCCTTGTAAATTGTTCCTGATGAAAAGTAAGGAATTATTTGAGGAGACACTTGACGAAAATCGATCTCTGTAATATCTGGATCTGGATTTCCATCAATACCAAAGTTCAAAGTTTTCTAGGAAAAAGTGTTGACTTTTTTGAAAAAGTCGGATATAATACAAATACCCCTCCCTAGTAGGGTATAAACGATATTGGTTTGAAAATTATAAAGAAAAGGATTGGTTTGATGAAACAAAATGAAATTTCAGCTTTTTTAAGTGTTAAGGGGATGACTTGCTCAGGTTGTGAATTTAAGATAGAGAACACACTTGTAAATAAGGCAGGCATACTCAAAGCAAATGTCAAGTATTCGGAAAAGTGTGTAAAAGTTATTTTTGACCCCTCAAGGATTAATTTGCAATCTATTTCTCAGATCATTGAAGATTTAGGCTATCATGTCGAAACTGTTGATGAATCAAATAAAAATCAACTTGAAAGTGAATCACCCAAAGCAAAAAATAAAGGTGCAAGCATCATTCTTGGAGTTTTAATTCTCATTGTAATAACCCTGCTTTTTTTGAGCTTCACAATTGACCCTAGCTTGCGCAGACCTGGTCCAGGTGTCGGATATGGTATTTTGCTTGTGTTTGGACTTTTTAGCCCACTCTTTTGTGCGCTGACGTGGAGTGTTAATATCGCAGTATGTACGTCTTATAAATCAGATCGTGATGATCAATTTTCCAGGTTAAAGCCGAGTATCTTGTTTAACAGTGGGCGTGTCATATCTAACACGGTTATGGGAGGCGTTTTAGGAAGTATCGGGGCGGCTATTGGGGCGGCACCTAATGCGAATGTTGTGGTTTCGATTGTTGCTGGACTCTTTCTTATTGTTATGGGGTTGAATATGTTAAGTTTGTTTCCGACATTGCAGAAAATGATTCCTAGAATGCCGAAGATTTTTGGAAATAAGGCTTATGGCAAGATTGGGAGTAGCGGACCACTTGTGATTGGGTTGTTAAGTGCATTTATGCCTTGTGGACCATTGCAGACGATGCAACTATTTGCTTTAGGTACAGGAAGTTTAGTTTCAGGTGCACTAGCGATGTTTTTATATACCATTGGTACACTTCCATTGATGTTTGGATTTGGGGCAGCTAGTTCTACTATGAGTGAGCGTTTTAGAAGTAAAATGATGAAAATAGGCGCAATCATGGTGATGATTATGGGCGTGGGAATGCTTGTAGGTGTGTTATTTTAAATAGATGGATCATTGATTGACTATCGCTATCTCATTATGATATGATTACAGTTAAATATTTCCAGTTGAGGAGTGAGAACATGCATGAAATGAATGAAGAAAAGAAAAAAGCCCTGCAAGCGTTGAAAACTGCCAAAGGTCAAGTGGATGGCATTATTAAGATGGTTGAGGAAGGACGATATTGTATAGATATTTCGAATCAAATTGCAGCATCAAGTGCATTGTTAAAAAGGTCGCAGATTCTGATCTTAAAGCAACACATTAACCACTGTGTGAAAGAGGCGATTCTATCAGAGAAAAGTGATGAAAAAATGGATGAAATTACGAAAATTTTGGAACGAATTATTAAATAGAAAAAGAGGGTGTGAATATTGAAGCAATTATTTAATGTAACAGGTATGAATTGTGCAAATTGTTCACGTAGAATTGAAAAAGCAATCGGAGAAATGCCAGGTGTTGCAGAGGTTTCCGTCAATTTAGCAAGTGAGAAATTATCCGTTACCTACGATGAACAGGAAGTCTCGCCTGATGTAATTAGAGTAACAGTTGCAGATTTAGGTTTTGGAATTGCAATCCCGACAGCTAACCGCCAGGTGATCATCCCAGTTAAAGGGATGAATTGTGCAGCGTGTGTGAGTAAAGTTGAGAAGATGATTCAGAAATTAGATGGTGTTTCAGAAGTAGCGGTTAATCTTGCAACTGAGAAAGTAACCATTTCTTATGATCCTCAGGTGATAAAGCTGCTTGCCATTAAGGAATCTATTAAAGGTTTAGGATTTGAGCCACTTAATATTGACGATTTAGGAACGGTTGATGAGGAGAAAGAAAGAAAGGAAAAGCAGATTAAAACCCTTTGGCGTCGAACGGTTGTATCAGTTATTTTCTGTTTGCCACTATTTTATATTGCGATGGTACCGATGCTTGATTGGCTTCCGTTATCCGTTCCACAGTCGATTGATCCGATGCTGAATCCATTTCCACATTTATGGGTTCAAGTCGTTTTAACGATACCCATTTTAATTGCTGGGCGTGATTTCTATGGAAAAGGATTCAAAGCGTTATGGAAAAGAAGTCCGAATATGGATTCATTGGTTGCGATTGGAACGGCTGCCGCTATCATTTACAGTCTTTATAATATTTATCTGGTTTATCAAAGACATTATCACATGGTGATGTATCTCTACTTAGAAACCGCAGGGGTTATTGTCACGTTGATTTTACTTGGAAATACACTAGAAGCCATTTCAAAAAGTAAAACATCAGAAGCTATTAAAAAATTAATGGGCTTAGCACCGAAAACAGCAATTATCATCCAAGAGGGAAAAGAAATGGAAATCCCAATTAGCGATGTTGAAATTGGCGATATCTTGCTTGTAAAACCAGGTGAGAAAGTGCCGGTGGATGGAATGGTTACAAAGGGGAATACGGCGATTGATGAAGCGATGTTAACAGGCGAGAGCATGCCAGTGGATAAGAAAGTAGGCGATACTGTGTATGCTGCATCCATTAATAAAAATGGAATGATCCACTTTAAAGCAACAAGAGTTGGTAGTGACACTGCCCTTGCTCAGATTATTAAACTTGTTGAAGAAGCGCAAGGCTCAAAAGCACCAATTGCACAAATTGCTGATATTGTGACGGGCTATTTTGTACCTGTTGCGTGTGCCATTGCGATTTTAGCAGGGGTTGGGTGGTACATTGGAACTGGTGATTTTGAGCTCGCGATGATTATCTTTATTTCCGTTTTAATTATTGCTTGTCCATGTGCGCTTGGACTGGCGACACCAACAGCGTTAATGGTTGGAACGGGTAAAGGAGCAGAGAATGGGATCTTGATTAAGTCAGGAGTTGCATTAGAAGGTGCTCATAAAATTAATACCATCATTTTTGATAAAACAGGAACGATTACAGAAGGTAAGCCAAATGTAACGAATATGATCACTGTTTCTGGTGCGAAGGAAGCGGAGTTGCTACAGCTCACTGCCTCGGCTGAAGCGGGGTCAGAACACCCATTAGGGGAAGCGATTGTTTTTGCAGCAAATAAAGCTGGTTTATCACTGTTGGAAGTCGAAGAATTTACTGCCCTTACTGGAAAGGGAGTTGAAGCAACAGTTGGAGGAAGAAAGGTCTTGATTGGAAACCAGCGGTTGATGGATGAGCAAGACATTGTGTTTCACGAAGTAGTTGATGAATCTGATAAACTAGCAAATGAAGGGAAAACACCGATGTATGTAGCGGTCGATGGTCAATTGATAGGAATTATTGCAGTTGCTGATGTTGTAAAAGAAAGTAGTAAAGCGGCGGTTGCAAAACTTCGACAGATGGGAATTGAGGTAGCGATGTTGACAGGTGATAATACGAAAACTGCTACTGCAATTGCAAAACAAGTTGGAATTGATCGTGTCCTTGCCGAAGTATTACCAGAAAATAAATCCGATGAAGTGAAACGACTGCAAGAAGAAGGAAAACACGTAGCAATGGTTGGGGACGGTATTAACGATGCGCCTGCGCTTGTTCAAGCTGATATCGGAATTGCCATTGGTTCGGGAACGGATGTTGCTATTGAGTCGGCAGATATTGTATTAATGCGAAGCGATTTAATAGATGTATCAACAGCGATTCAGTTGAGTAAAAAGACAATCACTAATATTAAACAGAATTTGTTTTGGGCGTTCATTTATAATATGATCTGTATTCCAATTGCAGCGGGTGTTTTACATCTGTTTGGTGGACCACTTTTAAATCCAATGTTTGCAGCTGCAGCAATGGCTTTTAGTTCAATTTCTGTGTTGTTGAATGCGTTAAGATTGAGACGGTTTAGAGCATCATAATTTATTTTGTGAAAGTTGCTATTCTAACGAAATTTAGAATAGCAGCTTTTTATTTGTGGATGAAATTTTAGATAAATTTTCAAAAAAGGCTTGCTTGTGACGTGAGGTAATATGCTAAACTATATCCTGAGTTCATAAAAAAAGCTCGAAGTAAAATCAAAAAAAGGGAGGATTTAGGATGGGAAAACATAGAGCAATACCACCAGGATATATGACGGTAGGTGAGATTGCCAAGAAAATGGATGTTACCGTTCGTACCTTACAATATTATGATAAAAAAGGGTTGTTGTCGCCATCGTCAGAAAGCGAAGGTGGACGTAGGCTTTATACCCACAAAGATATTGTCAAGCTACACCAAATTCAATCCATGAAGTATTTAGGGTTTTCGTTAGAAGATATTAAAACTCGCCTACCTTCAATTGATACACCAGAAGAAGTATCAGATCTACTTACCAAACAGGCAATAGGAATACGCGAAAAGGTTAAATCCTTAATGGATGTGCTCGCATCCATAGAGAAATTAACTGCAGAAGTATCACAAATGGAAACCGTGAATTGGGTAGCATATGCAGATATTACCACTGCTTTACAAATTAAAAGTGATTCATATTGGATGATAAAACATTTCGATGAGACGATGAGAAACAACTTTCAAAGACAAAACGACTTTGACAAGGAGGTATTGAATCTGCTTGAGACACTTATGAAAAGGGCAGCAGAACTGCAAAAAAATGGGCTTAGCCCTGAAAGCGAATCAAGTCAAGCTTTTGCAAAAGATTGGTGGGATTTTGTGATGGATATTACTGGTGGCAACACGAGCCTATTACCCAAACTTTTTGAGTTTGGGGCTGGTTTGAGCGACAATGAATGGAAGGATAATCATGCGTTTGATAAAGATTTTCTCGGAAAAGCATTGGCAGTTTACCTTGAAAATATTGGATTTAATATTCCACTAAAGGAGAATGAAAAAATATGATTACTGTAAGTATGAAAAATGTCGGTAAATCTTTTGGTTCAAACACTGTACTAAAGGATGTTACTTTTGATGCCTATGAGGGGGAAATTTTCGGGATGTTGGGTCCTTCTGGTGCTGGCAAGACAACCATTATCAACATCCTAACTAAACAATTTGATATAGCTAATGGCGCCTGCCACGTAAGTGCTGCGAGCCATGAAATAGGGCTTATGCTAGAAGATGACGGATTATTTTCCCGCCTTTCTTGCTTAGATAACTTAATCGTTTTTGAAGATATTTATGGCATCTCACGTGAGCGCTCATTAGAAGTTTTAGCAAAAGTTGGTCTTGCCGATGCTGCAAAAACAGCTGCAGATCAGCTTTCCAAAGGAATGCGCCAACGACTTGTATTAGCAAGGGCTGTTTTACATTATCCCAAAATGTTATTCCTCGATGAACCAACAAGTGCATTGGATCCAATGACAGCTCGTGGCATTCATCAGTTGATAAGAGATCTGCGAGAACAAGGCTCAACCATCTTTTTAACGACGCACAATATGGAAGAAGCAACGCATCTTTGTGACCGTGTTGTGATGTTGCATAAAGGAAAAATTATTGAGCAAGGTGCACCAAAAGAAATTTGTGAACGTTATAATGCTGTGAAAACCGTCATGGATTTAGAATCAGTATTTGTTCAGTTGACAGGAGAGGGATTAAAATGAGCAGTGTAAAAGCTATTTTTAAAAAACAAACGAAAGATGTCGTAAAAAACATGGCGATCTTGCTTCAATTTATCATTTATCCAGGAATAGCATTCGCCATGATGAGTGTGATGGATACCGATGTCATTCCCGCGGAAATGCTTGCAGCCATGCCTAATATGGTCATCATGATGGCTTCCATCTTTGCTGGGATGGGACTAATCCCAACAGTTGCTGGGATTATTGCAGAAGATCGAGAAAAGAAAAGTTTACGTTTTCTGATTATGGCAGGCGTTAAACCTTCTGCGTACTTGCTAGGAGTTGGGGGTGTTATATTCTTAATAAGCATCTTTACAGCTCTTGGCTTTGGTTTTGTATCTGACTTTAGCGGACAAGATTTTTGGATTTTTGTAGCAGCAATCATGTCTGGGGTAACAGCATCAATTTTATTAGGAGCAACCTTTGGTATCATTTCAAAGAATCAGCAGTCTGCAACAGGGTTAGCGATGCCTGCGACAATGATTTTAGGGTTTGGTCCAATGATGGCTCAGTTTAACGACACCATCGCACGCGTCTTACACATTTTTTATACCCAACAGTTTAGCGTGGTTGCAGACAGCTTAATGGGATTTGGTTCTGAGGAAACGATCCTTTGGCATTCTTTTGCAATCATGTGGGCAAATGTTGCTGTATTAGCTGTGCTATTTGTATTCGTCTTTACTAAGAAAGGTTTAAAGGGTTAAGTTCGAAGATTTCATTTATTAAATGGAGTCTTTTTTTGCTGCAGGCACTATGATCATAATCATAGTAAGATTCATGGCTGTCGTTAATTGCATATTTTTGTCGAAATAGATAAAATAAAAATGAATTGTCACATCGATGTGCTATTTATTTTAATATTATACAATAATTACCGCATTTTCAACAATTTTTATGAAAAAAGTGTGTTCAGTTTCCTCGATTACTGTGGTATAATGTAAAAGGAGACAAGGAGTTGATAATATGGAACTAGAAAATTTAGTTATGGCTGAACTCGAAACCATGGATTTGAATGGTGTTAAAGTCATAAACCTTTCATGTAGAGATGAGGCAACGGATATTAGTTTTGAGATTGACGGTATGAAAATTGATTTTACAGCTACAAGTGAAAGTGATTTTCAAGTAATTGCTTTGACACACGGAGATACAGTGTATACTGATGAAGCAACTTTAAGTAAATGTAACGAATGGGTGAAATATGTATTTGCTGTTGTTAATCCAGTTATTGGAAAACATCGAGCTGAGTTGGCAGAAATACCTTCTACAGCTAATTTTGATGAGCTTAAAGTGGATGAGCAAGTGGATGAGCAATCAGTAGTAGTAACTTCTAATGTTTCTAATGAGCGCATTGAAGAGGCAGCAGATCGGGGACGTAAAGAAGGTTATAAGGCAGCTCGTAGGAAGAATATCCAAGAAATTAAAAAAGTTAAAAGAAAATACCGTATTATGCTAATACTCATTATCATTATTTTAATTGGTGGATTCATCGCACTTTTCTATTTCTATCAATCTGGTGATATAAATCTCCCTAATCTACCTGGAATATTTTGATAAGCATGATTTGAATACAACTTTGGTTCCAATTATAATTTTAAACCGCAATATGCGGTTTTTTTGCATAAAAAAGCCTTGCGGGTAGCAAGGGTTATTGCTCAATATGAGCTTAACTTTATAATTAATGCGAGTGACAGGAGTTGAACCTGCACACCAAAGGTACTAGAGCCTAAATCTAGCGCGTCTGCCAATTCCGCCACACTCGCATGTAAAATGGTGTCCTGTAGAGGATTCGAACCTCTGACCCTCTGATTAAAAGTCAGATGCTCTACCAACTGAGCTAACAGGACAAAAAATATTAACTAATAGTAAGTGATGAAGGATGACGGGCTCGAACCGCCGACCTTCTGCAAGTCAGGCAGATGCTCTCCCAGCTGAGCTAATCCTCCATATTAAACAAATGGTGACCCGTACGGGGTTCGAACCCGTGCATGCCTGCGTGAAAGGCAGGTGTGTTAACCATTTCACCAACGGGCCAATTCCTTAGTACCGCAATATAATATCATAAATGAATACTTAGGTCAACAACTTTTTAAAACTTGAGTTGCGTTTTCACAATTTTTAATAAAAAAAGCCTTTCGGCTTTTATTCGGCATCATTTTCCCCAACATCGTTTTCCTCAATCAAGGGCATATGCTTCTTAACCGACTTAATCTGTTTTGTTAATTCATAGAATTTCTTTTGAACTTCTTCTTTCGGCTTTTCCCAATCAAATGCTTTAATTTCTTCTTTTATCTCAACAAGTTTAGCTTGAACTGCATCTTTAACATCAGAAACCTCAATATCTTTGATTTTAGCTTTTAAAGCATCTACCTTCTCAAGAAGCTCTTCTTTTAACTCTGGACCTTTTTTGATCATAAAAATTGTTGCACCAACTGCTGCGACTGTTGCGACTGCTGTGATAATTGCTGTTCTTTTTTTCATCATATTTCCTCCATCCTCTACAACAAATTACTTAAATTGATTTTACCATGCTAATAAATGGACGTCAACCATTAAATTAAAAGTTTTACAATTTCTTCGATCAAAATCGATTTTTTTTCAGAAAAATCGAAACCTACCTTACTCAAAATATTTTCCGATTTTGGTGTAGGCGTAACTTTGACCAGTTTGCAAAAAATATCAAAATTATATACTTTTAATCGCTCAACTTCTTTCCGCAACGCCACAAACTCCAAAATCGCTAAAACAAACTGCTCATATGTGAAATTCTTACAAAGATCCAAGTGGTCAGCAATATCTGGAATTACTCGCTCAAACAAGGCACGCTTTTTCTCATAAGATTCCCTTTTAAAAGAGCTTAATTTTTCTAGATCACCTTCATTAATATTAAAAAGCTTTTGAACAACCACCTTTAAATCAACATCTTTTAAATAATAATGATTACCCGTTAGATTCTGAAGCACCCTCAATCCATCACAGTATCCCCGCTTAATATTGAGTTTTGCATTGTCAGTATTAAAATCTAAAAAGTGACCATCTAGATTTTCATTTGGTTCTATGAGCGTTACATTTGCACTTTTGTCATAGCGCCTGAAAACCCCAAAGCCTTTTGTTCTAATGGCAATTATTTCATCATAACCTTGATCTATTAACATATTAATCGGGCAACTATTGATAACACCACCATCGATAAATCTATTATCGTCTACATGAAGCGGCGTAAAGATTGGTAATTTAGCACTAGCTAAAATGTAGTCGATTAGCTTTCCTTCAGGTATGTCACTTAAAAACACTTCATATGGTTTTCTTTCGCTGAGGGAAAATGTCACCAAGCCAAAATCAATTCCTGATGCTCTGACTTTTTCTTCATCAATATAACAAGCAAGGAATTTTTTTATTCTGGAATGATCAACCCCACGATCAACAATTAACTTTTTCAAAGCTGTTGTAATATTACTTGGAAAGTTACTGTCGAGTTTTAATGCATCAAGAAATTCTTGGTCAAATAAATGCTCGATACTTATGGTTTCCCATAATTCCAACGCTTTATCAAATTCACCGCTTGCAAGCATCACAGCATTGATTGCACCGATAGAAGTTCCAACTACTCCATGAAATTCATATCCAGCTTCGATGTAAGCTTTACAAACACCCATATGGTATGAACCTCGTGCTCCACCCCCTTCAAGAGCAAAGCCACGTCTGATTTTTTTAGCTTCCAATACAAAACACCACCTTTTTTACCGCTTTGCGTTAGAACTTAGAACTCATCAAACTGAGAATTAAGTTTTTTTACTTCTCAGCGCTCTAACTTGAAGGAACTTTTCCTTCCACATCAAACTCTTGACAATAACCAGTTCCCCAATGATACATCGCTTCTAAAATCGGAAGTAAGCTAATTCCTTTTTCAGTTAAAGAATATTCTACTTTTGGTGGAATTTCCGGATAAACTTCTCTGTATACAAGATGGTCGTCTTCTAAATCTCGAAGTTTGCTAGTTAAAATCTTTTGCGTCACTCCAGGTATTAATTCTTTTAATTCATTAAATCTTTTCGTTCCTTCCTTACCAAGGCGCCACAAAATTAACATTTTCCATTTCCCACCAATTAAAGCGAGGGTTAATTCTTTTCTACAATTAAATTCTTTGTCTAGCGTTCTTGCCATTTTAAAACTCCATTCTTTAGTATGGGTTCATACTTATCATAATATACTTTTACTTTGTCTCACACCTAAGTAGTTTGACTAATCCTTCGCAAGCTCAGGAAGTCAAGCTTTTCACCAATAGTTGCTCAACTACGCCTCACTTCTTCGGCTAGTTTCTCTAACATGGCATAAGTTTGACTAATCGTTCGTAAACTCACGAAGTCAAGCTTTATACCAACTATTCCCGCTACTAATATCTACTCTTAAAGGAACAGAAAGCTCGGTTGCATTCTCCATTGCTGTTTTAATAATTTCCATCATGATATCAATCTCGTTTTTTGGAACATCAAACAGTAATTCATCGTGCACTTGTAAGACCATTTTTGACTTGACACCCTGTGCTTTCATTAATTTATCAACTTCAATCATCGCAACTTTAATAATATCTGCTGCCGATCCTTGAATGGGCGCATTAATAGCTGTTCTTTCTGCTCCTTGCCGAACCATGAAATTCTTATGGGTAATCTCGGGTACGTAGCGCCTGCGTAAAAATAGGGTTTCGACAAATCCTGTAACTTTCGCCTCTGCGATCGTTTGATCCATGTAGTCCTTGATTCCACCATATGTTTCTAGATACTCGTCGATATATCGTTTTGCATTTGCTGGTGTAATCTTAAGATTTTCTGATAATCCAAAGGCAGACATCCCATACACGATTCCGAAATTGATGGCTTTAGCTGCCCGTCGCTCATCATCTGTTACTTCATTGATATTTAATCCAAACACTTCCGCTGCCGTTTTCGCGTGAATATCTTCGCCATTATTAAAAGCTGCAATTAAACTTTCCGTTTGACAAATATGGGCGAGAATCCTTAGTTCAATTTGTGAATAATCCGCACTGATTAAAACATTGTCAACTGATTCAGGAACGAAAGCTTTTCGAATTAAACGGCCTTCTTCTAAACGAATCGGAATATTCTGAACATTGGGTTCAGTTGAAGAAAGACGACCCGTCTGCGTTAGTGCCTGATTGAAAATGGTATGCACTTTACCATCATCAAAGCGTGCCTTTTGCAAACCTTCGATATATGTCGAATAGAGCTTTGTTAACGTTCGATATGCCAAAATCTTTTCAATAATCGGATGATCATGCCTTAATTTTTCTAAAACATCAGCACTGGTTGAATAAGATCCCGTCTTTGTCTTTTTTCCTGGCAACCCCATATCTTCAAACAGGACAACCCCCAGCTGTTTCGGACTTCCGATATTAAATGTTGAGTCAGCTAAATCATGAATTTCCGCCTCTAATTTTTTGATGCGTTCATCAAGATCAACCCCCATTTCTTTCAGCACGTCAGCATTAACAGCGATTCCGTTAAACTCCATATCAGCTAAAATAAATGTTAATGGCAGTTCCATCTCCTTATATAAAATCCACTGCTCTGCTTCTTTTAACTGCTTTGAAAGATCCTCAGTCAACCCTTTGATCCCAGATGCAATCTTGATCAGATGGTTGGCCATATTAGAGATCTCTGGTATTTTCCGCTTAACACCTTTACCGTAGACTTGCTCATCATATAAAACATCATCTAGTCCATAATGAAGCGCAATTTTTGCGAATTCAGTCGCTGCCGTTGTTGGATTTAGAACGTATGCTTTGAGCAATAAGTCTCCAGCAACACCTGCTAGCTCTAAACCAGCCCATCTTAGAGCAACGATTGCGCGCTTAACGTCGAACATCTCTTTTTTTATCGTAGGTGATGCCAAGAAGGTTGCAAATTGGGCAGACTGCGCTGCTGTCTCGAATGGTACATAATAAGCAGCGTTCTCGTTCACTACAGCGAAGCCAATAATTGTCGACTGATGGTAATTAGCTTCAAAAACTTCAACGTGAAGGACACAGTCAGAAAATTCTTTTGCGTTTAAGAGTGAAACATCTGTTACAATCTCAATTTCAGCGGTTTCTTGTGCTGCTGGTTGAACTGAAACAGAAAGGGTCTTTAAGAAATGATTAAACTCCATTTCTGTATAGAGTTCCTTTAGCCCATCGATATCAGGCTCCGAGCGGGTTAAAGTGTTAATGCAGGGCAGATCGTCCATGTCCGTTTTAATCGTAGCCATTTCTTTACATAGTCGTGCTATTTCTTTATTATTCTCAACATTTTCTTTTTGCTTTCCTTTTAGCTCATCTGTGCGTTCGAGCAGGGCTTCTAAAGAGCCGAATTGTTTGATTAGTTTGATGGCTGTTTTTTCGCCAATGCCGGGGAT
>Ga0123355_10006703_pt1 | contig 17123 bp, 9 predicted proteins | sample TergutEmb28metaG_3_FD_89872 | JGI IMG/M metagenome (GOLD analysis project Ga0123355, IMG submission 89872) | Embiratermes neotenicus P1 segment gut microbial communities from Petit-Saut dam, French Guiana - Emb289 P1 | ecosystem: Host-associated > Arthropoda: Insects > Digestive system > Gut ...
GTATATACCGTTTTTAAAATATTCAATACCTATATTTGTTGAATAAATATATAAAATACAACGTTTAGAGTTTAGCAGTGCGGTACGACCACTATAGTGGTCGTTAGGCGTCAAAGGGTTAAATACCACAATTCATAATTCCCTTAATCATCCTGGGACAGTTGTATATAGTGCTATTAGAAGGTCCTCTTACCAGTGGATGAGGTGAAGTTACAGGTGTTCTTGGAGGAGCAGGAGGAAGCGTTGGGGCGGGTGTGATATTTCCATTGCTGCTAACATTGTTATTACTACTGCTGTTATTGTTACTACTGCTACTGTTGTTCGCTTGTTGATGCTGCTGATGTGCTGGCTTCTTCATAGATAAGTTCTCTGCTGTTTCTGTCAATGGTGATGCTGGTGGCTTAGTGAGATCTTGTGCCCCACACTGGTCCCCCGATCGTCTCCGGGGTCGCGCCTGGACATACATCACAGTATGCTACATACATGTCTAGTTTCTTTGGAGTGTAAGATTGGCTGTTTGAGTCTCAATGATTGTGTAATAAAATTATTGATCTGGATAAATTGTGAATGGTTGCACATTTATAAATGTGGTAACTTGAAATAACTTTTTAGAGCTCCAAAACAATTTGTCAACTAAAGCAGCTGCCAGATTGACAGAACTGTTAATGTTCAGCAATGATTTTTGCCCGTGAGCTATAACTCCCTATAAGGTTGGTAATAGGTAGATGGATTGTAACTATGCTGTATTAATTTGCAGCAGTTAAATATCAGTAAAGGATGATCCCATTTGGTAAACAAAAGGATGGCTGACAGACGTGTTTGTGTATGTGAAGAAATCTAGTGCAAGCAGCTGAGAAAGAGCAGAAAATTTAAGTCAACACCTCCCAAAGCATTATAGCTGGAGCTAACATGCTTTGTGAGGACTGTGACATGCCATAAACAATACATAACACAAGCAAGGGCAACAGAGCTGGGTAGCTTGTGTTCATGGCCAGTATGCAAGGTTAAGCAACTTCCTGTGCAGTTTACCTGTTTTCTTCGAGGCTGGGGTGAGGTGCGGTGGTCAATAGGAGGTGGCAGATTCTCATTGAAGGAGATATGTGGCATGTGTGGGAGCTGTGGAAGTTTGAGAGGTGGTTCATAGTTGGGTACAGAGGATGGTGAGAAAGGAGACAACATTGGCAGCCCTGGTGCCAATGCCATTGCTGGATCAGACGAAGAGAAGTTACGAGCAGTGGGATTTGGGCCACCATACAACCCCAGTTTCTCAAGGCTTGATAAAGGTGGTGGAGGAGAAAATGCTGCAGTGTGGGATGTGGAATGCAGCTGCTGTTGCTGTTGCTGTTGTTGATGTGGATGTTGATGGTGATGCTCCTTCTCTGGTAGGACTTGTTGTTCAGTATGTGCTAGGCCTCTCACCTATAAGTATGAAGTTTAGGCATTACAGTACAACTGTGCTAGTAGCAAATCAGCTGATTCTTCATTTTTGATTTAATTAAATTAATGCAATGTTAGGAAAGGGTAAAACAATTAAAAATATTTCATTTTAAATATTTTTGTCTTGGGCACAAAGTTCTATCACTTGTTTTACCATCTACGTTTAATTATGCTGTTTCAAATGCTGTGTCATACAGGATCTAAGAAGCTGGGTGTATGGCTATAAATGGCCAGTATTTAAGCATCTGGCAGCAAAGAATTAAAAGCACATAGATTTAAGGAAAAACACAGTAATGTCAGAGCAAGAGGCAACATGGCACAGGTTTGAACCATGTACCATTATTTTTAGGTGCATTATTATTTATTGATACTGTCAATTACCGTAGTATAGTACCATAGTACTATGAGGAAAACCTAGACCATTGCCACAAGCACCTGCATCACTATATACCACTATATACCCTGATCACTATAATATCTAGTGTCTTATCAGCCTAACATTTGATGACTGAAGTACCTCCTAGGTTGAGTTGAACTTCACTGTGAATACTTACCATAGTACCACACACACACACACACCTTAACTTTTTAAACTATTTTTTTGTAATGTGAGATTTTTAATGATATTTCAATGAATGTCCTTATTAGCCTCCAAGGTCATGCCAATTAAAACTAACATAATGTCCATAATCTAATTGTCTACAAATACATAATTCCTCTTGTCATCCTAATATTGAACACTTCTGATTAAGTGCACACTTCCTTTCTATGTATTTCATATTACATTCTGTCAACTGTGGTTAGGCTTATGAGACCACTGTATTTAAGCTCCTGGTTGCTGTTAAAAGAAAACTAATATTTTCTAGGTGCTATTATACTCCATGCTAGTCAGACATCCATCTGCCAATTTTGTAATAATATCAATATCCTTACTAAAACTGCTATTATAAGTCTGTAATGAGTGTTAGCTCTCTGTGGTTGCTAGTTGACAGTCATCATTTAAACCATCTGGCTACATCTTCCCAAATTATCAGCTACCATTGACCAACGTAATTCAGAAACTACCCACCTACATCTGGGGTCACAACACTGACGTATGGTGTTTGAGAGAGTACCTATTACAGCAACCAAGTGTCTTAGCTCTATGTGTCAAAAATCTTGTCACTTTATTTAAAAAATTACAGATAAAACAAAAAAAAAACAGTTTCATTGAATTTATACTTCGACTGTGTATATACGTCTGTAGGGCTCAGTTGAAACCTGATGGCACATGGTGACGCACGGTAGGGGGAGTGAAGGGGAAACATGCGAGTGGAGTGGGTAGCCAGTAGTCTTGCACTCTACCTCAGAACATGGTGTATCCAGCATTACTACCATTACTACCGCTGATGCGCACACCTTGGCTGCCAGTAGTCGACTGAACTGACCCCCCCGCCAATTTAAATGGACTCGTCCATTTCGCTGAAAGACCAAATCTGGTTTCTGCGCATGTGCCATCATGTTTCAAATGTGCTCTACTGTGTTAACTGAAATTAGTAGTTACGTCAACACTTACAAGTGCAGAAGTTGTTCTGTGGGGTTACAACAGTAAAAAAGATTTAGTTCTAAATAACTTGCTTAAGTACTCGCTTCTGAATGATTCATGTCTTAAAATTCCATACACTGACAAGCATAGGACAGCATGAACAACACTTATGAGGCAAATTTAGTTACAAAACAAAATTTTCTGATTTGGGGGGGGGGGGGGGGGGGGATTTTTTTTTCCAAACACAAAATAAAATTTTTTTTTTTTTTTTTCTCTTTTCAAAAACAACAAAAAAAAAAAAACAAAAAGGAAGAAAAATAAAAAAAAAATTAAAAGAGGAAGGAAGTAGGGTGGTGAGAATGGGGGTGTGGAGGGGGGGGGGGGGGGGGGGGGGGGAGAAGTGTACTTACTCAAACCCAAGATAGGAATTTTTTTTAGTTGTGCCATTCTCCAAAACAACTCTGAAAAAATAATCCTAAGTACACTACTGAATCAAATACACCCTCAGTATTTCTAATACAAAACTAATAAACTAATACAAGCAATACTTATGCTGATCATAAGAGAAAAAATGTCCACAGCCAAACACAAGGGCACAGTACCCTCTAACCAAACTAATCTAATGTCAGAGAAAACATAATAAATCTGCCAAAGGTACTACTTCTCTTCAAACTTTCCATCTATATGCAGCTATTCAACACAGCTAAATTAATTGCTTTGCACAGTACAACTATAAATGTACATTACCTGTAAGGACTCAGCAGCCTTTATTAGAGATGACAGTTGCTCTTGTACAACACTGATTTCGCCTTTGTACATAAAATCCACAATTGCTTGTACTTCCCAACCCCTGAGATCTTTTAAAACAATGACTGGATGCTTGCAAGGGTTTTCTGAAAATATCCTCTGGAAATAAGGGCTGCAACAGACAGATGTTGTGTGAGATATGAGCAGGATCCAGATTACATTCATCTGGGATGAGTATACATCTAACAAACTGCATAACAACAGACCCCAGAAGACTACTATCTTAAAGAAACAATGTGCTTCAAAGAAATACACATAAACAGTAAATCTGAACCTAAAAATTCAAAAGCACTTTTACATGCAAAGATCAGAAAATTACACCATATGAAATATTTGAACACAAAACCTGTGGGATATGTTCTAGGCTTTATGTATGAACTGTACAGCACCATTTATATGGTGAGATTTTATCTGTCCAGTCATTTACTTATGTGCATTATTCATCTGTAAAGTTACTAAATGGGGTTCCACAAAAAAATATATGTTAATAGATTCTGGGAGGCAGGAAAATTCTTGTACTAAAAGTGTCAGACAGATTTAGTTTTAATGTGTAACAGTATTATGTACAGAATTCAACCTAGGCTGGATATTTTTCCTTGAAAAACATCATATGAAAAGAAACTTTTACAATATACAAAAACAGTTGAACTTACTGCAGTAAAAATTCAGGACTTGGGATGTTATACTTTGTCAACTGGTAGAGTTACCATAATTTTGTAAGAGCAAAGTGCCTCCTCCAGAATGTCAGTAACTTCCATCAGTTAAGACATGGTAATATCCCAGAAGAGTTGCAAGTTCACCAAAAATATCTATATGTGCATTGGTTTAAAAAAAAAATAAATAAATTTCATCCACTGTTGTCAGAGGTGAATTTAAATAAAAGGAGGCATTTTAAAATGATTTCTTGTTACATAGGCAGCATCAAATTGAGTAAAGACAGACTAACCTGCAGGCAGAGAGTACGACTTTGTGTGCTCTCACGCTGGTCTCCTCACACACTAGCGTGACATCCACCAATGTCTCACTCTGCAGCAAGGTGTCAAATGCATTTAGGATATGATTCTGGTGATTGTTCCATCGCAGGCTGTACTGTGGAGTCGCCATGGCTGCTCTCAACTCTAGTGCAGCACACACATGCACATCTTAGTGTGTTACTCTTAGAATTATCTGTATCATATGAGACACTGTTTGTGCATATTCCAATTTTGTTTGATGTTTTTGCTTCTTTTAAGCTATGAGATGCACTATTAATCATGGCGCTAGATGCAGGTGTTGGGATAGGCTACAGCTGTCAGTGCCCATTGGAACTAGGTGGCTCCAGGGTTAGTCTGAATACAGTGTCAAAGATAATAATGATGCTCCTACTGAGAAATGAACCCAGGTTATTCATTTCCTACTGAGTCAGTTTACATGACTCAGTTACATTGGCTGATGCTATATTCCTACTTGAACCAGTGGTGAATCCTGATTTAGAGGTCTAGCAAAGAGTACACAATTCAGCTGTGTACCATTCCACTAGCTCTGACCTCCAGATCACGATTCACCACCGCCATAAACGTTATTAGGATGATCAAATCAAGGTGGATGAGATGGACAGGGCACACAGCATTCCTTGGACAGATCAGAAGTGCATATGCAATTTTAGTCACAGAGGGTTCTTTAGGAATCGTTTAACAAAAAGCTGCATATATTTGTCTAAACACTTTGACAAATTTTATCTTATTAATTTAAAAGATCATTTATGTTTGTTTGAAAGTGCATATCTGAGGTAAAGAATAATTTATCAGGATAAGAAACACAACACATCTAAATTTTGTCATCATTTCTATGCTTTTGTTTTCCTATGTGGCCACTTACCAGGAGGTTTACCTACCAAAATGTTTTGCACATTTGTTCCATACATAGTAAATTTTAGCAGTACTAGGCAGAAGACAAAAATTAATATCTTCAATGAATTTCTTAGCATAAACTAAGCAATATTTCCACATCTGCTGGCCAAGAAGGCAAAGTACAGCAGACATGATCAACACTGCTGCATATAAAATTCTGTGTGTGTGTGTGTGTATACATATATATATATATATATGTATGTATGTAAGAATGAGCATAATCAATTGAGTGTCCTTTGTTTAAGTCCAATAGGTCTTAATATTTTATTGATAAAATATCTTCTACAAACACTCTATATACGATTACTAACTGAAGTCCAACAAAATGCATGTGGCTCACTGTAAGGTGGATGTACTCTCGAAATCACAACTACATTAGGCACAGTTAATATTTGTCTGTATATAATCCTCAGTCTTACACTGGCCAGCCGTAAAGTCCTGTGTAAAAAATTGAATTTTCACAGGACCACATTCATGCAATTTGAATGAGGCAATGCAATAAGATGATTGAATGCAAATTTAATATTGTGTTGTGAATTTTTATGTACATACAAGTTATGACAGTTAAACACTGTACTCAATAATAATTTTAATTTTCCAAGTTTTAATCAATATTCATATTGTATATATGTAGCTCACTACTATGTGCTATACACACATGAGCTGCAGTTTCTAATGATGTTACACACCACAGTTTTATACATTTTTCCTTGTATATTTGGTTTCTCCTTGATGGTGACCTAGAGAGGCCCAAAATCTGGAGATCATATACATAATAATAAGTGAACTGACTAGAAGTGAATTTTGTTGGACTTTTGTTAGTAGCCATCTAATGCACAGAAAATGTGGAAAACACTGAAATTTTGAATAAAACTTAGTTAAATCATTAATCATTTAAATATAAAACCATATGGACTTATTACACCTAACTGAAGGAATGAGGGTATAGCTCCACTCATTCTTAACCTTGGCACTAGATGGACGTGAGTGGTCAATGTAATACCCTGACTGCTGTACCTTCAAAGTATGAACCCCCACATACCCACTGAATACTAGACTGGGGCACTCCAGTGTCAGTCTGAACATTTTAAAAAGGAAAAAAATTTCTTTTCCATGCCGGGAATCGAACATCAGCACAGCCAGCCCAAAGCTTAATCACTGTACTGGCCATACTTCCTGTTAAAGACATCAACATATTGTCTTTAATTAGATGACACCTAGTTTGATTGAAAGTTACAAATTAAATAATTGTCAGTGTTGAAATATAAGGAAGCTATGAAACATGTCATTGTCCATGTAAGAATCATGCTGTTAATAAAATAATTTGCTGTTGTGTGTATTAATGTTTTATAGAAAGCAATATGCAACATTTCTTAATCACAGTGTTCAACAACTGTGGAAAGCTATGCATCCGACAGCCAGTTATGCATTTCTAAAAATGCCAACCTCCTCTTAACATTACTTTTTGAAGGAAATTCTAAAATCAAATGCAGCAAACAATAACAATAAACTTACTTAATTTTAATGCACTAGAATTTGTAGATGGAAATAAACATTAAAATATCATAGCCCAACCAATTTCTAACATCTATTGATCATAATGAATATTAATTTTTGTTTATGTGCAATCCAGTTGCCATATTGTATGATAACACTAACTATAAACTCAAAACTACATTTTAACAGTTGCATATGCCGAGTGAAATATTTAGTTTTCCCTCCAGCTTTTAGTTCTGAAAGTTGCTCCTAGAGAGCAGAAGCATTCACAATAGAGGTGCACTAGTTAATATTTCCATACACCCTTCAATACTTATTTCTTGTTTTGTATCAATTCTTAAGGACATGAACAGAAAAGGCAATTGTGAAACAAGTCTAGTATATAATGTCACACTATACAAGCTGTTATAATATACTGAACTATGATACTAAACTCATACTTTAATACTATTTCAAGTGCTAAATAAAATTCACAGTTTTTAGTAAGATCACATGAAAACCACTTCTCTTGTACTAATAAAAATAATAACCAGTAACACCTTCAAACTATTCGTGTTTTATATGATTCTGCTTTAAGAGTTTTCTGTAAGATGTCTCAGGTAACATCAGGACACATAACTACAAACTATATAAACTTTGAGCTGCAATACTTCAAAAGTTTATTTATTATTTTCATATCTCTGGCCTGCAATATTAATCACCAGCGGTACAACATAAATGTCCATATTAACAAATAATACAAATTAATGAAATTAATAAAATTCACTTTACCTTCTTTTGCCCCATAAATTATTCTTCCCTCATCACAGACTTCTGCTTCATAACTTGTTACGATGTGTTACCTCACCTGAAAAAAAAAATGCACGAGACTGTAACACACGCGTTGGAAACGGGGTAGAAAACCGGTACTCTGAATCCAACATATCATTTCACAGAATCCATGAAACACTTCACTATTTTAGCTGAACAAAATCAGAAAGCAAAACTAATGCTGAAACTTTAAACAATTCTTCGGCGTCGTCACAGATGTAATTCACGCTAATCTGTAAGCACTGCTTCATTTATTTTAAGCGCACGTCGTGAACAACGCTGTAAGACCAGACTACTGCACCAATGAGAATCATATTTCGGCTTCTCCCGCAGCATTTAACACCGTTGTACAAATATATTTTCCACCATGCGAAGTAAATTTGGTTTCATTTTCATTCGCGAGATTCAAATTACTCGATCGAGCGAAAATTTGAATTTGTTCCATTTGCGTCGTACGAAACTCGATTTATCATTATTTTATCTTATGCCGATATGAAAACACCTGAATGTCGTGTATCGGTGTATTCAAAATTCAAACAATTTTGTACGTCGGAATGCATCAGATGCTAACAATTAGCACTGCGATGAGGGTGGGGCATACAATATAAGAAGAGAAAAGAAAGTGTCCGTGCGCACGCCAGTTCTTACTCATTTTTGAGTTGTATTATTCACTAATCGCTGATGAATGTACCACTCGCACTTCCGTCACTTCGCATGTTTTGATGGAATATCTCGTCATGCACATGTGTCAACTGATTTTACAAGTCTTGCATTATTCTTGAACAATTACAGAAATAAAATTTTATGCCTATGTCAAAATTTTCTAATCTGATTGGCTGTAAATCACGAGTTGGTGACACGCCACAAACCACCCCCCCCCCCCCCCCACTACCCCCCCCCCCCCACCCCCCCGGTTCTTATGACGGTTGCTATCTTCTGTCTTTCTTGTGGTAACTTCTGGCCATGTTTGTATTTAACGTCACGCAAAGCAATATCTGGCAACATCTTATTCCGGCTCACTTCACACCACGCGAAGACACTAATTAAGATTTTTTTAATTTAACATGTCACTGTCGATACGTCAACAATGCGCACTTGCTTAACACTACCTCCTGTTCGTATCACACATGATATGTCTTGGATTTTACCTCGCACAAAAGACGCCTGCTCTTCAAAAATATGGCAGCCAGCAATGAACGCATAATTCCCGGATCCTTCGTTAATGAATCCGATTAGACAAAGCTTCGGAGCTCTCAAGAACGCTTGCGCTGAGTCGGAGGAAAAACCAAGTGTATTTAAGTAAACAATAGACATAAATGGGATTTCCAAATCCCTGTGCCGAAAAAAAAAATAATAACAAAGAAGCTGTCACCATCATACGCGATTCTTCGTAGCACATGATCACCATGATGGCGCTTACCTGACAAGTGAATTGCTTGAACGATATCACAGATAAATTGTAGAAAATCACGGAGGCCACGACACATTTGAAATTGGAACACATCACAACATAACCCGTAACTACACAGCAACCTGCCTCCACCGCACGCCGCGGTGCACTCTCTCCCCCGGACCGCGGTGAGTCGTGAATGTGAGGACGGAAAACACAGGGATTCGGATAAATATGTACATGACGGAGAGGGTGTAGGGGAAGAGGGGAATGTACATCAAGGACTTGAGCGAGAGTGTGTGCCAAATGAAAGTTTGCAATTGTGTCTCAGATTTGTAGCAAACAGCAAATTATTTGCGGTGTAATAAAGGAGGTATACGACATTTCTTGCCATTCCTGTGCCCCGAGGCCTGATCAATAACTCTGTTCGGAAGCAGTACGAGAATCAGTGGACCGCAGGGTTTGGATGTGCCGCCGACTTGCTCACATGGCTTCCTCCAGTGAGACCCCTCCGCCCCCTCTCCTATAGCCTCGTCTCCCCCACGTTAAAGGATGTACCTGTTCCCCCTCACTCTACCCCTGCTCATGCCCACCCCACAACCAGGTCCAGGTATGTGAGGCGAACTTACTGAAGTAGAATGTCTAATTCCCTTTCTTTTTGTGGGAAACAATAATTTTTGCACGCGTGCCTCATTGTGCACCAAGAAATGGTGTAAGGCTGACTACTTAATTATGTTCATATCTTAGATTTTTTATTCCCTTTTCTGTTGAATTTCTGATACTTAAAGTACTGATAATGTGTACGCATTCCTGTTAAAACCTCTTTATATAAATTTATTTATTTATGGTTTATATAACGACGCCTGCGATATCTCCGACGCCATCGAGTGACATAATTAAATGATTATCGTGACAGGAGAAAACCGAAATTCTCGGAGAGAAACCTCTCCCAGTGCCATTTTGCCCACCACAGATCTCACACTGTTTAGTCAGGAATCAAACATGGGCTACTGTGGTGAGAGGCCAGCGACTAGCCGCCTGAACCTTGAAGGCTATAATGAATCTAAATCACATTTAAAGAATCATTCTTACGTCACAACAAACAATTATTATCCATTATAAATCTCAACTGTTCGTGCGAGAATCAAGCGAAACACTTAAGTACAATCAAGGCACAAAATTCGATGTTCCTGTATGTGTAAAATTGACGGTACATGTAGTAAACACTAAACTTTAAATAGTTGAATTCTCCCCCTGCGTTTTAGAACTCATATGTAAGAACCGACCATCTAAGTCTGCAAAACAATGACGGAATGAGTTGGAGGTAAGAAATATGCCACTTTCCCATCAGGCATGTCCCTTTTTTTTATAACACATCAAAGTTGTTTAATAAAAAAGATAAAATTAAGAACAATTATTTAAGGCTTGTCACTTCTGCTCCAGTTGGTCTGTCTTTCAAGGAATTTAGAAGACTCTGAATTAAATTTTGACAAGCGTATGTCAGAATACACTCTGCGTGAGGGAAAGGCAGGCTTGTACACGTGTACACCTGTTCGCACGTAAAAATTTAATTGACTTGAGGATCACGCGAGTGTTAATTTATAATATGTTAGTTGAAATAATATAAATGCTGGTCAGAAATTAACAAGGTGGCAAAATATTTCCAAATAGCCCTAAATTAAATTTGTAAATTTGTTTTGCCTCTCAGACGAATGGTGCTGCTGTGGATCAGTAAGTTTTGTGAATAGGCTACAGAGCGAATTACTGAGAATTCCTGATGTGATATCCCAGCTGGGAAAGGGGCTTTTAAAATTAAAGGAAAGGATCACAACAGTCAAACACAACAGTAATTTGTAGAGGTAGATGGATTTAGCCTGACTGGCTATGAATTTAAACTTAACGTTTACCATCCCGAAGCTTTTGAAGCATAAAATTAAAGGAAAGGATCACAACAGTGAAAAAAAAATTACTGTTATGTTTGACTGTTGTGATCCTTTCATTTGATTTTATACTTCAAACACTTCGGGATGGTAAACGTTAAGTTTAAAAAGGGGCTTTTGTCTTCTCTACCGGGTTCATACCAGCTCTGGGTACCAACCATTCCCCTGTTCAGTGAGTACCGGAGCTCTTTTCTCAGGAAGAAGACGGCCGACGCATGAAGCCAGCCATTTACTTGTACGTAGTGTTGAATTTAAAAATTTGTGGAGCCGTATCTCCTGTTCCTCGTAAGCCGTCATGACATCGTGCGTGATTAACATGAGGAAAATTTTACCTTTATACTTACGGAGCTACTTTGAAGTGTGAAGTTGGAAAACAAATGTGTCCGATTTTTGTTCTACTTCAGTTAAGTTGTTAGGGTTAGAGATTAAAATTTCACTCGTGAGCGCAAAGGATGTAAACGAAAACATAAATTCACTAAGTAGGCGCGCACACAGAATTTTTCATAAGGGGGGGAGGTGGTCTGACCAAGAGGCTATATATAATTTATAGTTTACTTTCTATTTTAAACTCTATATTATAACATCATATCATAAATGTAAATATAACATAACACAATCCCACTTTAGAATCTCCGAGCCGACAGCTAGTTAGGTCACAGAGAAAATTACCACAACCTGAAAAAGTCTATATATTCCTTACTTTTTACTTTATGTTTAAAAATTCCAGTGTAAAATTATCAGCCGACTGCAGTGGCTGATTTCGGCTAAGGAATAAATCATGTAAAATATTTTATATCGCCTTGTTTACAGAATCTGTTTCTTTTTAATTTAGGTTTGAGGAGGGTGGGGGGAGGGCTGCAGTCCGGCAGCCCCTCCCCTAGGGTTCGCACCTGTTACCAAACAAATTATTTAATCTATGAAGCCCATTGTACGTCATACTCATCAGCCTGCTTGCTGAAACTAGCAACACGTGCACAATGTTGATGTTTATACACGGTGTGGTCAACATATTGGCGCAGATTTCGACCGTGTAGTATTTTCCAGGTTTAACCTCAAGATTCGAGCTTTTTTTGGTGAGTCTGTAATTTCTAAGAAACAAGAACAGTTGCTTAAGAATTTGGCAGTCATTTTTGTGATTCTTTCTGCACACAAATTTCACATAACGACATGCAATGATTCTTTAACGATCGCCAACAAGCTTGAGGTTTGTGTAAACATTTCGAGTGACCATTTTGCGAGATTTTAGGTTACCAAGGCTGTTACTATGAAGATCAGATCAGCGATGTTGTGCAGGTATCACCCGCCTCCACCTACATTTGACCTTCCACCCCGAACGTGAAGGCAGTTTGTCCTTCCAAAACTTCGGTAAATCTCTAACAGACTACTTACGTATTCTTTTTGGTACTAAAGCGGTACCCACCTCAGAGATTCGCGCGTCAGTACTTGGCTGTGCTCTTAATTTAGCACAGTATCTAGCCTCAGACTTCTCTCTGTCCAAATACAAGAAGGTGCTGATGCAAGTGTATTTATCTACAAGCCAATGTACTTGAATGAACAGCACGTGAATTGTTGTCATGTTTAACCCTTTAATGGAGTAACAGAGCATAATTCTTGCTGCGGCCATCACATTTTTAATTGTGTTACACTAGTTGCATTGTTTTCGGTCGAGGGGCGAATGTGTCGGCTGTTACAATTATTGATTACATTTGCTCATTTATTTCGTCTCTTACAATTAGTGTGAGACACATAATCGTCACATATAATAGTGTGAAACTCTATAAAATTAACATGAATAAGTGGTGGAGGTAAAGCTCCACTTGTCCTAGCCTTCGGTACTAAACGAAAGATAGTGACTAGAGTCCACGTTTTTCATACCGCTATGACTACATCGCCACGGCCTCGTCCCTCGTCACAGGACATATATTCACCCAGTGAATTTTTGGGTTTGTATTGTTCGCCGTACGACGTACATACCTGTTTGGGGTCAAGTTGTAAATAAAATGGTAAAATGTTTCCCTCTGCTTAATTAATAGAGTAACATGCAAAGAAGGCACAGGGAGAAGTGGGAGTATGAATCTTTTCTTCTAAATTAAATCAGATGGAAACTTAAGACACTACTATGGCCGTAACTTCAACACCCATTAATTAGGTTGGACCCCAGAATCGTCATGGGAGCAGAGGCGAAGAGATACAGCTTCATTGCATCTGTATATATCATATCAGAATGGATTTTTAAGGACTTAATAATGTGGGTGAGGACTGGCTGAGGATGGTACCTTGATGACAATGATCCTGAACGCAAATCTGGGCGAGGCAGGACTTTGAGGAAGTAGAGCAGAAGGTGAAGCAGAAAGCGGAAGAGAAGTTTTAACAGGGCAGAAAGTGAATATGACGAATAAGACCGTCAATAAAATAACATATTTGTTCCTGTGTCATCTTTATGGTTCAATCAACGCTAGACTACTCGATGGACAACCGGTCAGTCGGGATTTATTTCCCAGAAGGTGCAAGACGTTTTGTTCAGTTAGATTGTAATTCGAACCCAGCAACCTATCCAAGAGTAACAGAGATTCCGTCACTCGGGTAAAGTGATCGACGCGTGAAGCTGACCTCTCGATCTCATCTTGTGTGAGTTTAAGAATGAGTGGTTGTGTACTACTACGTCCCAATATTTCTTCCGGTGTGAGGCTTAATTAAGGACAAAAAAATGCCCATTTTTATGTTAGGGCCACTTACGATATATAAATCATTTTTCGCATATTTGTCTCTCATTGCGTTCATTCTTAATTTGAGGCCGTTTGCTTAATTTCGACCAAATTTTCACAATTCGACCAGGTTTGATCATTCCGAGGAAATGGGAATGTTAGGTCCTGACGTAATTTTAGGTACCATTTTTAAGTACAAATGATTTCGGGTGACGTTATCAGGCCTCTTGTTTCACGACTGTGATTTTCTGACTTGTGAAACCTTGTAATTTTGTAGAGGGATAGCACCGGTTTGGAGAAGCCTGCTGCCTACAACTTCAGGTTTTGAATATTTCTCAAGTACGTAAAAGATTAGTTTGTAGATGCATTAGACATTGATCTAGCGTAATATATTATTTTGGGTTTGAATTTGCTTTTTCCTCAATTGTAAGGCAAATTCCAGGGTAAAACTTGCAAAGACGGGGCAAACTTTTTGTGGTGTTCTATGTATTGTTTGTTTTGTGTCGTTCTGTGTATTGTGTTTGTGTAAATGTGTACTGTACTACCGCCACGGGACGGCTACACAATTGCAGTTAACAAATATATCATAATTTACACACAAACATTTCCGAAGCCAGCAGAATAGGCCTACGATGAAACTCAATCCATTCGTTATGACGACATATGTCTGGCGGTGGGGATTGTTCAGATTGTAATCTGGTTTCTGACACCGCGTGTATAAGTACGTTGATTTGGACGTTTCGGAGGAATATGCTGTCCTAATCTTCAGTTTTTTCAGCAGTTGCTTAGCCTATATCATGGACAATTCACGCGACGTTCTCTCTTCCTATTGTAAACCCTAACATTTCTCATGTATGTGTTTGTCGTGCAGCAATTTTGTGTCTTCTACTTATCCCTGTTATAATGCATGTAGCTAAATATCCTACGCTATCCCGTGACACCGAGTTCTCTTAATCGTCTGTGCTAGTTGGACCGCAGTTTTATTGCAGTATGTCCGTGCCTGAAGATGCAGCTGCTTCTAGCATAATTACAAACCAGGAGTGGGTCTCACTAGACGCTTCAAAATCCTGAAGAATGCTAACTTAACAGTTACGTCCTCTAGGTTTTGGACAGCTTCGCATTTAACGTGGGTTCGTGCAGCAAACACTCTCCTTTAATCATCCGCTACACAGTGATGAGCATACATAGCACTCATTTTAAAGTTTAAAAAAATCTGTAAATAAATATTTGTCTTTTGTCTGCCGTACGCGCGACATACTAGATTTGTCTCTGTATATCTTGAATGGAGACACTGGTTAAGGTTTCGTGTAAGATACGAACTTAATTTTTTAATACATCTTCCGTAAAACTCGTGCTTCAGAGTGTTAAAGGGTTAATTTCAGTGACGGATTTAGGATCCTGCCATCTCACATTCTTCCTACACAAGGAAACTTAATCTTCATGAATGTACCGTGCATTTTGTACAAGAACTTCACTTTCATACAGGATGGTCTACAAATAAGAACTGAGCCCACAAGACAGACAATTCCCGTTCCTGTCTTCTGTACATACAGCCACTAGCCACGTAACAATGTTCTATGTACTGTGAAACAACAAGCATTTTAACAACTGTAAATAATTTGATACATATTATTAATTTAAATACTTTTAATACATCGATTCTTTGTAACAATCACTTTTATAAAAGTTTTCATGTTTTTAATTTGTAACTTCGGCGTACATAATAAGAGACTCCCTGAGGATAACGTAAAAACTTCAAAACATTTAGGAGTGCTTTAAGAAACAGATATTTTAAATATATATGGTGCATTTGTTGGACAAATACAATAAAATACTAGATACTTAGCCTGAGTTTTTTTGAAAGATTTTTCGCTTTAATGAAACCTCTTGGTAAAGCTCAAGTTATTTTCTTTTATTTAGGAAAAAGATGCCATCCCTTTACTATCATGGAAAGTTTTATTCATTCCCTCGTATGCGTACGTCTCGTAAGTGGTCTAAAACCCTTCAGTCTTTCTAGCTACAATTTCGGACATATTGCAGAAACGTGAAAGTGATTAATTTATCTAGACTATGGAACAAAGCCCTTAAATTATATTTGGATGTTAACATTAAAATTGTAAAATTCCCAACTTAATGACCGAAGATGTGTTGATGTACTGTCTGATCTGGCTTATCGCGCAGTGGCAGATGGGAACGGAGCAATGGTAGATTGCTGATTAATAGGGGAAAACCAAAGACACTCGGAGAAAACTTTGTTCAAGTGCAAATTCTTCCTACGCAAATCACAGAAAGACAGACAAGATTGGTTTCAAGGTTACGCCATGAAAAGAAAAGGCCTGATCGCCTGAGGTATGCCACGGCTAGCACTCAAGTTATAATATTCGGACATATGTAAGATTCTTGAATGTCGCATTGGTCTGTTGAAAACTGGTCTTGTTTGGACATAAGGGAAGCAGAAGATGCTATTTTGTGACATTCGAGGTAGCCACTGTTTGTTCGTAAATAAAAAAGTATACGGCTATATTTAGAATGTTCAACCGTACAGTAAAGTCAGGTAATATGATTCAGCATTTTGTTGTAAACCTTACAGACACGACTGCTAGTCGATGTACCGTATCAGTTGCAAATGATATTTTGTGGGGAGAGGTCATGACAGTGGGGCCAAATCTGTGTACGCCAACAGCCTGCAGAAGTATGCAGTGGGTTCTTCCGAAAAAGAAGGATGTATTGGTACCAGAAAATAAGGCGTGATAACCGGCAAAATTCTACTCTAAATAAGGCCCCATCTTTATAGCATAAGAGATGGCTTCTAAGCCTCTATATGGAGGCAGCGATTTTCTTCGAAACAATATCATTCTACAAAATATACGTGGCGTCACATTTCAGAAGGCTGTAATCTTAATTTTTATTGTCGCGTAAAGCTCAAATTAAGAACGTCTCATTATAGGGTATCAAGAGTGCTGAAGGTATTTTGATGTAAGTTTTCGCTTTTGGATTTAAAGAAGTGTCATACATTACATTCTTCCAGCAGTTATGATAGAATGAACAGGTCAGAAGTTACAGTGTTACCTGGCTTTCATCCCCCCCCCCCCCCCCCCCCCCAAAAAAAAAAAAAAAACAACA
>Ga0123355_10006704_pt1 | contig 17122 bp, 12 predicted proteins | sample TergutEmb28metaG_3_FD_89872 | JGI IMG/M metagenome (GOLD analysis project Ga0123355, IMG submission 89872) | Embiratermes neotenicus P1 segment gut microbial communities from Petit-Saut dam, French Guiana - Emb289 P1 | ecosystem: Host-associated > Arthropoda: Insects > Digestive system > Gut ...
TCAAATTTATTTTTGGGATTAAACTCTACATGTTTCGGACAGCTCCTCTGTCCATCATCAGGAGTTTTTCACTGTACAAACAGCAATGGCATATGTCGTACAGGTTTGCTGACAGCAAACCTGTATGACATACATCACTGCTGTTTGTACAGTGAAAAACTCCTGATGATGGACAGAGGAGCTGTCCGAAACATGTAGAGTTTAATCCCAAAAATAAATTTGATAAATCAGTGCATCTAGTTGGTTTCATTATAAGAATCTGTTGATACTCTTATCCAGTGTACATTTCTGGACCAGGGAATGAGCCTCTATGAAACACAGTAGGAATCTGAGTCTGAGAAGGTGAATGATCTACAAAATTCCAGTCATGACTAAGCTCATGTAACATCAAACAAATCCCTTAAGTTGAATTAGAAGTAACCACATTTTTATCACTTCCCAATATAAATTTTCCATGGCAAGTTACAAGTATACATAAATTCTTGTAATCACATCAAAATATTTCATCCTAGTCAATATTTTCCTAAGAACTGCCAAACGGAAAACTCCTCACAGAACTGTAACCTTTTATTACGACCTCAGTGTAATACATACTATTAACAAGATTGTTATTTATGCTCTCCACATAATTTGTTTCAATTAGCACTGAAAATGAAATAAGATGTCCACGCCTAAAATAAAGAGCAGTGTTTTGACCGGTACTCCCCCATCTGTCAACACAACACTTGTCACAGTTTCCATTGTACAGTCCATACGAAGACCCACCACCATGTCAAGCTCTGAGCATCTTAATATTAAAAATACAACTGTCCAGTATACTAACAACAACATGACATGAATGGATGGACAGACAGACATGAACTCTGCACACTGTGCAAAGAATGAACAATAATCAGTCCAGTAATAAACAATTCACGTAACTCTATGGTTGTGATATCGACATGTTCAACACTATTACAACAAAGTCCACCATGAACACAATTGTCACCCAGTGCCATCTCCTCCCCACCCTCCACATCCACAGAACCTACTCCCCCCATAACATGCTAATATTATCCTTCCTTCCTTCTTCTTTGTGTTCCAAATGATCATTACATTCTGCACATCTTTTCCACCTCCCACAACAGTGCTAAGTACCAAACACATGTTTAACCTCCTTGATTACATTATCATAAAAACACTACTAGATTATCTGTACAAATGAGAAAATTCTTCATTCTTTACATTCTATATGCCACTACATCAGAATAATTAAAAGTGGAATGGTACAAACTTTATACTCAGACATACAACAATTAAAATAATTAAACCAATTACTTGATGTATCAACAAATTACTCTAGTCTTAGGCTAGGCAATTTGTTCCCTCAACCTAATGTTGTTAAAGTGATTATATTCGAGAGACAAGATAGGTCAGATATGCAGTAAAATCCTACAACATGAAGTCAATCATTCATTCAGTCAGTCTGTTTGTTTGTTCGTTTGTTTGTTTGTAACATGAGTTAACTCACTCAGATAAGAAACATTTTAATTACCATGACACGGCAAGACATTTTAAAACTTGCTTAACCACTTTCTTCATTTGTTTGTGTTTGTTTGTTTATTTGGTTGGATCAAAGAAACTGTAGTACAGCACTTTACCTGATGTAGACAGCACCCAAGTTCACCCATGACTGTACAAACTGAGATACCATCAGTTTTCATTTCTTCACTCTCACCAACACACTAAACTTAGTTATGTTTCAACAAACACCACAATCACGCTGTCTAGATTTTATAACATTATTCTCAATCATACACGTGCAGACACGTGCTAACATTCTGTGCTGACAGAAATATGTTCAACAACTGTAATCCTCCTGGTCAAACAAGTTTCATTTATAAAACATACAATTTATCTTGAAAGATATTATATTCTTCCCCATCCTGATCAGGAACTGTCACAACACAGATCCACTGCCTGTAATACTAGCGTCACACTAAATCAGTCAGCGCACTGTATGAAACAGATGCCTTCTGACTTGTGGTTATGCACCCAACACCCCTCAGGTGAAGAACAAAGATCCACCATCATTATGCATCTCCACACGATGACAGACTGTCCTGACCACATTGACTGTTACATTATACAACAGTTGGTAACAAGATGAGCTCAACCTCTACCCATAAGTGACACCAACCACTTTGTCTTATGCTAATTGGCTGATGTCAGTTCAAGAAAGTTCTGTCTTGAAAACACTGAACTTGAATCTTGTGTTACACACAAACAAATGGCAGTATAACATATCACGCTCTACCACCATCTAAAATAGGCACACGTACTTAAATCTGCATTTGAAACTTCCTCCAAGACTACCGTGGAAATCAACAACACACGATATCACCATTTAGCTCTTTGGAGGACATTCCTTCTACAACTCACCTAACAAAACAACAGCTAAGCAACTAAAGTACATGGTATGCTTAACCAAATGACAGTTATTCCACAGGTCAATAAATTCCCTGCTCTCATGAAACTTGGAAGTTTCCACTGTGTTAACAAAAACTCGCCAGTAGGAATACCTGCAGCTAGTTCATTTCACATTTTAATAAACTGTTTTGCCTTAAATCGAATTTAATGTTGTTCCCATCTACAACTGATTCTTCTAAGTGGTCACTTCCCTGCAAGCTTTCCAGACAAAACTGTTGGTATATTTTGTGGTTCCTCCATACCAGCTATATGCCCTGACCATTTCATACTTTTTGATTTCATCACCCTAAAGGAATTATGTAAAAGGTTGTACAGTACTAAAATAAAAGAGCATCTGATGCAGACCCCATACATGTTTCAAGTGCAACACAATGAATTACACGCAAGACTCCCGAGATTATTTAGTTTGGAAGACTTTAACACCCTATAGGAAAGACACACGGGGTCATCAGGATGTGCTTCGAGGAGGTGCTGGAAGACACACAGATACTGGAGTGAAAGATGTTTTAGACATGTACATCTGAAGTGTATGGATTTAAAAGCAACATTATAAAATAAATCTGATGTTCAGGTGACTGTGCATCGTGATAAATTCTTACAATGAAACCAACTAGATGCAATAATTTCTCAAACTTATTTTTGGAATAAAACTCTACATGTTGCGGACAGCTCCTCTGTCCATCAACAGGAGTTTTTCACTCTACATACAGCAATGGTATATGTCATACAGGTTTGCCGACAGCTTGCGAATAGCATCAGGATCCTGCTCGCAAGCTGTCAGCAAACCTGTATGACACATACCATTGCTGTATGTATAATGAAAAACTCCTGATGACGGACAGAGGAACTGTCCAAAACATGTAGAGTTTTATTCCAAAAATAAATTTGAGAAATTAGTGCATCTAGTTGGTTTTATTATAAGAATTATAAAATAAATAATGTTGCTGCAATGATTATTGTCACACAACTACAGAGATGTTGAATAGTATAAAATTAACATCATACTATACTATATTAGTATCTGCATTATGGAAACCTAAAGCACTGTTCACTACCTGGTGTGCCACAACATGAGTCCAAGAGGGCCAAACATTTTGAGCTCAAATGCATTTTCACCTATTCCACAGGACTTTGTAAGTGTGCTACAGCAGTGAAGTCTTGTTCAGCAACGTTTTGCCAACTCATCAGCCTGTGCTGCTGTTAAAATACTGCTGCCTCATTGTGTTTCATATTCACTACACTCGTCATATACTGTGCCTTGCAAGAACAGCCATTTCAATACCCATAGCATTTCTGTCACTCTTTGTCACTCATTAATCCTGTAATGGTTTGAATCAGTTATGTGTTCCTGTATTCTGTAATGCATAATACAAACAATTATATAAATAAGACGCATAAAGGTGTGTGAATAACAACATAAAGAGAACTTCACATGCATGGGCATGCACACAAATATGTGAGAGAATGATTTGATTAACATATTTCATTAGGCAGTCATTTAGTTCTATAATTCTTTGTAACATGCATGATTAATACATTATTTAGCAATGTCATGACAACTCTGAGGCCATCGTTTTTTGAATAAGGAGTGTGGTGTACATTATATCTTCTATTATCCATCAGGGGTTAGGAAAGCAACAAAGGCAGATATGAGAATAGACACATAACAGAATAGACACTTAAAAATTAACAACACATTATATAAATAAAATTATTTATTATGTTACACACTAAGCATTCATATTTACACATACACATTATAGAAGAGGTCAAGATATGAAACACATGCTATCTTATTATAATTACAGAATACATTATTTATTTCATATTCATTTCACAACATTTCCATAAAAATGAGAGACTTTGTTTGGAAACAGAAGCTAACATGGTTGCAAGATCATGTGCTTAAAAAAATGAATGCACTTCTCCTCCTACACCTCCCACAACATTGGCTCAGCACCATGACAGTTAACAGAAACTCATGACAGATAATCAAAGTTTTACTGCATTTTGAGACCTGAACATCTGTTTCCACTGTACGTGGCTCTATTCCTGAGATTTCAACATCTAAACCAAGTTCAAAGAATCACAAAAACATATTAACAAGGAAGCAATGTACACTCAGCACTCTAAAAAAAACACTACAATTAGTCACACATGAAAGTACAGGAAGCACAAGCCTACTGTCATATTCAAAGCCAGCTTTCAGGTGAGCCAAAAGCTAAGACTAACAAAACACAGAAAATTAAATGGAGACATAACGTTCACATTAGTATAAAACCAAAATATACAGACATAAGATAGGAGAAGATTAAAATCCATAGAAGAAAGAGAAAGCAATTGCCTTCAGTTTCTTTATTCTAGTCTGCAAGTTGGCTATGGCAGACACCAATCCTTCATTTCAAAACACTCCAGCAGCCAAGATACACATATCCCATGTACTATAGACAACGCAGTGTACACAAAAACACCAAGCACAGTGACACAACAGTTCAAATGAATGCAGCAGCTCAAAAATGGCTGCTAGGCAGGAGACAAAGACAATACTGTAATACCTTTCAGAGCTACACAGAATCTGAAGTGATCACTGCAGCTCAGAACTGGCTGCTAGGCAACCAGAAGAACATACTATAATACAAGTGATGGCTATGCAGATCCTAAAGTGATCATTGAGGCTCAGAACCAGATGCTGGGCAGCCAGTAAAACATAACCAGCAAAACCTGTCATGCCATTTGGTACACAAATAGTACTCCAATCACCGCAACTTCTGATACTGAGCAACTCAAGTAATAATGAGTGGACTGGGACAGTGCAGTTGGTACATTGAATGCTATATGCTGCACAGTCCAGCGATCAAATCCCAGTGGGGGGTTAGATTCTCCGCACCCATCCAGACCGGCCCTGGTTCTCACCCAGCCTCCTATACAATGGTTAATGCGTCATTATCGTGGGTGAAGTGGCTGGAGCGTGGTATTGACCATCCACCCCCCCATCCAGCGCCGAAGTTCAAGAAGGAGTAGAGCTACATCTCTACTTCCCCTCAGGGTCTTGGTTGTTGGGTAGTAGTGGCAAAATACCCATTTTCAATATACCACTCATCTCTTCTAAGCAAATACTAGTATGCGAAGATGAACTAAACTCATGGGGACAGTTACAGATATTGAAAACATTGTTTTGAACAACAGCCAATTTTAACTGCAGTAATACAAAATTACAGCAGTTTGTGCACTGTGAGTTGGAAATGTCTGCTATAAAAAAGAAGTGGATGGTACCAACTATTTTGAAAACAGTACCTCAAAAGATTCACTTACATCATGCTGACACTTAAAAAAGAAACACGTGTCAAGTAAACTTTTCATAACAACACTGAACTTTACATACCTAACTCGAAAGGTCAACGTCAAATAACCACAGCAGCAGAGTCAACAATAATTAACTTCCCTACCAACCCACCATACCTTGAAAACAAAACTGCAGAAGTCTGCAGTGTCACACACCCCCAAAATAAAATTTCTATGCCAAGTTCATTCATATGGCCATGGTTCTTTATCATACCATATCTAACACGTGTAGCTCCAATATTTCCGAGTTTATCATAAAATTGAAATGCAAATCTTCATTTCACCAGTGGCTGCATTGTTACTTTCCATTTCAGAACACAAAGAACAAACAAACCAAAAAAAAAAAATCACACTGACAAAAAATTGCATGCTTTTCAAACTTGACAATACTCCAGGACCTATATTCCTAGCAACCATTCACAGGTTTGCTGAAGGTGAACTAACTGAGTCTTCGATTACTTAAAGGCAATGTTAACACTATGGAATGAAAAGGAAAGATGGTGAGTGGGTATGAATTTTGTAGGCAGCAGTCATGTCATAGTCATTTGCCTAGAGACTGTGGAAACCCATGCAAAATGCCAGCAAAGATAACCAATACAGTGAATGATATTCAAACTGAGCACCTCCAGAGCAAAGCCATGGCACATTACTGCCACATCAGCCCACTTGGTTTTAAGTTTCAAAATTTCTGTATGTGTGGGTATGCAACTTTTTAGGCTTTTGTAGTGGTGTAAAAGAACACTTCCATTGTATGGTTTATGTTTTCTCTACATTTCTCTATGTAAATGGCAGTATAAAACATAACATGACAACAAAGTGCTTCCTTTGCAATAGTAACACAGAAAAATTACACTTCCTCAGCAGCTTAAACACAAAGAAATAACTAAACTGTGCTCCCTTATTACATATTGGCAAGTTTATTGATCCCACTCTTCGAACTAACAGAGATATATTGATTTCAACTATACAAAGACAGTGAATTACCATGATGACAAGGCCAGCCTCCAAGCAGTTTACATCAGCAAAAATATTCTGCATCTAAAGTAACGTGGCACCACACGCGATACAGACATACATGATGGCTCCCACAGCACCCAGCCCACAATGATACAGAACTCTGTTAGTGTAATATAACGATACACTACAACAAGTACTATAAGCAGTCACTGTGTGCACTGTGCACTTCAGCAGTCACAAAGATAATCATACAGGTTTCAGGTCCACTCACATTACTACAGCTCTCTGGCCTGAAAGACACATAACTATCCTAACAGCAACAGTGTTAAAACATACAACAAAATAGTGGTTCTCAACTACCCTACCACCTAACATTTTACAAAAGCAACAAGAGGCCTCCCAAGTTCTTAGGCTCTTGCAACAGAGCATTTGTGGTCTCCCATCTTCTAGGATTTGAGTCCTGTCACAGGGTGACTGACGCCCAATATTTTGAAACAACATGGCTGTCACATCCTCAAGGGTTGAAATGTCAACGAAGAAGATACTTCGTGGCCATTTCAACTCTTGCTCAAGACCTTTTATGCTTATTTGTAAATCTTTTTCCTGTGCATCTGGAGACTTTTTTTTAACTGACAATGATGATCCTTGCAGCAACTGTATGGCACAATATAACCATGGCAGTTTAAATAACGTTGTTACACACCCTAAGAATCAAACAACCAATATCTGAAGCATGAGTCACTACATTATCAGTGCCCTGTGTCCTCAGTGTTGAACTAATAATATGACAGTAAATAACGCATGCATCAAAACATAGTAATACATAAATAAATATTCTTCATGCTACATCAGACAAGGCAAGGATACTTAGTTAGCCAACTAACTCAATGAACTGGATGGGCAGGGTTAAATTCCTAGAATGGTCAGAGATTTTCCTCTGCACCTACACATCCACAACAGTATTGGGGCCCACCAAACTACCTGCTGAATAGGTACCAGAGGCCCCTTGCTGACAGATAAAATAGGTGGATTGTGACAATAAGCATTCATCTTCTCATGTTCAGCTACAGAATGCACAGAGCATCACCTGAACAATCCCTGTATGCCTGTATGGTGCGGTGCTTAAACACAGCTTTAAATATGACCTAGAAGGTGTAAAATGTATACAGATTTGATTACAGTATCTTCATTACCTGAATCATAAAAGCAGTCACATGTGAACTTAAACCTTAATGGCACTGCTGGAACCGAACAGGCAACCTCACTTCTGAAGTTCAGACTAACCTCTGTATGGCCAAGCATGGAGTCACCCAGTGGCTGTGTAGTAGAGGAACAGTACTGCCGGTCAGGACTGCCTGGAGACCTGGATTGTGAAACTTCGTACCGCCGTGATTCCTGGCTCTCGCAGTACTCCATCTGTTGGCAAGACAGAGTTCTTTCAATAATACTGATCATTTTCATGACCAATTACACAGAGCAGTGTTCTTTCTGAAACTCACAGTCACTAAGCTGGTCATGAAACTTTCCACTTTTTATGGAACTTTCATTACTGTTTCATTACTGTACTCACAAGAGCCTGCCATGAATCCAGTCTAATCCCTTCATGCTGCCTGACCAGAATCTGAACATACTCCTTATCTCCCCATGTGTGCTAATCCATTCATCTAAACCAATCCCATTTGTTCACTCAAATAACATTTAGTGAAGACTACATATTATGAAGCTCATTATAATTTTTTTTTTAATCCTCCTGTTACTTTCTCTCACCCAGGTATATTCACCTAAGTACTCTAGCCTCAAATATCGTGAATCTGTGTTCTTGCCATGATGTGACAGGCAACACATCATTCTCATTTAAAGTATGTAAAACAGTAGTTCTGCAGTTCACAACCTTTAGGTCTTTAAATAGAACTTGATGTATCGCCATTTCATACAAAAGTGATAAAACTTCATTCTAAAATTATACAACAGAAGCAGAACACCGTTGGTTCCTTTAATTTTTCAGGATTGTGGAATAGTTCCTTCTTGTGTGTCTGCACAACTGTCTGGGTGACTGTATGGAGATTTAACTCCTGAACATATGTTACTTATATCCACACATGACAAAGAAAAATAGTAATATATGGCAGTCTAAGCTATCCAATACCCAAAATCAAGAAAAATGAATGACATTTTATAATTCATAATAAAACCAATGAGATGCACTAATTTCTCAAATTTATTTTCGGAATAGAACTCTACACGTTTCGGGCCGGTTTTCTGTCCATCATCAGGAGTCTAGTACTGTATACACAGCAATAGGTATATGTCGCACAGGTAATGCTGACTGCTTGCTAGCGGTATCAGGATGGACCCTGATCCCGCTAGCAAGCAGTCAGCATTACTTGTATGACATATACCTATTGCTGTGTATACAGTACTAGACTCCTGATGATGGACAGAAAACCTGTCCGAAACGTGTAAAGTTCTATTCCGAAAATAAATTTGAGAAATTAGTGCATCTTGTTGGTTTTATTATAAAAATATATCACGATGCATGGTCCTCTGAATGTCATTTTATAACAGTCAAACGTCATGTAAACTTCTTCACTTTCAAATTTCTGTTATCTATGTAAAGGCTGAAGGAACTTCCATAATGAGTAGCTTCATGATTTATAATCTGTGCCAAATATTAAACAATTACAGAGATCAAAAGAAGGAAGATGGGAGGGGGAAGAAATGTTGCATTCATGATGGGGATACTTGCCAAGCAACCACTTTGAAGACCTAGGCACAGCCTGGATGATACCAATAAAACAGAGTTTAAAGCAACAGACTGGGAAGTTATGGAGTGCATTCATCTGGCTCAGAACAGGGACCAGTGGAGGGATCTTGTGCAAGAAAGGGAACTCTGGATTACATAAAATGAAGGGAATTTATTGGCTATATGAGGACCTATTAGAATCTGAGGAAAAACTCTGCTAAATGGAGTTAAATGGTTAGTCATGTATGCCTGACATATATTCCTTGAAAATAAAAGGCACAAACATGGAAATTATGCGAGATTTAGACTAACAGTGACATCTGCTGGGCATACAGAAACCCAGTTCAAATAAATACTTAATAGTGAGAGTGATATTGCATGATACTCAGAATAATGGTAAAATTAACATATATGACACCACTGCAAATGGCTGTTTTGAAAGAAGTCGCCAGTGGAAGTTCTAGTCAGCATCCTGAATATGAGCAGAGGTGACAACATATGTGTACATGACAATGAACCAGTTTACAAAACCTTGAAATAAAATTAACATGTAATATATGTTCTATTCACAAAGTAACATTAACTCTGGTTATTAGGTAGCCTTGACAACACAATCAGTCTAAACCAAGATGGTAAATTATTTTTACATGAGCACCAGATCAGGCAAATTTAAAGTGACCTTGGGCTAGTTAGCCACACCAGAAAAATTTCAAACTGCAAAAATCATTAAAGAGCTATCAATTATTCACACTGACCACACATATTATGCAGATATACAAAAGTACATAAACATTACACATTAATACAATTCAACTTTATACTCAATGTGTCAAAGACATGCATTACACTAGGGGTGAACAAATCCCAGGCAACCAATTTTTTATGGTGGCACCTAATATTTGTGGGTCCTCAGTATGGAACTTGCTGCGTGTCACCCAGCTGGCACCTACAATTTTGAGATAGCTCATAGATTTTTTTTAAATCTATGTACCTCTGCATTAAACCATGTCTGTTGTGTGGCCCACTTCAGTTTCACATACCGACCTGCACGTACAATGTAAGTGCAGGCTGTAAATACATGGACTGAGAATACTAAATCTTGCAGTCCCAGGTAGCACAACGGACTTTGAAGGAAGTAATCATGGGCCGATGAAAACCCACAGCAAATGTGGTCCCCTCAATGCTCAGAAACAAATCTAGGTCCTCTACAAGAAGAAGGAATAGTGCTAATAACTACACCATCACACAGAGTAATTTAGTAATAAAAACTGAAAAAGTAAACACCATGAACTTGGACAGTATCCAGTTTGAGCTCTACCTGAGTAGTGACTTATTATAACATTATAACCCATTATAACAGATCACAGCTCCTTACTTGTCATTCCAAACCATTACCACTCAAATCTATGAACCACTTCTCACCCTAACATATGCAAACTCTTCACTTCACACAGCATCAAAAATTAACCAACAAAAAAGCATTTTTGTCATTAATCAGTCATTTTAGCTACAGCACTTTTGTCAAGATGGCAGACACTATTACTTTTCAGAAATCCACTTCTTTAGTCAGTACTGCTACAGTCTTTCCATCAGACTAGACAAAATTCTTCCCTGTGCAGGAAGTCTGGTTACATCCACTTGGTATGGCAATACTTCTGCTACTCCCTGTACCACATTCATGGTGACACTCAGCACAACACACACCTGAGAGTGGCAATTTGACCATCAATCACTTGACAGCAACAGCCAAAATCTGTGACGGCAAAATGTGCCACATTGTGCACCTGGTTATCTTAGAGGTACTAATTATACTAATGTATCCATTTATGAAATTTAAGCACAGGTACTCACATCATTATGTAAGACAGTAGTGGTGGGGGAGTACATGTTGCTATTGGACGGGGAGCATGCTTGGAAGGTGGCAGGATCCTCTTCCTTTTTGATATGGGGTGTGGGGGTCATTCCTGTCCCATCCGTCGACATCATCGACACCTGCAACAGTAAAATGTTGTTATCTGAGTAGTCAAGGAGGACAATCAACCCTTTCAATACTACAGCTGATATGTCTCATATGAAAACACTACTGCCATTTGCTGTTAATGCATATGTTACCCATCAGTATCAAATAAAACAGTGGCTGTTATGTTTACAAATTACATACACTTCTTTTTAAATTTTCAAAAACATAAAGTGTTAAGTCTATAAATATACAAACAAAAGAAGTCACAATTTTTCTCAATAAAACTGACAACAACAAGGATATAAAGAAAGTGTCAGACTGCTCTAGTATCACTATCAGTTTTTCAATTGTTTTATTTTAAAGGAGTGCCAGATTTTTAGTTTCAAACAAAAAGACAATTCATGATGACCACAGTGACAAGCATATGGAACCCAGTGGGTTGGGATGATGATAGCTCTCAAGGCATCCCACTTTCTGCTTACTGTTGTACTCCCTTCGACACAATCAGTCAACTAGCCCAAAACACTTGCTAATAATGGCCGTTTTCAATCCAGTGAATAGACTGGCTAGATAACTGGTGGGGAATACTGGGGAGTATGTTGCAGTGGGAAGCAACAATTCCATGGAGCTGTGGAAGTAATTCATCCACAGAACTTGTTTCTGTGACATCAGTATATCTAACACTCTTGTATTTGAACCAGACTTAAAACTGTTAAAACCATAGGTGGCCAGACTTTTGAACTCAGTGATCTACTGTAAAGACAGAAAATCTCTTGAGATCTATCATAGTGTATGTCTTCATATTAGGTCAACTAAGCAAAGAAATGTAAAACAGCATAACAACATCAAACATGTAAGAGTACAACTGCTTCATTTATTAACAACGGATCTTTTCAAACTAAAATAATTTACCATAATTTAAAGATGTTTTTCATTAACCTTCCCACTGTGAAGTTGATGCATGACACTGCATATCTTGCGATAACGTACTTCTAGAGGGTTCATAATTACTTAAGCACAAGTGAAAGCAGTATTTTAAACGTTCATCAGTCAGAGAGTTTTGGTATATTGATTCAGTTATCTTCATCTGGGAGAAGGTTTCTTCGCAGAGGTGACAAATAAATTCTGACAGAGACAAAAAATCGGCTGCAATCAATTAGCAGATCACAATCGACTGTGTGGCCACCTCTGGCTTAAACTATTGCTAATACAAACTAGGTTACATCTCCTAAACCTATTTTGAGATGAACATTTTCCTCCAATACCTAATTAAACAAACCCTAAATTTAATTTTCCTTAAACCAATGTTCAATATTTAACATTATCTGAGCCAACTGAATCCTTTTTACTTCCTCCCTACCATTTGGTTTATTCTTTTCCTGCCTGTTTCCCTTTCTTTACAACATTACACAACTGCATTAACACTTACCAGTAAGCAAGCATTACTAAATGGGTGACATGTTCAGTTGTATACAGCGTCATCAATGGGGCCAAATATACACTTTCTCGAGAGAACTACCAAATTAATGTATTGCTTTATGTAAATCCATTGATATACAACATAATGTGAAGTTCACAATATGTGGACTCAGTCTGTGGTTGCACATACATCAATATAAGTGATTCACTATGAACTGTAACAAGCTCAAACCACTAAATAAACCACTAAATAAGGCACAGCATGTGTCTGACATTCAGAATATACACCCTTCGGTGTTCAGTTGTTGTGGCCTAATGTAGATGTCTACTTTGAAGAAGGATTTAATTTTAATTTAATTCTGACCCTCATTTAAGGAAATGTTAAATTTACACATCCCAATCAATAATGGTTTTTTACAATACTATCATATGTTGCAAAAATACTTTTCAGATGTTACGTTTACGGATATTTCACGTAACGGCGAGATGTCGGCCTTAGGTTTCTTTGCTGTTAGATGTGTAGCTACAGCTAGAGAATTTCTTCTTTTACATTTCTGAAACATTCGGCCTAATGATGGCTGCCTTATGCAGCAGAAACATGTAGCCATTTATAATTACTATTATAAAGGGTTGAGTATTGAATGATTGTATGTATATTGTTACATATCATACAGACACAACGAAGATGGTACACACTAAGATAGAAAACAGTATGTTTATTAAACCAATTCTGACAATAGGAACTATTCTTCAGTGCTCACAAACACCTCTCTTACTAATATCACATTTATTACACATACATCACATTCAGTCAGACGGACACACAAGCATTATGATACCAAAATCTGTTTTTTTAAGGCTAAACATGTGGACAGGGCCAACGTGCGCTTGGCAGAAGCAATGAGTAAAGTACATAGTATCTCTTGTCCTGTGACGGCAGCTGTGGATGATTGTAGCTCAAGATAAGCAGGAAAAAGATAGACAATATCAGGGGTATACACTGGCATTCCTTCCATTGGCGGCCAAACTGACAGACTTATGGGGATGTGGAATAACAGTTGGGGAATGCGGCAACCGTGCAAACTTAGCGAAGGCCCTTGTTGCAGTGCCAACACCGACATATCAACGTGGCATCTCCCCGCTGCTCGCTAGATGCTGGTAACTGCCCTCATGCCCACATTCGTAAATGTTCCTGTATTCTACACATTTTTCTTCAGATCTACCGAATGCCATTCTTAATAAATGATACGGGACTAAATGATTAAGGGCATTCTAACACACGAACAAATAATAACGTATTTCGTGTAGTCCGTTATAAGCACTCCAATCCTGTGCACCACTTACCAAGCATTTGTAAGGGGTATCTGTCTCAAGTTCACTTTTAGGAGGTCTCATGTTCCATTTTCCCGTTGACTTCGAAGCCTATGAAAGTCCTTCCATATAACAAACTATGCAGTAACATCTCTGTAATACACTGGACATTGGTGGGGGGAGTAGAAATGCTGTTTGTCACACACTTCCAGCCGTGAGTTGGCCTGCTGTGTGCGATCTACTTTTCAAAGGACTATACATAAATCCCAAACTTTAGTTTTACATCGTGCATCCGGATTTCGCAAACTAACCGAGGAAGATGGCTCGGTTGACTTTCCTGACTTGCATTCCTAACGTGGGCGGTTGGCCGGAACCCCGATTATCCTGGCTAATGCTTTCGGTGACGTTCCGCAGAAACGCTAATTTTCTCCTTCCAAATAATTTCCAGTCATTGTTCATTAATCGTCCCACACTCGACGCTGCATAAACTGCGTATTAGATGAACAATAAATAAATAAGTTCACAAACGAGGCTCTGGTGACCGAGTTATGACAGCAGCATCATTATATCTGGTGTGGAAGGAATGTCACTCCCGAAGTTTCCGTTCTGTTGACTTAGTTCTGTTTTAATTGTCAGTGTCTTTTAACGGCGATTTTCTGCAAGCACAGGTTTGAAGCGTCGTATAGAAGAATAACACATTAATCAAGAAAACACTGTGGAATGTATACGCTGCGCGTTACGTAATGACAAAAGTAACATTCTCCGCGAACATTTGGTAAGTGAAGACAGTCCGGTTACACCGAATGCAAAGCGCGCGCAGTATTTCGGAAGTACACGGAGACAGTTAACCATCGGCAGCAGGCTCAAAAGCACAGACAGTCCGGTTACACTGAATGCAAAGCGCGCGCTGGATTTCGGAAGTACTCGGAGACAGTTAACCAGTCAGTAGCAGGCCCAACACCACAGACAGTCCGGTTACACCGAACGCAAAGAGCGCGCAGTATTTCGGAAGTACTCGGAGACAGTTAACCATCGGCAGCAGGCTCAAAAGCACAGACAGTCCGGTTACACCGAATGCAAAGCGCACGCTGGATTTTGAAAGTACTCGGCAACAGTTAACTAGTCATTAGCAGACTCAGAACGACAGACAGCCCGATTTGCGCGACGAACACGATTCCCAAGATAAAAATTGGTCTGTCCTTGAGACGAACGTTAAGTACCCACAGACAGAAAACGCATACAAAAGACAGATGCCAGTAATTGCTTTAACACTACACAGTGCCAAGATCGATTACACAGACCTTCCAGAACCGAACGAAGTACAAGGTTCCGTAACACAGAACCTGAACACTAGACAACCTCCATCCTGGATTACTTCTTGCAGCTACCCCTGACACAGGAGGCAAAAAGCTGATGTCGGTGGTGGCTAATAATACCAATGATCAGATTACATCCTATACAACACCAACAATATAATCCTATTATTACGGACGTGCTCTATAATGAATTACGAGAGAGAATGGTACATTAACGTACTGATTCTTGCTGATTCGATTTCAACATCTGACCTGTGTACCGGTTAAGATTTTGGCATCCCTGCTCTGGACGTCACTGTAGCCTTGCATACGGTTGTCGACTCCGGGCTTGACTCTCCAATGCAAATTCAGGCAGCACCCAATACATTAAGTCAGACAGAGATCGAGCGTGGCCCCAGTTGCTGTTGACTGATTCGTGACGACGGTTTATCAGCAGCATAGTTTATATGATCACATTTATGAATGATGAATTGGCATGGATGTGGAAGGAACCAGGCCGCAGTGTAATTTCATATGCTACTCTAAAGATGGAGAAAGTGAGTAAAAGCGTCAAAATATAAAATGCAATACAACCTCAACAATGAGATCCAGTTTTTTTAAAGGAATAGATCGCCTTTTATAAGAATTGTGAAAGAGAAGGCACAAATTTCGTCAAAATTTACCACCAGCCGATTAAATATTTTCAGATTCTGATACGCACTCAGCAGCTTAGTATCATAAATAGAAGCTTTCGACCGTAATGAACAGTACCGACCAAGAATTCACCATACAGCCCTACACAATTACACATACACACACAGAGAGAGAGAGAGAGTGTGTGTGTGTACCCGAAGATTTTCTCAGGCGTCATATGTACCCACTTACCAGTACAATACTCTACATCTGCCTCACGGTAATGACCATACAATACTGACGTATTTAAGCATCTCCTGTTTTTTAACTATAAAAACCGTTTTCTTATACATATGTACGCGCAGATTCACGCTGTTGCGTAACTATTAAACTAAGCCCAAGAAGGCTACTCAACTACACCGAAAACTGTCGATAGTCATTTTACTTAGAACACTCATTTTCTTAATCACGTTGCTTCATTCCGTCTCTTTTCCTGTCTTCCTTTCGTCTGCTGTTTCTCTCACCCTTTAATCAACCAAACTGGACTTCCAGCCAAACACCATAACAAAAATACGTCTACATTAATGTGAAAATACAATGCCATATTTCATTCCACGCTTCACAGCCTCTGTGACATATATGCCGTCGTAAAGCAGTCTACGAACTACAAACATGTCTAACATGCCAAATAATTTACTGGACATCTGACCCTCGAAGATGAGGCCCCTACACGGTCTCGAGACGTTTGGCAACGAACACCTAGTAGCGGAACGCAATATCTCACACGTTCGGCCATCTAAACTGCACCGCTTCGAAAACCTGGAAATTCGCAGGTGCACGTCAGTTACCAAAAATATCAACGGTAACAAAGCAAGATTTTAAACCTAATGTTCATACGCTAAATGTGAGTTAAAGCATCTAGGTTTCTGTGAAAAAAAAAAAAAAAAAAAAAAAAAAAAAAAAAAAAAAAAAAAAAATAAAAAAAAAAAAAAA
>Ga0123355_10006705_pt1 | contig 17120 bp, 11 predicted proteins | sample TergutEmb28metaG_3_FD_89872 | JGI IMG/M metagenome (GOLD analysis project Ga0123355, IMG submission 89872) | Embiratermes neotenicus P1 segment gut microbial communities from Petit-Saut dam, French Guiana - Emb289 P1 | ecosystem: Host-associated > Arthropoda: Insects > Digestive system > Gut ...
TAATTAACCCTTTGACGCCTAATGACAACTATAGTGGTCGTACCGCACCGCTAACCTCTAAACGTTGCATTTTATATATTTATTCAACACATATAGGTACTGAATATTTTAAACATTGTATATACTCTCCGTTTTTCCGCTTCAAAATGCAGTTTGTTTCATAATTCTAACTTATTTGGTTCCTGTATTATTCACATTTTATGTACAGGTGTGCTAAAATTAAAAAAATAATTCCGGCGCCAAAAGCTTAACCAACTCGATGCACAAAATTTTTGTTTTAAAATAAGTTTATTTCATGCCTCTACATGTTTCGAGCACGTGTGCTCGAAACATGTAGAGGCATGAAATAAACTTATTTTAAAACAAAAATTTTGTGCATCAAGTTGGTTAATTACTGAGATACATAAACTGATCTAAGAAGTTGCAAAAGGTGTATATTTTTTTTCTGGACGATTCATTTGCACATAATAAATGTTTGTTTCTTATGAACTTATTTAACGCACCAAACATTAATGATAACTAAAGCAAAGGACATGCCGCTCTAAGGACTCTGAAACTCAACGTGTTGAAGATTTCAGTGTTCTAGTATATGGCACAGACTAGATGGTTACCTAGATACAAATGTTTCGGAGGGGTTATATTTCTGTCTCTTCAAGGTCGTCCATCCTTCTTTAGCTAACTTTAAGATGGCGACACAATATCTGCTGGTGCCTATGCATTAATTTATGCCGCAACTTATTCTAAAATCCTAGAAATCTTAATTAGCTACATTTTGGGAAAACCAACTCTCACAAATTTTGAATTTTCCGTCCTCTTTTCTTGATCAATATTTTTTCGTTCTTGACAAAGTGTTCTTTAGCTAACTTGAAGATGGCGACACAATATCTGCTGGTGGCTACGCATTAATTTATACCACAACTTGTCCTAAAATTCCAGAAATTTTAATTAGCTACATTTTGGGAAAACAAAATATCACAAATTTTAAAATTTCCGTCCCATTTTCTTGACCAATATATTTTTCGTCCTTGACAAAGTGTTTCAGTATGTTAATAATACTTGTACTGAGATTGATCATCAACTTATATTGAACACTATTTCATAGTACAATCGGCCCAGTGGGCATTCTAGACTTCTTGAACCAACGTGCGTTTATCTACAAGGATAAATACTTCTTGGAACTTTATAAGGCAGTTGAAATTAAATTTTAGCGTAGTTAATTCACAGGGAAGTTGAATACATTTGGGACATTTCCATTATGTCTTTTCAGAATATATATTATGCTCTTCGTCGAAGTAATTAAGCACAATAATACTCACATTTATTGGTTCATTTATTTCGCCACCTATGTTGGTTATAAGCTTATGTAATAGAGCCTTCGGTAAGAAGTGATCGCTGCTTGCAATTCGGCTGAAGTGTTCTTCGTACCCTAGATCCAAATTCTTCAACATGTAACTCTTCACAATACTTTCAGAATATGAAGGTTCAATTTCCATAGGCGTCAAGAGTTCTACAGCTGCTTTTGCATTTGTAGCCCTAAGAAGAGAGGCACACCAACATCGATAATCAAACGATTTCCAGACTTTAACTTAGGTAGATGAAAGAGCGTGGAAAGCGAGAAAATGAAATACCCGAAAAAATTTAAAGAAGAGTGCTACACCTTGAAGGGCTTGAAGACAATGAAAAAATTGTTTGTTTATATGCCCTAAGAATTTGCAAAAGAACTCTCCAGTTACCAGATCCTTAACTTCTACAAACTAAAAGAATCAAAAAGCGAAGTAATTAAATCTTCCGGATCGTTTCTTCAAAAACATTGTATAATTTGTAGCCCTATTGATACGACAACCGAAAATTTATCATGAAATGACCATGTAACTTTCAGAAAATTTGAACAAAAGCGTTTTGTATCAGCTCCTTAAATTCTAGAACTGAAAAGATACCAAGGAGAGTCCCAACAAAACATTCATGGAAATACAATCAACAGCTTTATTTTACTATTACCAGCTGCAGCATTTAGATGTATACGTACATTTGCTGTGTGTGTGATCCCTGAAGTTTGGCAGCAGATGTTATTGCAGAAACAACAGCAGCAATTACTTGTTTGCTGGTGTCTATGTTTGTGAACTCGGCCATTCGTTGCAGTATATTAGCTGAGGGATTTGTTTCCATGATCATGAATACAGCAGCCGTGCGGATCTCATGATCTTCTCCAAGGTTTTCGTACAGACTGAGTAAGACTGGTGTAGCGACGTCGGGATGCAAGTTGGCCAAATGTTTCAAAGCAGTGACCATGAGAAGTCGCTGGTAATTGGATATATCTCTTTGACCTTCTAGGTAAGGTTCGAAATACTGCAGAATGTCAGGATGTGCTATTTTGCCAAGTGCACGAATATACACCTGAATCTTGGGACTATTTCCTTCATTTATGGCTTTCTGGAGTTCTTTACCCAAATATGGGATATATTTTTCTGTCAAGGGACGGAAATTTTTTGGGACCATGCGGCCGGAGATATATACTGGGTATCGTAGTTTCGAACTTTGGTTGTTGACAGCTACCTCACGAAGTATATCCGAGAAAGAAAGGACTGCTGTGGAGTTAAGTAACGGCTGTGTCTTTGTTTTTTGATCTTTAACAAGTTCCTGAAAAAAAAACAAAAGAAATAAATATACATCCCAGTAAAGTTATCATGACTATATTACGATCTTAAAAGCAATTTTCTTGTGTTTTCATTCAATTGTATTTCATTTACATGGGTTATTTAGAGTCACCAATATTTTACTTCGGATTGTAATGTCGGCGTTAATTTGAATGGTGCATGACAAACGGGAAATAATTTTGAAGGAAATGGTTTTGGTATAAATGGGTGGTGTCCCGACATTTTCGTGTAGTGAACTACTGGAAACCTCAGTCAGACTATGCAATGTTCTACGATGAGGTTCGGGCAGGAAAATTTCTCGAATAATGATCTGAAGCAATACCGCATCCTCAAATTGCCTGGTCTTTTGTAGTTTGAATAGACGGAAGTTAATGGGGTAATATTCAGGCATAAAAAACTATATTAATTAAAAGTGATAGATTACATAATTAAGTAATAACTTCATACATTTTGTTATTTTAAAGACATAATCCTTTCTTACGTTTTATTCTCCTGTTCACATGGAACAGGATATCTGGCCTCTTTAAATGCAGAAGCAGCTTCTGAAAACGTGGCTCATGGAAAAGCGATTATAAAATAGTATTATTCACGACCCAGAATTTTAAATCACACTGAGCCTGCAACTAAAATAGTCCTGACATGCACATTTAATAGTCATTGAAGCCAACAATCTGGCTTGATTGCTTTTGGAATTGTCGACCCACCAGCAAGCTCTCGTGAAAAACTTCTGTTGCGCGAAACTAGGTTTCAGAATTCCTGCCTTTGATACGTGATAGCGCTACTTGGACAGCCTGAGCAGCTCGCTACAAGGTCTGTACATGAACAGGGCAACAACCACGTCGTAAAAACACGAAAATAAATAAATTTCTCAATGCCGATTTGAACCTACGTTCCAATGGTCGCGCTGTTGCAAACAGCATCTGCCTGGCACCTTGGGACTACTATATATGTATATTGATATAAGGTTATGAGTTTGTTATTAGTAACGACTAATTATAAACTTATAAACTACTAATAATAAGCTTATAAACTTATATATGAGGCAATTCATAATCACCGATACGGACGCTAGGTGGCAAGGATTGCCGAAAACCTTTTGTCGCTATGAAGCAGTCGAGAGATGCTCCTGCTTGGGTCAGCAATGTAGATTCAACTTTTGTCGATAAAAATTTGTGTGTAGCAAAATCATTTATCCAATGTGCTGTTGCTCAAGAACCTTTCAAGTTAGTGGTCTTCGCGTTCATTGAAATTGTGATTCTACAGTCACAAAAAATATTTATGACAAACGAGTGTATGAATTGGTCAGTGGAATGGTTGTCTGTGGAAAATGTAGCTAGATACGGGAATTTCAGTATTTATCATTGAAATTTCAAGGGGTTTTATACCAGTATTTAAGTATAAAATAAATGAATAGGGGAAAATAAGCGAAGGAGAGTCAAATGAAACTTTAAAAGCGCGATAAAAATTCGAAACACAGTTCGATTGTCTTTTAAGTTGACAACAACGATACTCATGTTTTGAAGAGTGGCCGACAGGTGGCAGTACGATGCAGGAATGCAACACGACGGCGCAGTAGTAATGTAAAAATGGCGGCCCCGCTTGCAACATGCACCAAAGAAGAACAACGTTCTGTCATCCGTTTTTTAAGTTTTTTAATTATTATAGGGGTGAACCCCATCGAAATTCATCGACGAATGAAAGTTCAGTATAGTGATATATATCTGTCACTATAGCAAGTGTACGAAGGGACTAGGAAGTTCATGAACGGCATTAGTTCTGTAACAGACTCTCCTCGACCTGGTCAGGCACACCGATTAGTGACACCAGAGGTCATTGCAGCAGTTGAAGCCATCGTGAAGGAAAATCACCGCGTAACGGTGAATGAAATAGCCGCACATCTGGATATGAGTCATGGATCAGCACACCTTATCGTCCATGATAAAAAATAAAAAATGTTTAAGGTTTTCATTTGACTCACCCTTGTATATTAAGACTCTGCAAAATACAGTTGTGATTAACTACCCCTATTCCCTTTTTTTTGTATATTACAACGGGATGTCACACGTGAAGATAGTTATTTAACGTATTTATCAGTACTTACGAACAGAAGCTCGATGTATTCAGGAGTAGGAGTTAAGGCTGAGCGGGGTAAGACGGACAAAATTTCCGCAGCTTCGTTCTCACGTATGATGTCCTTATGGATCCAGTCACTTATAGCAGAAAGGGCTGGGAGTGTTCCGGCTTGGGCAACGGAATCGCGGAAGGCTTCCCTGCAAAAAGTTAGCAGAACCTCAAAGAATACCTTTGTGCATATTCCATATATTTCTGTTCGTATGGTATTTATGGTCTTTGAAAAACGGTGTAACTCAGAATACACAGCATCTGAGAGGGAGACAATCAGAGAATGACAAATTATAAATTATGGGAAAGAATCGATTAGGGACTAATTTGGTTCACTCTGACTGAACTGAGGAAAACCACGTGAAACCTCAATCACATTAGTTGAGTAAAGAGAAACCAACTTGATGCCACTTATTTTATTATTTTATTCAATGCTCATTCAATGCCCAACATGTTTCGGCCGTTTCTCTTTACTCAACTATAAAGATGATGCACGGTCCCATAAACATAAGACTCAATCACATTATTCCGTGTCCAGTCACAGATTGAAATCGGACATCTCTAAAATATACCAACTGTCTCTTGAATCAATTAGCTAGTTGCTGCTGATCATACAGTCTTCACAATACACAAGCAATAAAATAAAACGAATGTAAATTAAACTACAGTTTGTACATAATAAAATCTACAAATTGGACCTTGTAGAATATTCTGGGTGAACCGAATAAAATGTGAAGAAAGAAGAATAAATATCGTATACGTGTATATGGGTATGGATTATCAAATATTGTTTGATACAAAATGCTTAAACAAACACCGGAGATAGTGTGAGTAAACACCATATAAATATAAAAGGATGTACAAAGGTTTTTTTTTAACTTACTTACAAATAGGAATGGTTAAGTGGTCCTAATGTTCATATAATACCTAAAATTAGGCTATATAATTATTAAAATCTCTTGAGCTTCCATATTATTGATTAAATAAAATAAAATAATGTAATCTTCGTGAATGATATTACCTACTAGCAAAAGGATACACTGTGCGTTAGAATGTACCTCAATATTACGTCTTATCAATTGCAACGCCGTGTAGCTTGACGTAGCTTTAGATCCCAAAAAACAATTCTGTTGGTATTATTGTAATACCTGTAATGTTCAGATAGTGGGGTTTTATTTGTAATAAAATTATATCTAATTATTCGCATACTCACCATGCATGCAATTTAATTTTGTCGTTGCGGCTGGGATTCTTCGGAACAGAGACCTTCAGAACTCTTGTCACTTCGTCGATTGCTGCACGATTCAAAGTCTGTACAATACTTGTCATGATACTAAATTTGGAAAGTGTATTTTCATCAACCAAAGTATTAGGGTTTTCCAGTTCGCTACCAATCTTGTTAGTAAGCTTCATTATAGCTTTGGCAGCATCAAATTCATCGTTGCTGCCAATTTTATTCCCTTGAATTCCCACAAAATGCGGTAGTATAGTTACGTTGGCTGCATAAGCGCGTCTTGGTCTATGCTGTGGAATATCTTCTTCGCTGCTGCTGCTGCTGCTGCTGCTACTGCTGCTGCTGCTGCTGCTGCTGCTGCTACTGCTACTGCTGCTGCTACTACTGCTGCTGCTGTTGTTGCTACTGTTATTCTCATGGCTGTTGCTACTACTATTACTGTCACTGCTGCTGCTGCTGCTGCTGTCCTGGGTGTTTAGTTGTGCTTTTAATGACCTGCGGTTTCTCGGAATCACCGGAACCCTCGAATGGCTTTGCTTTGCGAGTACTCGAACGTTTCTTGGTTTATTGGATTTATGTTGCGCATTATCTTCTTCGCTGCTGCTGCTGCTGCTGCTGCTGCTGCTACTGCTACTGCTGCTTGTACTGTTGGAAGAATTTTCTTCGCTGCTGCTGCTGCTACTACTACTGCTGCTGCTGCTGCTGCTGCTGCTGCTGCTGCTGCTGCTGCTACTGTCGTGTTCTGAGGAATAAGGACGATTTCTTCTGTCTCCGGAATCCGGATGGTGGCCTTTGGGCATGTGCTGATAAACGAGATCTCCAACACTTCGGGGTTTGCTAAGAGTTGGGATGTTTCTTTGCCTTTCCCTTGAGTGTATGGTGACATTGACAGTACTGACGGACATACCCTTCTGGGCGTTGTACAACTCAGGACTCAGAACGACCTTGGTCGTTGTCACGGAGGACTGGATGATGAAGCTCTTAGGACTGCCTGAGAGGATGACACGACTCACTGAAGAGTGCTGGAAATTACAAGGTAGTTGCAGTATTGCGTCTATGTTGTTGGTTTCTTGTGCAACTATTTTAATTGATAAGACTTACTGCGTTGCGTAAGAAGATCAGTGAACAGAAAATTGGTAAGGAAGTGAAATCAAGAGATCGTGGACAAATTTCCGTCATTTTGTGGAGGAAGTGTGGACAGCAACAAAGTATCTCAGGCTAGTCTACACTTAGGGCGATTTGAACTATCGACCTCCCGACTATGAAGCAGGATTTATACCTACTCGAGAGCGACTTTCCGTTATGTGTTATGGATTATAAATGAAAATTACGCTGTAATGCAGCTGTGCCCTGATTCTTTTTCCCTGGCCACTTTAAAGTTGCAGAGAATATAGCTTAAGCGGGCTGCTTGACAAAACTTAAACATTTTCATTCTGTTTTTTGAAAGATGATACTTGGCAACGAAATGGTTAGAGCGAATGAAATGGAATAAAATTTAAGTCCAGCGAAATTTAATGAGAAATTGAACACAATAAAATGTCATTATAAATTGATAGAAGTACTGCAGTGTAATGTACATGGTTGCTACCCGTCATAGATCGCGGACTACCAGTGGTTTGCGAACCACACTTTGGGAACATACGATTTAATGGACCAATTACTTGGGATATTTTGTGACAAAGCTAACAAGTCGCCTATTTAAAATCACTTACGTTATTCTATTTTCCACAGAAGGTTTACTAATTCTTATCATGCCAATGGAGAAATACGAGGAGTTTGTACGTAATATGAATGGATACTTACAGACAAAAAGCTGCCCGCGTTTGCTCCAGGCTGCAGGCCTTCAAATCCTTCGAGTCCAAAATTGTAAACAGGCCGTTGATTGCAATTCGAGAAGTTTTGGGTCTTGAAAATCTGAATGATCGGTTGACTGCCGTTGTCCAAAGGTGCCAGCATCGGCTGGGCCTTCAGAATCGCTGCTGGGACTGGAGAGACGTCATAAAGGACTTCGCATTCTCCAGTTACTACACTCTGTGGGAAGCAATTTTGCCCATTGTATTAGTGCATAATGTTGAGGAAAAGACTACCGCCTTCTTGTAAGTAATGCGTTTTGATCTACTACTTCCTTACCAGAAGACGTTAACCTTCATGGTGACTGAAGTCACAATTTTAAGGCGTTTTAACCTATTCTAGAGCCGGTGTTACATTGCACTTGTATATGTATACTGTATATCATGCAATGTGCATACACGTTTCAATAACGCACACGATTAGACAAAAATATGTGTCCATACTCAAGTTCATGTGTACTGCATGTTACACGTACAATCAAACAGCGAATAGCTAACTGAAGATGGCTACTTGTGCTATCTTTGGTGCATCTTTCTATGTTATACCATTTATGAACGGGAAACGCACAGCTGAAACGTTAAAACGGCGTCCTGCAAATTTTAACCCTGAAGGGCTTTGAAGGTCTTGAGGTATTCGTAATTACAGCTCTTGCTGATACTGGGGAAACTCTCATCAGACAATTGGCCTTTTGCGTGGAAAAACTTAGGTTTTTCTTACACCAATATGGTATGTGAGGATTGGTCCCAGAAAATGTGTAGACGTATTTGCTAAAGGGAGATATTTTTGCTGGAATGCGTGAGTAGGAGAAGCGGACCGCGTTACTTCTTTGAACCATACGCTGGTATTTGCCTTAAAACTAAGAATAATCACAGAAAACTTCACATAGGTTAGTCAATTAATACTGGGCCCGAATTCCCTTGTTGTCTTGGGCACCTTGTTATGTCAGCCTCTAATGGGTTGTTGATCTTGCGTCTCCTTCTTTCAGGACCGTGACTCTTCAGTACGTATGAATTCCAAAGCGCCAAACTAGGGGATTCTACGTGTCAGCTATCTGTATTTCCGGTTTTCCAGTCAGTGTTCTAATGTAAAGCTAAAGGTAAAGTTATCCCATTACAGGCCTGGACAGGCCCTTAGGGCTACAGGAGGCTGACAGTCCCAGAGTTTTTAGACAATCGGCACATGAATGTGGTATGGTTGTCAGACCTAGGCCACGGCCGCCTTTACCTCCCAGGATATATTCCTGGTACTCAAAGGCATAGTCGACCCCAATGCCATAGTGCAGCCAGAAGGAGTAAGTCAATGAAAAATCCCAATAAAACCCTCGGGGATAAAACCTACGACTTTCTGGCTTGTAGACCAGTGCCTTGACCAACTGCGTCACCGCTTAGTGCTCTGAGATCGGCGAATAATTGAATCTCCTAATCCTCGCCAATCTACCTGTAACTAACATGCCAAGGTGTTGTAATCGTGTTTCGAAGACACTGATCCTAACACCTTGTTAAGATCTAAAATTAACTCTAGCGGTTCTTGACGAATCTTGGTGTGTAACGTCATTTGGAAATAAAAGCACACACAAAGCCGCATAATGTGGAACTTATTACATCTTTCCCGTTATAATAATGTGTGCTTGAAAACACTGTTTAAAAATTTCTAGTTGTCCAGTGTATGTACAGCTTCACTGGTCCGTTACGTACACATCCAACAAAAGATGTCATTTGTAAACTACGTAATAAAAAATAAAGTGATACCATTACAGGCCCGGTGTGGCCCAGGGGGTGGGTAGAGGTATAGCTCTACTCTTCCATCACCGCGGCACTATAAGGGGGTGAGTGGTCAGCAACACGCCCCGGCCGCACTTTACCCCCGGGAAAGACCCGGTACCCATTTTACAGGAGTCTAGGTGGGCCCCAGGGCCGGTCTGAACGGGAGGAAAATCTCGTCTCCGCCGGAATTCGATCCCGGATAAACTACGTAATGCTTATAGCTAATTAGAAGCAGAACAGTACAGTTTTCCTGTTCCACAAGTCTTAGCCATGTGCTGACATATAGACTGATTTGTTTTTAGTCTGGTTGTACTTACCTCCATGACGCTGTACTGTGCGCTGACGGAATCAGGTTTAGGAAGATTATTTTGACGGTTTTTCACGAGGTTTCCTGCCAGGGTGTTCAGCTGCAGCTGACTCATAATGCCTTTCAGCATATTGGCTTCCACCTCGGTCGTCTCGCCAGAGACGAACATTTCTTTGATCTATTAAACAAATGTTATTGTTAATTGTTTGCTCTACACCATGCATTGGGAATTATTCTTGCTACTTATTTTTTGCACAACTCTGTATTCAGCTTCCTCTTTACCTAGACTTCAGTCTTGTCTTTCAACTTTAAAATACGTCGTGGGTTGAATTACCTCAAAAGTTGCTGTTCGAATATGGATCCTATTTGGTCATTAAGTGTCATGTAAGCCTTTCCAGACAGTATGTGCAGTGACCTGTGATTTAAGTTTTGTATTGAATGTGTCTACTTTTGATGCATGAAAGTTTGTTCGATAGGTTGAATTTGACATCATGCACGGTGCATATATTATTAAGATTTAAAACTGAAATTATATAAGAAAGTCAGCTCCTTCTCACAGAGGATAAATCTCATTTCCGCTGCAAAAAAAAACCGTCATTTTATTCTGCTAGTAACCTGTATGTCTTGTGAGCATCAAATGAAACACATCAATAAAATACATTTGCAAGGTGCAGGTGTGTTGAATGTTAGAACAGATGGTACCATAGAGGTTTAAGTAAATTAAATTCATTTTCTTTTGGTGCTATTACAAATTTAAAATTTACCGGTTACTTCTACAATTTCACTCTACTTCCACTCACCCAATAACATTTTATATTGCCAAATCTAAGAGTAAAATATGCAACATATTTGTCCAAGTTGAATCACCACAACTTTAAGCCTACAAAGTTACGAATAATCCTGCATGTATTCACGTACTGTACTCCCCTTATTTCTCTAATATCAGAATATTGTAAGGAATGTAATAAGACATTAAGTATTTCAACGAAACCCGTAACGATAATTTAGGAAAATGAAAAGGCAGTGGGCAAAAATGAAATGTAATTCATTTTGTTTTGTTTCTCAAGATTTCTGTCAATATTTTCTTAATATTATTTATTATTTTTCTTGTGTTTACAAATCTGTAAAAAGTGACTGCAGCTTCGTCATGTCCGTCAGTCGGTCTGTCCGTCCTCCTATCCACATGGAACAATCGACTTTCTGTATAAGGATTTTCGTGAGGTTTGTTTTTGAAAACTTTTATTAAAATCTGTTGAAAAAATTCAAGTTTGGCTAAAATCAGACTAAACTATGAAACACTGTACAAGCAATCCTGACTGAGGGTAGAAACATTCAGAAAAATGTAGTAACTGCCATATATCCTCAAATATATGGATTTAGAAAATCTGCCTTCTACAAGGTAATTAAGAAAAATACGACAAAGACCGACAGGCTATATATGACTTATAACAACATGGCGCAAAAAATATACGACTTGCATGTCGGATAATTAAGAAAAATACAAGTTTTGTAACAAATTTTGGTACTCATTTCTTTGGATTGGGTAAAAGTTTGAGGTTCAAATGCATTTTGCGTGACGGATAATTAAATCGATTTTTTTCCCTGAAGCTCTTGAGCCCGACTCCGGGTCGTGGCCTCCCCTTATGGGACTTCGCGATCACACTCATGGGACACACTACACTCGATAGGACTCCTCTGGACGAGTGATCAGTCCGACACAGAGACCACTACCTGACAACACACAGCACTCACAAGAGACAGACTTCGATACCATCGTCGAGTTTCGAGTCCACAATCCCAGCATGTGAGTGGCCACAGACCCACGCTTTAGACCACGCGGCCACTGGGATCGTTGAAATCGTAAATATCATCGTAGTATTTATCACTTATGGCTTTGTTCTTGATTGCAATTACATCATTACGTGTCGTCACATAGGTTAATTTGTTGTTGTGTGGTTGATTTATTGATTCAGTAAACTTAGTGTTGTAAAGTTTCCTTCTTTTCAATTAAAGTTTGAAATACTTAAAGCTCAAACAAAAAACATAAGATTTTTATGTACACAGATTATGAACACGCCTATGAATCTTTAAGTATAATTGTAAGTTAGAAATTACAAATATTTAGACGGACTAAAATTTTGAGTTAATTTGTGCCCGATAAATTTAACAAACAGAAACCAACACACATTTAGACAATAAATTCTACAAATAAATATAATGACAAATCATAAAAACAGTAATAACATGCTATAACATACGAAGAGTTCGTAACAACAAAAGGGCGTTACACCCTTCCCCTTCACCGGGGACTAAACGCTGTGACCATCTGTGAAAGGGTCCGGAATGCCAAGCTCCGAGAACGCCTCACTGTTACGTTATAGGTTCATTTCCAGTCTTGTTAATTGTTTACTTAAAAACTCACCATCCCTTTGGAATCCAGTTTTACTTCGAAGGGATCATTTCTTAAGGGCAGTGGTTTGAATGAGAGGTGTCGCTCGTCTATCTGTTCCTGCCAGCCGTGAGGCAGCACAGAATGTACTTGTGCATAGACAGGATTCAGGAGCTGCAAACAGCACATGGTTGTACACAGTTACTGTTAGCTGTGCTACCTACGACAAGGTCAATATTAGATGTATTTAAAGTTTCATAATCCATCTCCAAGTTGGAACACTTCTTCCCCATTACAAAGATCAGTCAGATGATGCGAGCTTCGAGGCTTCCGCCACGATGTGGTTCAGGTCTTCGCTCTTCTTCGATGTTGCGCAGCATAAGTTGGCAGTTGTTTATCGACGTTTCGGGACAATATATCGATTCCATCTTAAAGGGCCTGCTTGACTCTTGAAAATGGGGCGACATATTGTCCTGAAACGTCAGAAAAATTGCAAAACTATGCCGAGCATCTCAAAAGGGCGAAGACCCCATTTTGATGATGCTTAAGAAGTTACCGCTTATAATTTTGAGAATTAGTAGCACGTGAAATACGTGAGTACAATTTGTGAGTTAAATGCTGTGATTTGAATGTTGTAGTGGGACGTGCGTGTGGTTATCATCAGGATTTAGAAGGTTTACATAACGTTTCATATTACACTTATTTTAAAATAAAATTTATCTGGAAATACTCGTAAGTTACAGGCTTGAAATTCTGACGGAGGTGAAGATTGATGATTGTTATTTTCTGGGTTATGCAACAAGTAGACACCAGAATATAAGCCAAGAATTTTTGTGGTGCTGGATGATGTAGATGAAAATGAGAACTGCACGTTTGAGAGTTATGTAACTGTGGGCAAAAAATTAATAATTGTAATAATTATTAGCCTTTATTTAAAAATAGGAAAGATAATAACATAAAAATTGAACTTACGAGAATGTGTGTGTGGTGTGAATGGAGTTCGTTTTGTTAGAAGGTATTAAGTTATCGATACAGTAACCAGCGGTAAGCTGGGGACTTAGTACATTACACACAACGTGATAACAAACTAAGCTAAATCTAACGGGTGACTGAAGAATACAAATTGACACTATTAGAAGAAAGTTATTTTTATAAGACTTAAGTTACATACTGTTGGAGAATTAGTTTTACTAACCTGCGCCCTCTTGGTGTTATTTTCAAAATGTGGCTCCACCGCCAGTTCTGCGTTGATCAGGATTCCTGCATACTGATCTGCCACTTGGTTAAGCGCCGTCAGTGTCCGGCTCTTTACATGGTACACTAAACGTTCTGCCACATACAATTGTTAGTGTTATTGACAGTTCTTGTCATTCTGAAGGAGATCCTAAGTGCATAAGTGAACCAGACCGCTGTCCAAGTGACAGCAAGTACGCCACGTTCAGTAACAAAGCCAATGCAGACATCTTTCGAATTATTAATACCGAAGCATAATAACATAGGACGGATGTGTTGCAGTGCAGGATAGTGAAGAGGTTACTTGGGCCTAAAGGGAAATAAACACAAGGAGGTTCCATAAAGTTGCATAATCGTCAACTTAAAACATTTACGCTCTTCGCCAAGTGTCATTGTGTATGGAAATCAAATGAAGGAGGATCAGATTCGCGAGAAATGTTGCATTGTGGAAAAAAAGATAAATGACATATATTTTTTATTGGAAAACTAAATTATATAGACAGCTTGTAAATCCAAGGCATAAAGGGAAGGATAACGTTAAAATAATTGTTATAAAACTAGGATATATGTACATTAATTCATATAGTTTATAAAGTCCACTGGCGGGGTTTTGTGAACACTGTCACGAAATTTCAGGTTCCGTAAATTGAGAAAATTTGTTGATTGTCCGAGAAGTACTAGCCCTTCAAAAAGGACTCTGCTGCCTGAACTAATTAGAATTAAAGTAGTTGTGTTGAGATGTTAATCTTTACAACTCATAAAGCAAACAGTGGGTATTAAAGAGTGGCAAACTTGCATCTGTTTTAACCATGCAATGGGACGTATTGCTTTCAAACTAAAACCGTTCTGACGAGTACAGTGTTTTTATATTTGACTTCAGTTCGGCATTTTGTTGCCCTACTACAAGCAACTCTATAATTCAAGTGTAAAACCCAATGCTTCCCGAGCAAGGTGACTTTATTGCTGCCTATATTCGGGAAGTGCTGGTTTTGAATCTCGCCTGGAGCACCCGGTGTCTCCAGTTTTAGATCCTTCCCTTGGCCCATCCAGAGAGCATAAAAAATTGTATCACGACTGCTTCCTTCCACATCCATTCCTGTTAGTCGTTCTCTATCGTCCAGTCTTTCGACAGTTTGTAAACTGACCTGCTGACATCTTCTTTAATTTTTCTACTCATAAAAATATCGACATAATCTTTATTTCACTGATTGATCAAATCCTTTGATGTTAGTACTTCAGTTCTCAGAAAATCGTTGTTTATTAGCATCGACTTTTCATGCGGCATTCAGAAGCTTTGAATTAGGCATTTATCCCTTTCAAATGTCAGAAAGCAACGGCCCAGCTATTCAGTTGAATATCTAAGAAGACGTGAATTTTCATCAGTGAATGAGAAATCACTCGAGCGTGATTATGAAGGGAATGTTAGTTTGAACTGTTAACCGAAACACGTGAAGTATACATAGACCTCAAAATGTAGCCAACAGAAGCATTCTCGGTTACCGGAAAGAGTGATAGATTGAGGAATATCGGAAATCGTTGAGTCTGCATGGCCCGGCAATCGAAATATAAACATCCGGGATATGGGATTGACGTATCATGACGTTCCTAGAATAAACAAGCATGATTAATATGCAACATGTGAGATGAGGTTACAAGTGCAGTGGCTACGGACGGTTCTGTGTTGTGGGACGTGTGTACCTTGTACTCCGATGCAAACTGATTGACACTTCAGGCGAATCTAATTCTGTCATCTGCGTGGTGAAAGATTAGGCAGCAGCTTTCACCGAAACTTCAGGAACTTTCTACTACATAAGCAGGGGTCCCATCCAAAAACACAGTAAATTTGGAGAAGATGATATTTGTGTCATCCCTATAGAATTTTTTCATACGTAATATTCCCACTTAGTAAGAAACTCTGTGCCGCAGATCTGAAAATGAATTTGAAATATTCATGTGGTTTTGAATTGTTTAATGATTTAGAGTGTTACTCTCTGCCTATTTCCATTTACAGGTAAATGAATGTAATAGTCTTAAATTTTAAAGGTGCTTTGTGCTTAATCAAGCACTACGCCCTGAAGGTGTATGGGGGAGTAAAATTATAGCTCCACGCATTCTTATCTTCTCCACTAGGTAAATTGTCAGAGTCTTTCCTCGGTCACTCTATAAAGGAAAGCCGGTACCCAATAAATAAGAGATTGATCCGACGTTTCAGAAAAGAGTATGATTCCTTCCCCTGCTAATTACATTTATGAAAAAAATTATAGTGTCTGATAACAGTATTATAAATTATGGTCCTTTGAATAAGTTGAGAATAATAGAAGTACCCATTTTTTCAGTAATTCTAGGAACGGTAAGGCATAATGTACTTTAAATTTTTATTGGGATCAGAATTTATAGGTACTTCCGTAACAGAAAAATTAATCACTACGCTACATTGGATTAAATCTTCACAGAGGACTGCAGGTCTTTAATGTCTGCTAAATTATATCACAGTGTTTTTTTTTTAATTTAAAATTTGTTTGGTCCACAAGGATGTTATATCGTAAGCATACATTTAAAAAAAAATTGAAACTAATTTTGTGCCATTTTGTTGCAATTATTTTTTTAATTTTTTACATAATAAATCCGTATGATTAATATTTCCAAACACAGTAATTTTCTTAATCTTTGAGGACGAAAAGGTTATCTGTTTCGTATAAAGACCCAATTCGTACCGCGCAGTAAACACAGTCTTTCTCGGTTACAAAACCTGTCAGTTACTGTATAGAACAAAGTCGCTTATGGTCCTGAGATACATGCAAAGTACATCATTGTACATAAATATATTCTGAAGAAAGAACGTAGAATTTTCTGGCGCGTTCGCAAAAATTTCGTCGTGTCTGTCTCTGTTTAAGTCCTCATGAAACAACTATGCTCCCACTGGAGAGATCTTTATTACATTTGGTATTTGAAGATTTTTTGAAAATCAGTCGAGAGAATTCAATTTTGATTAAAATCTTACAAGAATAATGAGTACTTTACATGAAGACCTATGTATATATCTAAAAATATCTCGATTAATTATTCTTAGAGTGAGAAATGTTTCAGACATGATTTTTAGAGAAAACCAAAACACACTTTATGTATAATAAATTGTTGTCCAAACATCTCATCCTTTTTAATATAATGTGGAAAAATTGCAGACCCAGACAGGCCACAGATGACAATATAATAATATGGTGAATGCACACTGCATGCTGGATAATTAACACAAAAGTACAGACACATGCTCAGGGTATGGAATATGTATTTATTTTCCACTGCAACAATGGTTACGCGAACGCGCCTGAATGTTAGTTTAAACCTACTTTGCCTGTCTTGCTGAACATTAAACCTGGTGATAGATAAAGTTACCGCCAGGCTTTGCAAGGTTGGGTGAAGTGGATGTCTTGTCCGACAGTCAAAATTATAGTTGAAGAATAAAAGACCAACTTGATGTCACTTGTTATTTTATTTCACTTCTTATGTGCTCAACATGTTTCGGACATTAATATATCCATCATCAGGAGCTTGCGACTATTCTGTTGAA
>Ga0123355_10006707_pt1 | contig 17118 bp, 15 predicted proteins | sample TergutEmb28metaG_3_FD_89872 | JGI IMG/M metagenome (GOLD analysis project Ga0123355, IMG submission 89872) | Embiratermes neotenicus P1 segment gut microbial communities from Petit-Saut dam, French Guiana - Emb289 P1 | ecosystem: Host-associated > Arthropoda: Insects > Digestive system > Gut ...
ATGTAATTGTAACACATAACGAGTAGAAAATCAACAACATTAGTGCTCGAAACCATTGATATTACAGTGTTTTTTAAGTTTTTCTTTTCGACTCCTCGTTATGTGTTCGGGAATCCAGGTTAAAAATAACATCTTAGATTATCTTATCTTTAACTTTAGCCAAAAGACAGAGTTTTTAATTCAAGATACGCCTTGCTTCAACGGTATTGATCCTAGGCAGATAGCAAATATGATTAGAATTGTAAATGAGCAAGCCGTTAATCTTAATAAACAGTTTATTGTTGCCATAAATAAGTATCAGCTAGATGAGAGTATTAAAGATGACATTGCTTACATGAAGCAGCATGCTGTTATTACGTTATCAGAGAAAGAAAAACTACTTAGGCGCGACTTCTAGAAAAGTATCTGTTTACTCACATCTAATATTAATTATAGTCCATTCACCTTTTATGGTGATGGGCTTTTTTAATTTCAAAACGATTATTTTATCAGTGTTACTTTACATTAATTTTCGTTTGGCAGTGATATCGAGGTTCTGGGATAATTAAAATTTACGCTAGTATTTCTAATGGAAACCTGAACATAGTAATTATTTTCATTTGTTAAATCGTCAAAAGGTAATTCAGCAGTATTAGTTGTAGTACTAAAATGATAAATATCATTCTGATATACACGCCAGTTATATTCATAGTTATGCTGGGCATGTCCCTCACTTATCCAATGCCTAACACGTAAATATTGTCTATCTTCTTCAAAGATTACATCTGCGATGCCAAAATTGATAACAATGACATCATTTATAATCGCAACAGAACCTTTCGCTGGCCAAATCGGCATATTAGAAGAAAGTACTTCTTCATGTATTTGATCACGTATAAAGCCATTTGGTAAGCTTTGGAGATGTATACCATGTAAAGCTCGTAAATTTTGATTGAATACTCTTCTTTGCCATTCGGAATCACAGTGCAACAATACAAATGAATTATGTTGGAGAGGACCATCGTATGTAATTCCATGTTCATCAAAAAGAGGTGTTTGTTGATGAAGGTATTCATTAGGCAAAGTTCCGAAATAGGTGTATTTCCTTATATTCGATTCCACTGAAGGCAGAAGTATATCTATTCTCCCTGCAATTCGCGTACTTATTGAAGATAGTCGCTCATTGAAAAAGAATGCTCTCAAATAGAAAGCATTATTAATAATCACATAGTTAGCTACAATAAAAAGCACAATAACAACCATAGCAGAACGCATAATTGGTAATGCATTTATGTAACGCTCAGAAAGGACAATAAAAAAAACGAAAATTAGTACAAAAGGATAGATCATGGGACCATATGTATCAACAGCCAAAAACCCAGCGAAATTACTAGCAAAGGGAACAGTAACCAATAATCCAAAGATGAATAATAGCCGCACAGGTTGCTTGTAAATTCTAAGCTCTACAATTGTACCAAATAAAAATATAGCAGATAACCCAATAAAAAATAAATAGGAAAATAATAAAGAATTAACTACAAGGTAAATATTTCCAAAAAAGCTACCAAAAAACTCTCGATATGCCCTAGTTAACTCACTAGTAAAACCCGAAATTGAAAACAATCTGTTTCTCACAGATTCAGGACTAAAGCCTCTATGTCCACCTAAGTTCACTTTGTGTACGAGAATGGATAGTGGCAATGAAATCGCATAGAGTATACCCGCCAACACTGTCATAAGAGAAAATCGTGACATAAGTGTTCTTGCGTCTTTGAAATTAAACTGGTGACTAATTGCATGAATAATTAAGTAAAAAACACATAGCGCTAATGCAATATTGAATTTTGATTGATAAATCGCCAAGGTAAGCATTAAAAGAATACCGCCTAAAACAAAACCAAATTTAAATCGGATTGTAACATAAACAGCGAGCACCGCAAGAATTACCCCGAAATGATAATTAGCTGAATCATAGAGGAACAAATTTGTAAATGCAACTGATGGGAATGTTGTAAGTAGGGCACCTATTAAAATGGCATTTATTTTTTTACCTATATTAAATAGTTTACAGACATAAAATGCAGATAGAGATAAGAATAGTGTAACAAATATCCCTACAATAAGTGGCATTACATATCCATAACTAAGCTGAGTTATAAAGACATTAAACCATCTGCCTGTTTGGACAGTAGGTATTTCGTGCCAATGGCGACCTAGATCATGATTACCAAAATATCTTCCTGTATAAACAAAAAGATGCGAAATAAAACCGATCAAAAATGCGCTTATGAAAGCCATTTTTGCGGCTTTTGGTTGATTCTGATACCAAATTGGAAATAAAATATCAATTTCAAGTGTTATCAATTTTTTGAGATGTTTTCGTATTTTTAATTTCATTCATCCTAAACTCCCCTTTAAATAAGCATAGACAGAAAAACGTTAATTTAAACTGCTCATTAAATCGCCATAGCAGTAAAATCTGGAATATTAGCAATTGTCTCTTTCGACTCAATTCGTTGGCATATTGTTATATATAATTGCCTTGTACTACAAACAACAACAAATAATGATCTTTACACGATTAATACTCACAAGCTTAGCACTGGCAAACACACTAGAAAGGTTTGCTTATCTGTCAGGCTACCATTATAACGCTTGTAATAGAGTTGCTTCTTCGTGATCTCATTACATAAAATACATATACTAAATTGAGCTAGTAGGATGTAAAGTCTAAAACTGGTAAAATTCCGAAAGCGGATATTATACAGTTTTAGACTTTACAAGGCACTAGATTCTCACGATTATGATTGTGTTCACATTCAACAGTTACCATTTCATAGCGTAGGTAGGATGAAATAGATAAATCATCATGACATGCACTTTTGTTGTGGCAGATATTGTCTACGCTTAAATTCAGGCGGTGTTAAGGATTCATATAAAGTGTAACTTTCCTTTATTTAATGTTGAATACTATTTTCAATTGAATAAAATCGGTAGTGCTTAACGCGTGTTGTTTTCAACCTAAAACTCTTTCGAAAAACCAGAGATTTATAATTTGTCGAACAGCACGTAGAGTGCGTACATTTTTTTATTTTAGTAAGTAGTATAAGATTTACATAAAGACCATGTCATTAAGATAAGCCGAAAGGTGCTATAACTTCGAGTAGTTCAGCCCACTGACCTTCTACAGAACCGCACGTGTGCCCTATTGAGGCGCACGGCTCTTCACCCGTATTCAATATCTCATCCATTATAGAAACAGAATTAACCATCACATGTGGTTCTTTTAAAGGTAGCGCCTTTAAAAGTCCATTGAAGAAAGTGCCCATTGTATAGATACGCTTTTGGCTACGTCGATTTAACAATTTATATAGCAACTATTTGACTATTTGAAGAAATCTTTTGACTTCCTTTATAGTGTCTATCACTGCATAATATTGATAATGTCCTTGTAGCTTTTGGTTCAGTTGCTTTATCAGTTTAGGTATCTCCAATGTTCTGCTGCGCTCTATCCATTCTTTTGTTTCTAGAATTTTACACCTCATTATCTTTCTGCACTCAATATAACCCAACATCTAAAGAACTTCTTCCAACTGTCTGCTCTACAATAAAACGTGAATCCTAAGAAATCAAATGTCGCTGGTTTTCCTTCTCCACGCCTTTGTTTGTTCTGTTTTGCAGACCTACCGAACTCCAAGATTTTCGTTTTATCTTGGCTATCTCCAGTCCAAGTTTTGCAAATCGTTCTGCCAAATCTTGATTGAACTTCTCTGCTTCATCTTTGTTAATACTTACCTCATGTTGCTTAAAACGGAAGGCTTTTCGATTTTCACTGGTCAACACATTTTCCATATTTCGTGATAACTAATCGTTCTAACTTTTTTTAAATACTTATCATTTCATATTATTATAGCATAACTAAGTAGGGCATATCAATTAAACAATTGTTTCATGCTGCATACGAGATTGAAATATCCTTTATTATTCCTAAACTCATTATCTATTTTTAACCTAATCTTGCAAAAAAACAGCATATTATCAAGTGTTTTGCTGACTAACAAGCTTTCCAACGTATGTTTTTATATAATGACATAATTCTTGAAATCGTACACTTTTTAGTCTGCAAGGAAATTAATATAAAATATGTTCACAATTATAACCCTAAATTAGATGATTAGATATTTTTCTCGCTTTGAACCGGTTTTTTAGATTTTTTTAATCCTTAAATGATTATTTTCAAGTGAACTAGGATTTACTAGCTTCAAAAGTAAAAATCTCATATTATCTTATAAATTTTTGTAGACAAAATAAATAACAATAGCTCATTTGATTTACTTTTTTGAGTGGCTATGTTTTTACAGGTTGCTTAGCTTATTTTGAGTATTTTATGCTTAGCTTTTATCTTTGCTCCCTAATCTTGAATAGAAAATCAATTTTTAATTTCATTTTTTACTTTTTAAGAATTTTAAGCTTAAAACTGAAAAGTATTTTTCATTTTGCAATGCTAGACAGAAAGTGGAAAAAATGCTATAATTATTTATATAACGACAAAAAACTACAATTTTTGCATTATCAATCATCAATATCTTACGCGGGATAGCTGCAACAAACACTATCCTATCCTTCACACTCTGAGATAACAACTTTGAGTTGCTAGAATTTGATACTTACCTAGGCTTCAATTCATGATTTGATTTGATACTGGGTAAGAAGATCTTTTAAATGTCGCATATACTCATAAACGTGGAATTGAGTTTGAAAATTTTGCTTAAGGCTATTTTGATTGATTCTAGCAGGAATGGGACGAGGTAGTAAGAATGATAAATACATTTAAAGTCAGTGTTATCATCCCAACATATAAGCGAGCAGAAAAATTAGATTTTGCGATTGAATCTGTTTTAGCGCAAACTTATGGGAGCGTTGAAGTTGTTGTTGTTGATGATAACGATCCAGAATCTGAGTTTAGAAGAATCACTGAAAGTAAAATGAATAAATACATAACTAATAAAAAAGTTACCTATATAAAAAATAAAGAAAATTTAGGTGGTTCGCTTGCTCGCAATGAAGGAATAAAGATATCTACTGGGGATTACATCACTTTTCTAGATGATGATGATGTATATTTACCTAACAAAATTTCTGAACAAGTAAGTTATATGATTGAAGAGAATTTAGAAATGACTTTCACTGACTTAGGTTTGTATAATACAGATGAAAAACTGATTGACTATAGAGAGTTTAATTTCATTAAATCATTTGAGAAATCTGATTTGTTAAAATACCATCTTACAAGAAACTTAACTGGGACACCCACCTTTATGTATAAAAGAGAAGCTATTGAGACTATAGGAGGATTTGAAGATGCATATTGCGGACAAGAATTTTACCTTATGATGATGACTATAGAAGGGGATTTTCGAATTGGTTATATCCCTAAGTCGAATGTCAAAGCTTATATTCACAATAGTGAAAAAATTTCAAATGGCAAAAGTAAAATTACTGGTGAAAAGAAGCTAATGCAATTTAAAAAAAAATATTTTAGCTATATAACTATTAGAGAAAAAATGTATATTTATTGGAGATACCACGCAGTTATGGCTGTGACTGGAAAAAGAAACTCAAGATATTTTATGTTTTTTAAACATTCCATTCTTTCTCTTTTATCATCCCCAATAGATTTCATAACCGAATTATTTAAATATATGAATAAATTAACAAAAATAAAAAGAGGTGTAATGCACCATGAGTCTATACAAAAAAATTATTGAAAAACAAGAGAAGATATCAGTTATTGGACTAGGATATGTCGGAATGCCACTTGCAGTTGCTTTTGCTAAAATAGTAGATGTCATTGGTTTTGACTTAAATCAAGAGAAGATAAGTCTATATAAATCAGGAATTGATCCAACGAAAGAAATAGGCACTGACAAGATCAAAAATACTACGGTTGACTTTACTTTTGATGAAACGAGATTGAAGGAAGCAAAGTTTCATATAGTTGCAGTACCAACACCAATTAATAGTGATAAAACGCCCGACCTTACACCAGTTAAGAAAGTAAGCGAGATGATTGGGCGTAATTTGGTAAAAGGGTCAATAGTAGTTTATGAATCTACTGTCTATCCAGGTGTTACTGAAGGTGTTTGTATGTCAATCCTAGAAAAAGAGTCTGGTCTCAAATGTGGGATTGATTTTAAACTAGGTTACTCCCCTGAAAGGATTAATCCAGGAGATAAAGTACATACATTAGAAAAAATCATCAAAATTGTTTCAGGGATGGATGATATTTGTCTAGAAGAAATTGCTAAAATTTATGAATTAGTAATTGAAGCAGGAGTGCATAGAGCAGGATCTATTAAGGTAGCAGAAGCTGCTAAGGTAGTAGAAAATAGCCAAAGAGATATAAATATTGCATTTATGAATGAACTCGCAATGGTTTTTGATAGAATGGATATTGATACGAGTGAAGTGATTGCAGCCATGAATACTAAGTGGAATGCATTGGGATTTTATCCAGGATTAGTAGGTGGGCATTGTATTGGAGTTGATCCTTATTACTTTGTTTATGAAGCTGAAAAATTAGGTTATCATAGCCAAATAGTCCTATCAGGAAGGAAAGTCAATGATGGAATGGCTGAGTTCGTAACTGCGGAAATAATAAAAAAATTGGTGTTAGCAAACAAAATTGTTAAGCAAGCAAAAATTGCAATTCTAGGAGTTACATTTAAAGAAAATTGTCCTGATACTAGGAATTCAAAAGTAGTTGATATAATATTTAATTTAAAAGAGTATGGATTAAATCCAGTTATTGTAGATCCAGAAGCTGATTTTGAAGAAGCTAAGCATGAATATGGGATTGATTTATTGGATATTAGTGAATTGAAAGATTTGGATTGTGTCGTTTTAGCGGTTTCTCACGACATATTCAAGAGTTTAACGTTAGAAGAAATTGATTCATTTTTTGGTGCTTTTCCTAACAATGAAAAGATTATCATTGATATTAAAAGTATGCTAGAAAGAAAGAATTTTGAAAAACAGGGATATATATACTGGAATTTATAATGATTGGTTATTGAAAAAAATATCAATTATCAGTTAAAAAATTGAATATTAAAAATCAATAATCTGGTTTAAACTACTGTGAGGAAATGGTGTAAGATGCTTTTAGAGCAAAAAATTATCTATAATATACGCAGTTTTTTAAATACAGAAAAAAACTTTATGTACCAAAAAAATAATTTATTGTTAATGGTTTATTTTTATTTAAATTCCTTCTTTACTCTTTTTGAACCATTTATATATGGAAGAAGAGATTTCCTTTTAAGAAATGGAATTTTATTGATTGTATTAATCTATGCAATGAAAATTAGAAAAACTTTTAACATTAAATTTATAGTTATATCACTTTTTCTTTTTGTGTCTTTGACAATAAATACATTTTTAGGATTTGAAATGAACTATATAGCTTTTTTATCAGCTAGGATATTTTTGAGAACTCTTATTCCTTTAGTTATATTTAGTACAGAAAAATATGATTTTAAAGCATTGTTAGTGACATGGTATAAATTTGCTACTATATTAACTTCATTGTTACCAATATATTTAATAATTGATCAATGGTTTCATGTTAACTATTTTAGTATTGGCTACTTAGCTCATTTAAATGCTTTGATTATATTTTATACTATAGCAAGTGAAAAGAAATTAAAATTCTTTCCTATAAGTTTATTATTATTTAATATTGTGATGTGTATTATATTCGGTTCACGAATGGTTACTCTAGGATTATTTACGGCAATAATAATTGTTTTTCTTGCAATTTATTGGCGATGGATAGTAAAAAATTATATATTAAGTTTATTCGGGTTTATTTCTTTTGGAATCACTTTCTCTCTCATACCAAGATTTACATTTTGGCTTGATGAATTATTGAGATCTCGTGGAATATTTTCTCGAAATGTAAGGCTAATTGCTTATATGTTACGAACAGGCAATATACACCTAAGTGGTAGAGATGAGTTTCAGGGTCTAGTGTGGGACTATATTTATTCAACAAGAGCTTTTTTTCCTGGGGGAGTAGGAATGGTGCGATCCCTTACTGACAATCAGTTTCCGCATGCACATAATTTTTTTTTAGAAATTCTTTTAGTTTTCGGGATAGTCTTAGGCGGAGTAGCACTTATTTGTTTCTTCTTTAAGTTAATAATAGTTCTTATAAATAGTATAAAGTTAAATAAAGAGCGTGGTTTCTTTCTAATTTTAATTTTTTTGCCTTTCCTAATAAGGAGTTTTGTAGGGACTTTGTTTTTAGTAGACTATTTATTTCTAACTACACTAAGTATTGTTATATTTAATCCGAAGTGCGCGACGACGGAGGTGCAGTAAATGGCAACCATTTCTATTATTATCCCATCGTACAATAGAGCTCATACTATTGTTAAAACAGTAAATTCTGTTTTAAATCAAACTTTTATTGATTTTGAAATTATTTTAGTAGATGATGGAAGCAATGACAACACAGAAGAAATACTGAGCGAAATGCTAGAAACTGATAGTAGAATCAAATACTTTTATCAAGAGAATGCAGGTGTTTCAGCAGCTCGGAATCATGGTATCTCACTATCAGATGGAGAATATATTTGTTTTTTAGACTCAGATGATTATTATGAGGATAATTTTTTAGAAAAGATGTATGATAAAGTGATTAATCATCGACTTGAAGTTTGCTATTGTGGCTTTCGCGAGTTTAATAAGACAATAATTAGGAAAAAGAAAACAAAATTTTTAAATAGAGATTTTTTATCAGAGTATATTGCGGGTATAGTCGCTATAACTACAAGTAGTTTTATGATAAAAAAAGAACTAATAACAAATAATAGAATAACTTTTTTAGAAAATGTTTCTTGGGGAGAGGACTTTGAATTTTTTTGCAAAGTACTAGCTTTTGCAAACAAGGTAGGCTCTGTAGCAGACTATTTAACTAATTACAGAAGAGATGCTGATATTGACCAGCTATCAGTTTTTTCATTAAACAAAATTAATGAAGACTATGAATTTATAATGCGGCTTAAGGGCAACCATTTTATTACTAAGGATAAAGAAATTGAGTCTGTGTTAATAAATTACCGTTTGCCAGGACGTATTATTTATCCCCTAGTTAAAGAGATTAATAATAATAAAGAGACAGATACTGTATTAAACTACTTAAAGCAATATGAAGAGCATATTTTTAAACCTATTTTTTTAAAAATGAGTATTTTACGAACTATTAAACTTAATATATATAAACATAAATTGAAAAAATTTTATAAAAAACATAAATATGAGTAATTAAGGAGTTAATATGAGAAAAAGAATTTTTTTAGATGCTTACCTTGCAGAAAATTTAGGTGATGATTTATTTTTAAAAATTATTATTGAGCATTATCAAGATATTGATTTTATTATTAGAACGCATAAAAAAGAATATAAAAAAAATTTTTTAAAGAATTACTCTAATGTTAATATTAAAATCATACCTTCTAAAATAATAGCATTAAAAAATAGATTTTCTCTATTTAATAGAATATATGTAAGTTATATTTCTAAACTCGAATTTGATGCATTTGTTGTCATTGGAGGGTCTATATTCTTGCAAAACATAGGTTCTAAAGAACTTCTTGACGAACGAAAGAGACTTTGGAAGTCCCTAAAGAAAAAAAACAAGAAAGTATTTATTTTAGGATCAAATTTTGGATCTTTTCATACTAGAAGTTTTTTAAATGAGTACAAAAAGTTATTCAAAATAATTCACGATATCAGCTTTAGGGATTCTGCTTCGTTTGAATTTTTTAAAGATTTTACAAATGTTAGATTAAATCCAGATATTGTGTTTTCTTTAAAATTAAATTTATATAAAATTAGAAAAAGGACATTAGGTATATCTTTAGTTTCTCTAAGCAAAAGAGAAGAATTGATTCGCTACGAGAATGATTATATAGATAAAATTATCGAAATAATAGAACATTACACTAATCAAAACTATAAAGTGACATTATTTTCGTTTTGCAAACATGAAGGTGATGAAGATATAATAAATCTAATTTTTGATAAATGTAAACCAGAATGTAAGAAAAATATCGCAACACATTTTTACACTGGAAATCTAGAGTACTCATTAAATGAGTACTCTAGTATGGAAAAAACTATAGGAAGCAGATTTCACTCTACTGTTTTATCTTTAGCATTAAACAAGTCACACCTCTCTTTGGCTTATAGTAGCAAAACAACGAATATGTTAAGTGATTTAAATCTTGAAGATTCTGTATATTTAATAAAAGAAATTAGCAAATTATCGATTGAATCAGTTGATGAAGCTCTTAATAGGAATCTTAATTACTTGGAAAATATTGTTACTGATGCTAAGAATCATTTTATGAAACTTGATGAATTTTTATTGCGGTCTTCAATCTGAGGTATAGTTATGAATAGATACAAAAGTTTAATACGAAATTCATTCGTAATGTTTTTAGGAAATATTGGAAGTAAATTGATTGCATTTTTCATGGTTCCGTTGTATACATTTTTTCTTTCAACTTATGAATTTGGAATAATTGATATTATTATGACATCTTTACAGATGTTGCTGCCAATTATAACTTTAACTATTTTTGAATCAGTTTTTCGTTTTAGTTTAGATTTTGAAATACAAGAATCTAATAGAGAGCTTAAGATTATTTTTTCTAGTGCGCTTTTAACAGTATTGTTAGGGAATATAGCGTTTCTGCTTTTTCTCCCAATCATTAATTTATTTGATTTTGCATACTTATTTTATGTGTATGTTATCCTATTTTTACAATCATTACAATCACTGCTTTCTTACTTTGTAAGAGGTTTGAAAAAACTTAAAATATTTGCTATTAATGGCATGCTAATGTCTATTATTATAGCGGTAGGAAATATCGTGTTATTATCTCACTTTAGTATGGGAATTACAGGGTATATCATAACTGTAATATTAGCGAATTCAATATCTATTTTTTACTTATTTTTTATGAGTAAAATTTGGAGGTTTATCTCTTTTAGTGAGATAAGCTTTAAAAGAATTAAAGAGATGTTGAATTATAGTCTTCCAATGATACCAAACGCATTTGCTTGGTGGATAAATACAGCAGCATCTCGTTTTATTCTTTTAACTTTTTTGGGATTTGCTGCAAATGGAATTTTTGCTGTTGCAACCAAAATCCCGTCAATGCTTTCAATGCTAAATAATATTTTTTTTCAATCTTGGAAAATATCCGCTGTGGAAGAATATAAGTCAGAGGATAAAGAGAAATTCTATAGCCAGATTTTTAATCTACTTGCTCAGCTACTTTTTTTATCATCGTCTTTTATCTTAGTGTTAATACGATTAATCACAGGTATAGTAGATGAATCCTTTAGTTATTTTTGGTTCTATGTTCCTGTTTTACTTTTAGGTATTATTTATAATAGCTTTGCTGGGTTTTTGGGCAGTATTTATGTAGCTGCTAAAAAAACGAAGGGTCTTTTCATAACAACGACTATAGGAGCAATTGTGAATGTTAGCTTAAATCTAATATTGGTGCCAACGATTGGGATAAATGGAGCAGGAATAGCTAATATGTTAGGATTCTTTTTGGTTTGGATTTTACGAGTGAAAGACACTTCTTCTGAGCTACCAATCAGTATAAATTATAAAAATATGATTTTAAATCATCTAATTTTCGCTTTACAGATGCTATTTTTTTATAATATTAATTACATTAAATTCTTAACTTTTTGTCAAATAGTTTTTTTCATAATGATGATTTTAATAAATAAATCATTTTTATTTAATATACTAAAAGTATATAAAACAACTACATTAAAACCAAAATTGAGGTAAAAAAAATGTTTAAATTGCAAATTTTAGTTTCTACAATGTTTCAGAAAAATAATAAGATTATTGAGAAAATGAATATTAAATCAGATGCAATAATTATTAATCAATGTAATGAATATAACTATGAAAAGTTTAAAATTAATGATAATGAGTTCAAAATATACTCTTTTGAAGAACGTGGGCTTTCTCTAAGCCGAAATAATGCTTTGATAAGGGCTACTGGTGATATTTGTTTGCTAGCTGATGATGATGTAGTATATAATGAAGACTATGAAAATATTATTTTACAGGCATTTAGAAATAATCCTAAAGCAGATATTATTATATTTAACTTAGACAGATTTGACTCTAGAAAATCCCCTATTATTAAAAAAAAAACTAGGGTCTACTGGTTCAATATTTTAAAATATGGAAGTGTACGTATTGCGTTTAGAACAGCTTCAGTAAAAAAAGCAAACATTTTTTTTCCATTACTGTTTGGAAGTGGTGCAAAGTATTCATCAGGAGAAGATTCTATTTTTTTAATAGATTGTTTGAAAAAAGGGCTTCGTGTTTATACCAACGAAGGTAATATCGGTCTTATTAATAATGAGAATTCTACATGGTTTGAAGGATATACAAATAAATACTTTCATGACAAAGGAGCAGTCTTTCATTTAATTTCACCAGCTTTTTCTAAACTTCTATGCTTACAATTTGCTTTAAGAAAGAAAAAAATTTTTAAAGAATATTGTAATTGGATAACAGCTTATAATAATATGAAAAAAGGAATTATAGAAGTAAAATCTATTGGAAATGAGATGTTCAAATGAAAAAACATTCGTTCTTAATTATAGCTCACAATAACTTTGATATTCTAGAAAAATTACTTAGATTACTCGATGATTTTAGAAATGATATTTTTGTTCATATTGATTCAAAGGTGAACAATTTTGATCGTGATTACTTTGGAAAAATAATCACAAAATCTACCTTGATTTTTACAGAAAGAATTGATGTGCAATGGGGAGGATACAGCCTAGTTGAATGTAAGTTACTACTGTTGAAGTCAGCAATCAGAACTAAAGAAAAATATAGCTACTATCATCTTCTTTCAGGTGTCGATTTACCAATAAAATCAAATGATTATATTCATAATTTTTTCAATGAAAATAGTGGTAAAGAGTTCATTGGCTATGTTAATGACTTTGGAGATTTTTCAAGAATTAAGTATTTTCATTTATTTAATGAAATAGGTAGAAAAGTTGATCCTATTTCAAAAATTAAAAGATACATTAATAAATTGCTATTATTGTTACAAAAACTATCTAAAATTGATCGTATTAGTAATAAAAAATTTTTAAGAGGTGCAAATTGGTTTAGCATTAGCAATAATCTTGTTTCTTTTATACTAGAATCTGAACCTGCATTGAAGAGATTATATGCTTATACAATTCTTAGTGATGAATGTTTCCTTCAAACACTAGTATATAATTCCGAATTTTATGACAAGGTTTTCAAAAGAAATGAGCATGATACTGGACACATGCGTCTTATAGATTGGAAGCGGGGTAATCCATATATTTATCAAAAAAAAGATTATGCTGAATTGATGCAGTCTGAAATGCTTTTCGCGAGAAAATTTGATGCAAGAATTGATGCTGACATAATTGATGCTGTTTATTATAAAATCATGAGTATGAATAAATCTGATTAATAGTATAAAATTACCTTGGCATTATGCTGACTCACCGAAGGGAGCTTCGTAAACTCCTTAACAAAGTATTGATTTTGTGACGTGTTCACCTATAGACAGTTATGAAATTTGTACCGTGTAGAAAATAGTATTCCAGCAATCTTTAAGTAAGTTCAGATTATTATTTCACAAAAAATGCAGTGGGATCTTTAATCTGAAGTTTAGATAATCTATTGTAGTGCAACTAGCTAGATTTCAAGGGTAGCAGACAGTAATGTTAGCATCAAATCTTAACATTTAAGATATAGTATAATACGTGGATATACGAATATGTTTAGTATAATTCACTTAAATGGAGGTTTTAGTAAGTGAAAGATTCAAATAATGCGAATAAATTAGGTCAATCAAGTAATCGCTCAAGTGAATCTTTAGAAGAAGAAATAAGTTTAAATGATATACTGGACTTTCTGTGGAAAATTCGTAAAATTATTATAATAACGCTTATTTTTATCTTTATGATCACAGTGGTAAACTTGGTTATTGGCAATCAGAGGGCTACTGAGCGTTTTGTGAGTACAAATTTTGATTTAATAGGAGATAATCAATTTCGATTACGTGTAGAAGTATTTGGAGATAGAGGAACAGAACGACGAAATGATACACCTTTGGACTTTGATAGAGATTTAAATATTCTTATACAAGAGCAAAATGATTTACTCTCTTTAGATATAACGAATGAAAAAGAAGATGTTATTATTCTCAGTGTTCAAATTCATGGTCTCCTTCAAAACCGTGCATTGAGTGAGTTTCACCAAATAAATGTTTTCCATTCAAACCTTAAATTATCTTACGGTGAAAACTCACTTGGATTGCCAATTTCCAGCTTTGTGACTAATGAGAGATTACAACCGCTATTAGATTCTCCACGATTTTTGAATGACTTAAACGAATTTGTCGATCATTTTGAATTAACAGTAATAGATGTGGTTTTTCAGTATATAGACTTTCCCGGAGAGTCAATTGAGCTAAGATATGTTGCAAGGCGAGATATTTATCAGATTCGCTACGGTGCAGACCTTGTCCATAATATTATGGCAGGCGCGTTTGAAGTTTTAGAAGAAGAAAACGTTGAATACGATGGTGCGACACGTTTCTTAATAAGTACTTACAGTGCGAAATGAGAGGTTTATCCAAAAAAGGATAGATACAACTAACAATTCGACAGTTGGAATGAAAGTCTTCATGTTGACTGAAACAACTGGTCTGATACTCCTACATGCTAAGCCGTAACAGCGGTGAAGGTATGAAGCTAGGTAAAGGCGGCAGAACAATACCTACGTGAGCTAAACTCATATGGTAACGGACATGCCGGGATGCTACAAACTATCTATGGTGAGAATGTCCTACAAGGACTGACGAACTTGCGAATGTACGAGTCTAAAATTCAATATATCAGAAATGATATCAGGCTGCTACTGCAGGGAACATTACCGAAAAGTAAGAATCATCGTTATGAAATTCGGGATAAGGAACAACGACCTTATAAATGTTCAGGCTTATAGCAAGCACCTAAGGATAGATGAAAAGCTAGAATTGTTGGAACGTGGAAAGCGAGAAACACTTCCCAAGCTGGGAAACGACTGTTATCGGGTGTTGGATATAAGGTTTTAATTAAAACTGAAATTCCTTAATTCTCGTGAGAGCAGGGACACAGTACCGAAGAAGCGTGTAATGAACGTGGAGGGATAGTCCCAAGTCTTATAAAAAGTAGTTTTATAAGATGGAACGCCGTATGAGGTGAAAGTCTCACGTACGGTGTGGAGGTGGGGAAAAACTTGAGGAATTAATTATCAACTATAGAGATAATTACTTTCCAGGAGTTTACCTATGCCTATAAGATAATGAGTTTGACGGAGATGAAGATGAAGAGAGAAATAACGTGTTCGAACTAGATGACGAAGACGAAAATGACGACGGAGACGAAGAGAATGAGCAAGAGGAAGATGATGATGAAGGCGAGGATGAGCCAGATGGTAACACAACCGTAGAAATGGACTCCCATGTTTACACAACACAAGTATTTAATGTCGTAACTGAACTTGATGAAATTATACTACGTATAGAGCATTCTGATGGAAACTGGATCGGCAGCCCATTTTACTCCACTTATTACAACGTGTTTGAAGAACCCCTTGAAGTGGAAGCAGATGGTACCATTGAACTTTCCGTAAGTGCAGGTCACCACATGAATGCGATGTTTATCAATGGTATTGAAGTTGAATTCACACCAATTGAATATGGATACCAACAATTTATTTTTAATGTTGAATTCGAATAAAACTGATTAATACATATTGCTTACTTAGGCTCCTTCTATTAGGGTTCATTTCCATACCTCGGTCTGCTTCGCACGTTGCGTCAATGTGATACACACAATAAAAATAGACGAGTACACAAAAAAAGCGATAGTGTAGTACAATTAAGCAGTTACTACCTATCGCCTTTTGTTTGTGTTGCTTGCCGCAATTAGCTTGTATGTTTTGACTCCAGATCAAAAATCCCGCACGAGATGTGTCTGTGTCGCACTGTACAGAAAAAAAATGATACTGCTCTGTTGCTAGCTAGACATTACTATACCCCAGCAGCATGATATTATTATATCAGCTGCGCTGGGGGTTTTCTATACAGTATTTTACTAGCAGCTTACTCATCATCGAACAACTCAACTGCTTTGTGCTCGCTAATTACTGCTGCCAGTCCATCAATTCCTTTTCTCATGTCGGTCTTATCACAAACCGCATATATTTTTGTGTGCTCTCCGATTTTTTCATACTAAAACCTCCAGTCAAGTTACTTTTTGATGTGATCCAATGGTCATGGACATTGAATCTACACTAATAGTTTACTTGATTCTGGAGGTTTTTTCTATACAGTGTTTTATACCCCGCTTACTTATAAACTGCGCTGGGGGGTTTTCTATGCAGTATATTACTACCCACTTACAATGTACGAAGTACCCTTAGTAGGAGTGTTATGATTAAATTCACAAAACGTGTATAGATAAATGAATTCGAATGGCTCTTTATTTATTATATAGATCATTATATTCTTGGTCTAAAAAGTCCTTTAATGATTGACTTTTAACTTTTTTCTTTTTAAACGCTACAATTGTTCCTAGGGCTACTAAGCCTGTCCCACCAAAAACTGATAGCCCTGCAATCGCCCCTGTCTGTGGTAATCCTGTGCGCTGTACTCCGTTTACAGCTGGAGGTTGCTGATCACTTGAAATATCTGAATCTATAACTACTGTTGTAGATTGTTCTTCTGGAGCTGTTGTAGATTCTCCTAAAGATGTTGCTCCTTCTCCTTCAGGCGATGTTCCTTCCTCTGAAGGCAAAGTTCCTTCTTCTGAAGGTGGTGTTCCTTCTTCTGAAGGTGGTGTTCCTTCTTCTGAAGGTGGTGTTCCTTCTTCTGAAGGTGGTGTTCCTTCTTCTGAAGGCGGTGTTCCTTCTTCTGAAGGCGGTGTTCCTTCTTCTGAAGGCGGTGTTCCTTCTTCTGAAGGTGGTGTTCCTTCTTCTGAAGG
>Ga0123355_10006708_pt1 | contig 17117 bp, 17 predicted proteins | sample TergutEmb28metaG_3_FD_89872 | JGI IMG/M metagenome (GOLD analysis project Ga0123355, IMG submission 89872) | Embiratermes neotenicus P1 segment gut microbial communities from Petit-Saut dam, French Guiana - Emb289 P1 | ecosystem: Host-associated > Arthropoda: Insects > Digestive system > Gut ...
GCGGCAACCAACATTAAAGCGGCAGTTATAATGGCCGCTGTATAGTTGCCTCTTGCAATGTGATTTCCCAAAAACACATAAATGAAGGCAGCGGGGATGTTCCCTGCTATCACCGCTATTATGTATTTGCCCGGTGAGACGCGGGTTTCAGCAAACAAATAAGGGCCCGCGCCGGAGAGAAAGGGAATCAAGGATAAAAAGAATGCAACGATTTCCGGTTTTTTGATTTTCTCTAAATGTTCTTTCGAGTGAAATTTCGTATGCCGCGTGTTGCGCTTTCTTTTTAGCACGATCAGGCCGCGCAGCTGACGCAGGGAAATAAGCACGAATAGATTGCCGAGCGCGATTCCGCTGAGAAAGATGAGCGGCCCCCAATAGACGCCATAGCTGAGGCCGGTCAAAACGCCCACTGCGGGTGCGGGAATAATGGGAATCATGACTTGTAATGCGGCTAATCCAATCAAAGCGGGAACGCCTCTCCAGCCAAATGAGGCCACATACGCTACGATACTCGATTCATCATCGACATGCGAGACAACCTCTTTGACCAACGGAAATAACTGCACAACCATGACAAGCAAAAGGCAAAGAAACGCTGCCATTATAATCGCGGTAAAAACATTGTGTTTTTTCATCATACACCGCCTAATATAAATTAATCTCGTGTACATACTGCCCTAGCGATCAACATAGCTAACGCAACTAACCTGAGTATATCATAGTTGTAGCCACAAAATCCACCAAAAATCGGCTTTGATAGGAGAATCGACCATGCCATACGCGATATTGCGATTCCAAAGCTGAACGGCTGGACAAGCAAATTGCCGCTGTAGAAGCAGCATCAACGACAAATGTAACACGACATACAGTTGCCGTGTTTATATGCTATAATATTCTCATCTGGAATTTGGGAGGGCATGGTGAATGAAACTCGACCGTTTGTTGGGCATACTCACCGTACTGCTACAAACCGAGCGTATAACTGCGCCTGAGCTTGCCGGAAAGTTTGAAGTCAATCGCCGCACTATCGGGCGGGATATTGACGCACTCTGCCAGGCGGGTATTCCCATTGTCACCCACCAAGGCACAGGCGGTGGGATTTCCATTGCCGAAGGCTTTAAGCTGGATAAAAGTGTGCTGACCGCCGGGGAATTGTCGGGTATCATCGCCGCGCTCAAAGGCATTGGCAGCGTGTCCGAGCAATCCAGCATTGAGCGCACACTAAACAAGCTAGGCGCCAACTCGGACGCGGTCGTGTCGCTATCCGAGCCAGTGGTCATTGACCTTGCATCGCACTACAAAGGCGATTTGACCGCCAAAATTGAAATTATCAAGCAGGCAATACTTGAGCGGCGGTTGATTGCGTTCGATTATTACTACGACAAAGGCGAGGGCCACCGGTGCATAGAACCTTATCTGGTAGCGTTTCAATGGACGTCGTGGTATGTGTTCGGGTTTTGCCTGGAGCGCATGGACTGGCGAATGTTCAAGATGAATCGGCTGTGGAATTTGTCGTTATGCGATGGGCAGTTTACCCTGCGCGAGATACCACCCGAAAAGCGCGACTTCAACAGCCAGTTAACCGACGATCGAAAGCTGGTCGCCTTATTCGATAAATCGGCAAAGTATCTGCTGATTGAAGCCTACGGACTGGACTGCTACTACGAAACTGACGAGGGCCTGCACTTTGAGGTTGGCTTCACTAATAAGGGCTATATTATTAGCTGGCTACTTGGCTTTGGCGATAAGGCCAAGGTACTCGAGCCGATTGACATTGTAGCTGAAATGCAAACCATTGCCAAAAATATTTTGATGCGTTATCATTAACAGGACATACAGTTGTCGTGTTGGGTGTGGCACAATAAAGAAAAACGAAAGGCAGTGACAACATGAACGAGAAAATTATCACAAAAGCAGGAGAAATCGTTGACACTTTAGCAAGCAAACAGGGCGAGGGATATTGTACAATCGCTTTGATCGACGAAAGCGGCTACCCTACAGCGTCAACAGTATCAATAATCAAAGCTGACGGCATAAAACAGCTATCGTTTGGCGTAAGTCTGGACGACAACAAGGCACGAAGGGTAGCCAAATGCAATCGTGCAAGCGTATGTGTTAACTCATTGGAATATAACATAACCCTTGTAGGTACAGCCGAAATCTTGACTGATTCAAAAACAAAGGGAGAGGTGTGGGAACCGTGGTTTTGCGAAATTTGGTCTGGGGCCGACGACCCCGACTACTGCGTCCTACGCTTTAGTACAGAGCGATACAGTTTGTACGTTAATGAAGAAGTGGCGGCAGGCAATTTGTAGGAGGCAAAGAAGTGAAAAACTACCCTTGGCTGGAGCAGTATTTGCTTTCAAAACCCGGCGCGGTCAAAGACTACAAGGTGGAGTGGGACTGGCACCGCTACATGATAGCGGGTAAAATGTTTGCCGCAATTACCTGTCCATCAGATAGGCACAACCCGATGTACGCGGGCAAAAACATCATTAGCATGAAAAGTGAACCTATGATGTCCGAGCTGTTGCGGGAAAACCACCCGGAGTACATCTTGCCCGGGTTTTACTGTGGCAAGCTCAGCTGGAACTCGGTTGACTTGGGCGGCGACGTGCCGGATGATACTCTAAAGCAAATGATTGACGACAGCTATCGGCTGGTTTTTGCTAAGCTCACCAAGAAGCTGCAAAAAGAAATATCGGGGGAATGACAACATGAAAGAGAAAATCACATTCGAGCAATTCTTGGGGGCAGTGGAAACCGGGAATCAGCAGTTTGTCGGGGACTTGCACAGCTATTTGCTGGACAGCGGATGCAAGGTGACATTTGAGGAAAAGAAGAACGGTTACTTAGCGTCCTACAAGTGCGGCAAGCCGCCAAAAGCGATTGCAAATTTCGTGTTCCGCAAACATGGGATGCTGGTGCGAATCTACGGTGAACACACAGGAGGGTACGGAGATTTCTTAAATACACTACCCGCCGAGATGGTGAAATCAATTGAGGATGCTTCACTGTGCAAACAACTCGACCACGGCGGGTGCAGCTCAAAGTGCCGCGGCTATGATTTTGCAATTGGCAGCGAGCGGTTCCAAAAGTGCAGGTACAATTGCTTCGAGTTTTTGGTCACGAACGAAAGCGGCGCCTTTATAAAATCATTCATTGAAAATGAACTGAGAGAAAGGATGGCGGTGCAAGTATGAGCCGCGAAGTATATCCTTTGGTCGTTCCAAGGCTGCAATTTGGCGGCCAATGCGCCGAGGCATTGGAGTTGTATCAAAAAGTCTTCGGAGCAACAGTTAAAGAGAAAATCCTTTTTTCGCAGGCAAATCCAAGTGATTTCCAGTACATGGGAAAAGAAAAAGACCACTTCATCTATTATGCCGAGTTGATGATTGGTAAGCACATGGTAATGATGCATGACGATGTAAGTGGCACAGCGTTTAACAGCCGTCACGGTGCAACTGCCCTTTGCGTTAGCTTTGGCTCGGAAGAAAAGGCGAGAGCGGCTTATGAGCTTCTCTTGGATGGAGCGAGTATCCTTATGCCAATTACAAGCACCTCATATGGCGTATTTGAGGTTTCGCTTGCGGACAAGTTTGGAATTGTGTGGGATTTGTACTTTGGGGACGCCTAAGTAGAAGATTAGCCACAAAGAAATTGAAGGAGAATGTAAAATGAATCGAGAAATTATAAAAAAGGCCGAAGAAGTTATTGCGTCCAAGGCAAACTATGTCGGCGGCGGCATGGAGGGCTACGCTGTGCTTGCGCTTATTGACGAAAGCGGCAGCCCTACGGCTTCCGCGCTGACCATCGCTAAAGCGGACGGCATCAAGTGGCTTACGTTCGCCACATCGCCGGATAGCAACAAAGCTGCGCGTATCGCAAAGTGCAATCGAGCCAGCGTGTGCATTGCCAGCAGCGAATACAATATTACGCTGGTGGGTTCCGTTGAAATCGTAACCGATGCCGAAATGAAAAAGGCTACATGGTTTGAGCCTATGTCGTGTATGTGGAGCGGGCCGGATGATCCGAACTTTTACGTTTTGCGCTTCAACACCGAGCGCTACAATCTTTTCTTTGCTGACGACGACTCGGAAGCGACAGGTACGTTATAATAAATGATATGAATACCTGACCGCAAGTTTCATTTTTAGACTTGCGGTTTTTTGCGCCTGAATTTATTTCAAAAGCCCCATCCGATAGACAGGCAAAAATCGACTGCCTTTTTCATAGAGCTTTATGCAGGAGGCGAACAGGGTGGCTGATAAAAAAGCAAGGTTTGAAGTACGTAATTGAAAATCTGAGGACGACAGGATAGGCTCGACAGCAATCCGCACATTGGCGTCTTTCGCCTATGTGCGGGGATCATTACTAAAAAGAAAAACAAGGGAAGTGATTCTATACCAAGACCGGCAAAAACCCATGTGCCAAATTGCGATTACGAAGTCCCGCCTCAGTGGGAACACGGCACACCGAAATCGTGTTCGCAATGCGGCGCTAACTTGGAAACCCCTTGATACAAGCGGTTTTAGTACGTTGAATAATTCCAATATATGGACGAAAACCCCACACGTTGGACTGAAGATGAATATTATCAAGCCTGATTAAAAAATCAAGCTCTTTTTTATGCACATCAACCAAATTTTTGCCAATGGCATATTTACCCTTGACAACTACTTCCACGTAATGCTATACTCCATCCGTACTAAGTGAATTAATACAGCTAACACACGATAGTCGGAAAGGAGGCCGCAGCTATTGATCCAGCTTGACCTACAAAGCCGTGTTCCAATTTATGAACAGCTCAAAAATAAAATATGCGAAATGGCCATGATCGGTGAGCTTATCCCGCATGACCAGTTGCCATCGGTGCGCAATTTCGCGCGCGATTTGGGCATAAACCCCAACACCGTGCAAAAAACATATCAGGATCTCGAGCGCGAAGGGATCATCTACTCGGTTGCCGGAAAAGGATGCTTCCTGAGCGATGGGCTGCATCTGAGCACCCACCTACAGAGGCAATATCTAAGCAAAATCGCCCAGGCTTCATCTATGGCCAAACAATGCGGCATCACACTGGAAGCCGCATTGGACGCCGTGCGCAATGTCTACTCGGATATAGGAAAGGAAGCAGATTTATGATAGCTATGAACAGCCTGACTAAAACCTTTGAGGGAACAACCGCTCTGGATAACTTTACCGCTGAGATACCTGCCGGTTCTATCTACGGGCTGGTGGGGACAAACGGTTCGGGTAAAAGCACCCTGCTGCGCCTTATATCCGGTATCTACAGCCCCGACGGCGGCAGCATAACCGTCGACGGCGAAGCTCCATTTGAAAACATGAGCGTAAAATCCCGCGTTGTCCATGTGTCCGACGATTTGCACTTCCTGTCCCAGAGCACAATGGACGAGATGGCAAACTTCTATGGCGGAATATACAAAAGTTTTGACCGCGATACCTATAAAGAGATGTGCGGAAGATTCCCCATCGACCCCAAAAAGAAGATAGGCAAATTCTCCAAGGGGATGAAAAGACAGACCGCGCTTATACTGGCGCTGGCCTGCCGCCCAAAGATCCTGCTGCTGGATGAAGCTTTCGACGGGCTGGATCCGGTTATCCGCATCGGGTTGCGCAAAATTCTGGCCGACGTCATCGCCGACGGGAACGTGACGGTGATTATCGCCTCCCACAACCTACGCGAGCTGGAAGATTTATGCGATCATATGGGGTTACTCCACGCGGGCAAGGTTATCTTCGCCCGGGAGATAGATCAGGTCAAGCTCGGTTTTTGCAAAGTTCAGGCCGCCTTTACCGAGCTGCCCGGCAAGGATCAGTTGGCCGGGCTGGACATAGCGCAGTGCAGTACGGCCGGAAGTGTGCTGACTCTGATCGTGCGCGGCAACCCTGACGAAATCAAAACGGTCATCCAAAGGCTGAATCCCATGTTTGTGGAAACCGTTCCCCTCACTCTTGAGGAAGTCTTTGTTCACGAAATGGAGGCGGTAGGTTATGATTACAACAAAATTATTTTCTAAGAACCGCGCCAGCGGGATGTTTGGCGCCGCTCTGCGCGGGCAGCTTGGATTCATGATATTTGCCTTTATTTTTCTTTTTATTACCATAGTCGTGCCTTTTATGGTAAGCGCGCCTGACCACCGAAATTTTATCGCCGTGAGGAGCCTGGTGCTGCCGGACAATTCACAGGCCATCGCGAATTTTTACCAAACCGCATTTTCGGGCGGCATTTATCTCGGCGGCGCGGGGCACGCCATAACCGTGGCGGTTATACTTAGCATCCTCGCCTTTGCCTGCGCCCTTTCTTCCTCCCGCTACATGCACAGCATGAAAATGACCGATCTGTACCACTCCCTGCCGATACGCCGGGAAAAACTGCTGCTCACAAATTTGGCCGCCTCTATGATCGCGGTTATTGGCCCCTTGCTGGTACTGACAATCGTCACAATGTTGGGAATCCTCATCACATACGGCGGCTACGGTTGGGTTGGCCCTTGGTTCTTTGGGGTGATCGCCGCAGATTTTCTAACCATTCTGATCGCTGTGTTTGTAATGTACGCCTTTACCACATTAATCGCCGTACAGGTGGGAACCACTTTCGACGCCCTTGCCCTCACCTGTATGCTTGGATTTTTGCCCACAACCGTCTACCTGATCGGCGGCGCGGTATGGCAGTCCGCTATTTACGGCGCGGTCTTCGACGGAGGCCTTTTCCTGCGATTGAGTCCATTCCTCTTTTTCTTTGAGCGCATAGCTTTCAGAAATCCGCTTACCTTTGCTATTAGCCCTTGGGGCGGCTACGGGTTAATAGTAGCTATCTTTATCGTATGGGCGCTGATCGGCGTTGTTTTCTTCGCGGGAGCTATCCTGCTCTACAAAAGGCGCAAAAGCGAACTGGCCGGCACAACTCAGCCACAGGGACGGTTGCAAATGATCGCCAAATTCTTCGCCGCCTTTTGCGGGGGAGCAATATTTCTGGCCATATTCAACCATAACACCTTGTTTGGCCGGATCATCGCCATTGCTTTGGCAACCGTGGCCTTTGGGCTGATCGCCGAGCTGATCCTCTCCCGCGGGATACGCAGTATCCCCAGAAACGCCAAATGGCTGGCAATTGCCGGCGCGGTTTGCAGCCTGCTCTATCTGGGGATTGCAATTGACGTCCTTGGCCATTCCACCCGTGTGCCGGATACCGCGAGAATCGCCTCAGTGAGTATCAGCTATCGCGGCCGCTTTGCGGACGAAGATTCACCCGGCCGTTTCTACCCTGAGCTTTGGCGAAACTTCCAAGGCTCCATCCCCCTGACCAGCCCCGAAAGCATCGCTATAGTTCGCGAAGTGCATCAAAACACGGTTGACGATTTCGTCGAAAATGGCGGCAGAATCTTTAACAATTCCTCAATGCGCTGGGGCGGCAACCATCTGGCCGTTCAGTACCAGCTTACAAACGGCAGGACGTTTATCCGGCGTTATCACAGCGTAAGCGATGAAAGCCTCCGTATGCTGGCAAGCCTTGAGGACAAAGACGACTTTATCGCCGCCAATAGTCCACTGTTTTTCATGGAAGAACACATTTCGCGATCTCCACGGCCAATTCACATAGGCGTGGAAGTTGCCCCTGTCACGGGTGGCATTTCCGGAACGACAACGCTGCTTACCACCAACGCGCCAGAGGAGGTGCAAATTCTCATAAGCGCCATGCAAGAGGATATGCTGCGAGAAACTTTGGATGAAATTAAGAACCCGGTCATGCCGGTTTTGGGGTATATCCGATTGGTTTATTTAGACCCGCTTGGGAGCGGCAGAGGGGTAAGAGTCACGCACAACATGGCCCTCGACTTTGACCTTTCGGTTGTCGCTGCACTTCCCGATTACAGGAACCCCGCCGCCGAAACTTGGGCCGCCGTCCTTGAAACCTTGATTCCCATTACTCAAGGCTATACCAACACTCTTGCCGCCTTGAGATCGTTAGGCTTGATTGAACTACTCCAGCCGGATTACCAAAGGGTTTTTGAAATACGCATGACCGATTTTATGGATTCCAACGTAACAAACGCCGCCATGGTGATCGGCCTGACGCCGCAAAGAGGGTGGCACCGCAGCTTCGATTGGCGTATACGCGACAGACTGGAATCGCGCAGATGGGACTATGATAACGATAGCTCCGCCGACGGGGTGTTTATCCTGACCGACCCAGACGATATCGCCCATGTAATCGGACGCGGCCACAGCACGCTCATGTCGGATAAAAATAACGCCCGGCGCACTTTGCTCATGCAGTTTTACGGCGAATACGGCGAATTCCTAGCCTCTCAATTCATCCTTGTAAGCGACCTGCCCGAAAGCATCCGGGTAGAAGCCGCCGCCCACCTTGAACTGCGCGAGCGGCAGTTCAGCGAAGCAGCCTTTTACTCGCAACAGCCGTTTCCGATCACATCCCAAATTGAGCAGTCGGTAATCGTCGCGCACGCGGGATAACTTCCCTCTCATTGTCTGATTTCCGGCCTCTGCCCCCGGCCCCCGTTCCCCCCAAGGGAATGGGGGCCGGATAAACTTTCAAAAAACATAATATTTAACCCCGCTGCAGAGCCGGATCATTTCTGTAGCCAACGTCTACAACGCGCTAACTGCCAGCCGCCCATCCCACACTCTGCTTCAGCCCGGCGAAGCCGTGGAATCTCGCCATAAGCCGCCTTAGCATTGTTGTAACGCGCATAATTTCTGTCTGATAGCTTGGCAGGCCCATTTTGCGATTTTCTGTCGCTTTTCTATTGTGAATAATTTATCTCACCTCTTGCTTTTTTTAATTAAGTACTGTAAAATATTCTATGTAGGCTAGAACCTATTAAAATAACAAGGAGGTTATATCACAATGTCGAAATTCGATCCCAAAACCCAACCGCAGGAATATGTAGCCGATCTTATCGCCCAATCGCGCGTAGCGCAAAAAGTAGCCGAAGGCTACGACCAGGCAATGGTAGACAAGCTTTGCGCCGCCATCGCTTGGGCGTGCGTAAAGGCGGATGTCGCCGAAGAACTCGCGCAACTTTGCTTCGAAGAAACCCAAATGGGTAACCTGGATGGCAAGCGCGGTAAACTGAGAATCAGACCCCGTGGCGCATGGCGCGACATGAAGGGCAAAGTATCGGTTGGCATTATCGAAGAAGATCAAGCAAAAGGCATCGTCAAATACGCCAAACCTATCGGCGTTATCGGCGCCATTGCTCCTGTGACCAACCCCGAAGTTACCCCGATCGTTAAAGCTATGTCCGCTATTAAAGGCCGCAACTCCATCATTGTTGCTCCTCACCCCCGCTCCAAAAAAATCAACGCAAAAACCTGCGAATACATGAGAGCCGCCCTTAAAGCCAACGGCGCTCCCGAAGATCTGATCATGTACATTCCCGAACCCACCATGGAAAGCACCCAAGAGCTCATGAAACAAGCTGACTTGGTTCTTGCCACCGGCGGCGCCGGACTTGTTAAAGAAGCTTACTCCTCCGGCAGACCTGCCATCGGCGTAGGCGCAGGTAACGCTATTGTTATCATCGACGAAACAGCCGATCTTAACGATGCAACCGACAAAGTTGTAAGATCCAAGATCTTTGACTGGGCTACCAGCTGCTCAGCCGACAACAACCTCATCATCGTTGACAAATTCTACGATGAAGCCATGAAACAACTCGTAGCAAAAGGCGGCTATATTTGCACGCCAGCAGAAAAAGAAGCCCTTAAGAAAGTTATGTTCACCGATTACGGACGCCTTGACGCCAAGTCGGGCCTCGCCGCTGCTTCCCCCACAGCCATCGCCGAAAAAGCCGGCTTCAAACTGCCTGAAGGCAAAACCTTCATCATGGTTGAATCCACCTACGGCGAATCCGGAGCGAAAGAACCCTTCTCCGGCGAAAAACTGTCCCCAGTCCTCAATGTATACAAATACAAAGAAGGCAAATTTAAAGAAGCAGTTGCTTTCTTGAACGAAATCCACGAATGGTCCGGCAAAGGCCACTCCTGCTGCATCCACTCTTTCAACCAGGATCACATCAACTACATGGTTGAAAATACCTACACCTCCCGCGTAATGGTAAGGCTGCCTACATCCGCCTCCAACAGCGGTAACTGGTTCCTTGGTATGCCTTTCACCCTTACACTGGGCTGCGGCACATGGGGCGGAAACAGCGTTTCTGAAAACGTAACCTGGAGACACCTGATCAACACCACTTGGGTTGCTCAGCCGCTGCCAGAGCGCATCCCCACCGATCTGGAACTCTTTGGCGAAGAAATCATGAAAGCCAACCCCGTGAAGTAACCCCTGATTAAACCTCTTAGGCCCGCGCTCATTGCGCGGGCTTTTCTTTGTGTCATTTGCGCTATTCACGTCCTGCCGAAACTGCGCCTGAACCCGGCTGTTGGAACACAGGCACGTTTCTTGCGTTTTTAACGCCGCTGCGTTATAATGTATAATGACAAAACGCTGATGGCTGGAGAAAATTAAAATGAGCAAAAATGATAGACTACATGGTGCTGAGCTTGACGAAGCCTTTCAGGCAGCACATAAAAAAATCAAAACATTCGACATTATTTCTTGGACACTATCTATTATATGGTTTATTACATATTGGGTAAGTTTTTATGTTTTTGCCTTGATGGAAAGGCGGGGGCTGGAGACCGGTAATTGGTCTTGGGTAGGCTTAGTCGTGTTTATTCTTGGCTTAGTTTTTGTAGCGCGACAAAGAAAGCACCTCAAAAAAGCGAAACAACTCATAAGTGACAATATAACTCGCGACGCGCTAGAGGAAGCCTTTGAATTGATCGAATACGACTCCCAAAAACATATCGGGGGAGATTTGTACTGGGAAGCGAAACCGGGTTTCTGGGCTATGAGTAAGGGTAACGATTATATTCGGGCAAAATATAGAGGCGTAGAATTCATGTTTTCGGATGTACACTTCGGCGCTGACCATGCCCCAGATATATTGTTCGTAGGTCAATGGCTGATTGTTTCATTGAGTAAAGAAATTGATCCGCCGATACTTATAAGCGAATGGAAAATCCCTGAAAGATGGGGTTTGCAAAATGCGCTAATTGAATATAATATACAGTATGAGGATGGAGATCATATTCATGTGTTCTGGACAAATAAAGGCGATGAGCATAGGGTTCGCAATGTTCTGACGCCTCGTTTTGTGGAAACAATCATGCCGACGTATGGTCACAAACATATGTGCTTTACGGGCAACCGCTTCCACTTTGCCATAGGCACATGGGGTGATTTGTTTGAGGCATGTAAAGCAATGAGCGACATTTCGGCGGCGCGCGCAATGGTACAGGAAGATGTAGATTCCTTAAAGAATTTAGTTGAGGCAATCATTGATGAGCTTCTGCTAAACGAGCATTTGTTCGGCGAAGGGCATATTATCAGTGCAGAAAAATCCAACGACTGAGAGCGGCTGTTGCGTTCTTAATCCCGTTCTGTTATAATGAGCACAATTGAATATTGTTTGCAGGGGAACTCGTTTGAGTTGAGAAGGTAAAACCTGACCCTTTGAACCTGTTGGCTAACACCAGCGTAGGAAGCAAATGAAGTTAAATGGCAGCGCGCGCTTTCCTATCGTGGAAGCGCGCGCTTTAATTTTTTATAAGGAGGCCAGCATGAAAAAAGCCCTCAGCATCGCGGGATCCGATTGCAGCGGCGGCGCGGGAATCCAAGCCGACCTCAAAACTTTTTCGGCGCACGGTGTTTTCGGCATGACCGCCGTCACGTCCGTGGTAGCGGAAAACACTTTCCGCGTCATCGAATATCAGGATATCCGCCCGGATATAATCGAAAAACAAATTGACGCCGTGTTTGAGGATATCCCGCCGGACGCGGTGAAAATCGGTATGCTTTCCTGCCGTGAAACCATGCTTGCCGTCGCCAAAAAACTGCGGGAATGGAAGCCCCGAAACATAGTCGTCGATCCCGTCATGTACGCGAAAAACGGCAGCCCTTTGATGGAAATGAGCGCGATTGACACGCTGATTGGCGAAATTGTGCCGCTCTCGGATCTGCTCACGCCCAATATACCAGAAGCGGAAAAAATAACGGGGATGATAATTCAAACTATTGACGATATGCGAAAAGCGGCGGCAATCATACACGGCATGGGCTGTCGCGCCGTTGTGGTTAAAGGCGGGCATCACATGGGGGAAGCCACCGACATCCTGTATGACGGCGAGCATTTTTACGAGTACGAAACCAAACGGGTAGACACCAAGCACACCCACGGAACAGGCTGCACTTTTTCTTCGGCGATCGCTTCAAGCCTTGCGCTTGGCTATTCGGTGCAGGAGTCGGTTCGGCGAGCCAAGCGGTATATAAGCGACGCGATTTTACACGCCCCAAAACTAGGAAAAGGCAACGGCCCCACTCATCATTTTTACGAAATGTATAAAATCTACTTCAACAAGGAGAATAATCATGCCTGACGCCTACGCCGCCCTGCTTGATAAAGCCCGGGAAACCAAACCTTTGGTTCATCACATCACAAATTATGTCACCGTTACCGATTGCGCCAATATCACGCTTGCCATCGGCGCGTCCCCCGTAATGGCAGACTCCATCGGCGAAGCCGGCGATATTGCCGCCATCGCCAGCTCGGTAGTCCTGAATATGGGTACGCTCAACGAACACACCATTCCCTCGATGATCGCCGCCGGAAAATCGGCGAACGCAAAGGGCATCCCCGTTGTGTTTGACCCAGTCGGCGCGGGCGCTTCCAAGCTCCGGAACGATACCGCCCGGCGTATAATCAGCGAAGTAAAATTAAGCGTCCTGCGCGGAAATATATCCGAAATCAGATTTGTAGCCGGGCTTAGCTCTCAGACAAAAGGCGTTGACGCCTCCCAAAGCGACCTTGCCGGTTCGGGCAGCGCGGGGCTGCTGGCAAAAGAACTTGCCGCGCGGCTTGGCTGCGTCGTTGTTATAAGCGGCGCGGTTGACGCTGTTTCAGACGGCAAAAGAATCGTTCTGATCGAAAATGGGCACCCCATGCTGGGCAACCTAACAGGCACCGGCTGCATGTGTTCATCGCTGATCGGCTCTTTTAACGCAGCCGTTAAAGATGATCCTTTCGGGGCTTCGTTAGCCGCCATGATCTGCATGGGTATCGCGGGAGAGATCGCCTCCGAAAAAGCTGAACGCCTTGGAAACGGAAGCTTCCATATGGCGCTGCACGACGCTATAAGCCTCATGGACGCCCAAACATTTGAGAGGATGGCAAAATACCGTGAAGCCTAAGATGGACTATTCCCTTTATCTTGTGACAGATCGCAAGCTAATGGCCGCCGATAAAATCGAAGACTGCGTGGAGCAGGCGATTTTGGGCGGGTGTACGCTGGTGCAGCTCAGGGAAAAGGACGCTGGCTCCCATGAATTTTATCACACCGCTTTGCGGGTAAGAGAGGTTACGGCGCGTTTGGGCGTACACCTGATTATAAACGACAGGGCGGATATCGCCCTGGCTGTGGACACCGACGGCCTTCATATCGGGCAGGGGGATCTGCCCTACGCGGCTGCGCGGCGCATTGTCGGGCAGGATAAAATAATTGGCGTTTCGGCAGGCAATGTATCCGAAGCCTTGGAAGCCGCCGCTATGGGCGCGGATTATCTCGGCGTTACAATGTTCACAACCGGCACAAAAGCGGACACAACCCTGACAAGCATGGACGAGCTTAAACGCATACGGGAAAAAATCAAAATTCCGATAGTTGTAATCGGCGGCATAAACAAAACCACCCTGCCGCTCTTTAAGAGAACCGGCATCGACGGAATAGCTGTTGTTTCCGCAATCGTATCGCAAAATGATCCGGCCCGGGCCGCACGGGAACTGAAAATTCTGCTTGAGGATGTGCTGCGAAAATGAAAGGCTATATCTTTGACCTTGACGGCACCCTGCTTGATTCAATGAGCCTGTGGGACACCATCGGCGCCGACTATCTTGAAAGTCAGGGGATCGCAGCCCCATCTGATTATTTGGAAAAAATTACGCCGATGAGCTTTCCGGAGTCGGCTGCTTATACGATCGAGCGGTTTGGTTTGCCGCTTTGCCCCGAAAGCCTGATGCGCGAATGGAACGATATGGCGGCATACGCCTACGAAAGCACCATAGAGATGAAGCCGCACGCAAAGGAATACCTTTTGGCATTGCACGAGCGCGGCGTTAAGCTGGCCGTTGCGACGGTTTTGCCCGCACGGCTTTACAAACCCGCGCTGATAAGTCACGGCATTTATGATTTGTTCGACACGATTTGCGGTGCGGAAGAAGTAAGCTGCTCAAAAGAGCGCCCGGATGTTTTTCTGCTTTGCGCGCGTCAGCTTGGCTTAAAGCCTTGGGAGTGTGTTGTGTTTGAGGATATTCTACAAGCTGTAAAAAGCGCGAAAAGCGTCGGCATGACCGTGATTGGCGTATACGACAAATCCTCGGACAGCGATTGGGAGCAGATAAAACAACTGGCAGATAGCGCGATCCTCAACTTTAAGGCCGCGCCGCTTTAATCAAACTCGAAGTTGGCGAACTTTTCGATTGCCGCCTCCAGGTTGTCCGCTTGCAGGCGCTTTTCTTTGTAACGGGATATAATCGGAATTTTTTCGTATCGTTTCCCGCATATTTTCACTTCCCCGCAGCGGCTGTTAAAATTTACGATGTAAGGGTTTGGTTTTGTCCGGTAATACGCAAGTAACGTAGTGCCAACATAATATTCGTTCGCAAAGCTTTTGGTCAAGCCCGGCAATCCGCTCCAAGCGTTTGAATTAAACAAACCTATAATGCAGGCGTCCTGCCCGTCAGATTTGATTTTGCATCTGAACGCGTTGACAAAATACGTCCGGTTTTGTGTAGATGCTTTTTTTGCAGGGGGCTTCCCCATCTCATACAGCTCGCGCTTTAAGAATTTATTTAACAACGATAACACTGCGCACCGCTCCCGTCTCTATACATTTAGTATTACTCGGATTCAAGCCCGCTCCACTGGTTGAGGCACTCGTCTAATTCAACCCGCTTTTCTTCCAATGCCTCACATTTTTCCTGCAAAAGCAAGTGGTTTGAGGCGATCTCAGGGCTGCCGATTTCCTGCTCAAGCTGTGATATATCGGCTTCAAGCGCCTCTATTCTGGTTTCAATTTCCCGAACCAAACGCTTGTGCGCCGCTTCCTCGCTGCGCTGTTTTTTGTTGCGGTGATAGCTGTTTTCTTGCTTTTTTTCCGGTTTCTGATCGGCAGGCGGCGGGGCGGAAGTTTCCGCCTGCTTTTGCGCGACGTACTGGTCATACTTGCCAAGGTAAACTTTAACGCCGTCGGGGTGGACCTCAAGAATCTTATCAGGGAATTTGTTGAGCAGATAACGGTCGTGCGACACTACCAGCAAAGTGCCGTCAAACTCGGCAAGGGCTTTGTCCACGGCCTCTTTTGAGCCAAGATCCAGATGATTTGTAGGCTCGTCCAGCAGCAGCACGTTGCCGCGCGAGAGCATTAACTTTGCGAATTTAAGCCTTGCCCGCTCGCCGCCGCTTAACACGCAAATAAGCTTGAGCGCGTTCTCCCCCGTCAGCCCCACCCGCCCCAGCGTCGTGCGCACTGTGTATTCATACTCGCGCGGGTAGGCGTCCCACAGCGTTTCAAGCGCGGTTTTGTATTCGTCAAAACCGTCTTCGATCTGGTCGAAGTAACAGATATCACAGTTGCGTCCCCATTTGATTATGCCGCTATATTGCAGCTCGCCCGCCAGCGCCCGCAGGAATGTGGTCTTGCCGACGCCGTTCGCGCCGATCAGCGCCAGCTTTTCCCCACGCTTTACCTCAAGGTTCAGCCCGCTGATAAGCTGCTTTGCCTGTTCGCCTTCCCCAACTGACAGGCTTAAGTCCTCCACGGTCAGTACATCCCTGACGGGGTTGCGCGACTTTTGGAACCGGATAACCGGCGGCTTGGGCGGGGGCTTCGGCCTTTGCAAGTTTTCCTCAAGGCGTTCAAGGGCTTTCTGTCGCGATTTCGCGCGGCTGGTGGTCGACGCCCTGACTATGTTTCGCGCTACAAAATCTTTCATCTGCGCGATTTCACGCTGCCCGGCCTCAAACTCGCGCCGTATGAATTGTTCACGTTCTTCTTTTTGCAGCATATACGCGCTGTAATTGCCGTTGTAAGCCGTCAGCTCGCTTTGTTGCAGCTCCCAGATTGTGGAGCAGAGCCGGTCGAGGAAATACCTGTCGTGGGAAACGATGAGCAACGCGCCCTTGTAGCCCGCGAGGTAATCCTCCAGCCAAAGAAGTGTCTTGAAATCGAGGTGGTTGGTCGGCTCGTCTAGGATCAGCAGATCCGGCGACTGAAGCAAAAGCTTGCTTATCGCAAGCCTTGTGCGCTCGCCGCCGCTCAACACCCCGACAGAGGTTTCGTGGTCAACATTGCCAAACCCCATGCCGCTCAGAACAGTGGCGATCTTCACACCTGTATGGTAGCCCTCCTGCGCCTCAAAGCTAAGTTGCAGTTCGGCATAGCGCCCCACAAGCCCCTCATAACGGGAATCGCCCGGCGAAGTTTCGGCTATTTCGGCTTCAAGGCGGCGCATATCCCGCTCTATTTCATGTAGGTGCAAAAACACGCTCTGCATCTCCGACATGATCGAGCTCTCTCCCGAAAGCCCGCTATCTTGGCGCAGTATGCCGATATTCTTGCTGTTCGCGCGGGCAAGAATTCCGTCGTCCGCCTCAAGGTCGCCGCAGATAATACTGAGCAGAGTGGTTTTGCCCGCCCCGTTCGCGCCGATCAGACCGACGCGGCTGTCCTCATGCAAGCGCGCGTTGATACTGCGCAGGATGAAAGTTTTGTTGTCAAAGCTTAAGCTTATATTTTCGAGTGATACTATCATGATCTCTATAATAAACGATATCGCGTTTACTTGCAATATCGCCGTTTCAATTTAAAAGCGCAGCCTAACTTAGGGCCTGTTGACGCTATCTGAAATGCCCGGATTTTGAGCGCATTTTATGTCAGGCAAGGCAAATTTTTGCAGTAATACTTTGTGTATTGCAAGAAAAATTAACGAAGCATGGCGCAAAATGCGCCA
>Ga0123355_10006709_pt1 | contig 17116 bp, 19 predicted proteins | sample TergutEmb28metaG_3_FD_89872 | JGI IMG/M metagenome (GOLD analysis project Ga0123355, IMG submission 89872) | Embiratermes neotenicus P1 segment gut microbial communities from Petit-Saut dam, French Guiana - Emb289 P1 | ecosystem: Host-associated > Arthropoda: Insects > Digestive system > Gut ...
CAAGCCTTTTTCTAAGTTTTCATTTCAAAAACATTCTAACACTTTCCTTGGAATAATTCAATAGATTATTTCATTTTTTTTGTAAATTTTTGTGAGACAATGAAATTTTATTTCCTTCCATCGCCAATCCGGTATCTCAAGAGTTGAATACAGCTTCTTATATTCACGGCTCTAAAACTAATCGAAATCCTATGTCATGAAATCTAAAATGGGGACTCATATAACGCCTTTCATAAGTTCTGCATGGATCATCAGATCCAATCCAGCCGCCGCCTCTAATCACCCGCGTTTCGCCGCTTTCCGGATTTATTTCATCTTCACAAAACCAATCCCAAACCCATTCTCGCACATTGCCGGACATATCGTATATCCCAAGCTCATTTGGCTTTTTTTGACCCACAGGATTTGTTTGGGCATTATTAGCTTCTATCATTGGCCAATTCCAAAAATCTTCTAAAAACTCATCGCCGGAGTTTCTAAAGTACCAAGCTACTTCGTTTGGATCATCGCTACCACTAAAAGAGTAGCTTATGCTTAACTGACCACCGCCTGCTGCATATTCCCACTCTACTTCTGTAGGAAGGCGAAACCCATTTGCGTTGTCGTTAATGGTAACAATCCATCTAAAATCATCTTCTTCACTAAAATTATTGGGGTCATCATTTTCCATATCAATATTATAAAACGGCACCAAACCTTCTTGTATGCTTCTTTTATTGGCAAATAAGATAGCATCGTACCAATTTACTGATTCTACGGGTCTATCATCACCCAAAAAACGTGAAGGATTTTCGCCCATGATCTCAACCCATTCTCGTTGAGTTATTGCATATCTACTTATAAAGAAATCGTATAAGACCACATCAGTTCCATATAAATTGGATGTAGTGTTAACAAAAGCTCCACCTTGAACAAAAACAAACCCATAAGGGGGTTCTGTATTGCTATTTGAACAGCCGGTAAAAACGGCAATGTTTAATGTAGCCAAGGTAAGTAAAATGAATAAAGAAATCCGTTTACGTTCCATATTATATTTTCCTCCTTTGCGCATTTTCAAATTGACTCGCTAAAATAAAATTACGGCTAAGAACACAATTATGTCCTTAGCCGCATTGTTTCTATAAAGTGACATCGGCCGGATGTCTTATTAAGGTTAATTTACCGGTTTAATTAGCTTATTGTGCCCATACAGTTGCGTTACCGCTACCATCGCTTTCCCAGCCTTCAATAAGGAATACTTGGTAATACCACTGATTTCCCATAGGTTGACCGGCTGCACCCCATGCATTAACATGGTTTTGGAAAGTAATTGTGCGGTTTTGTCCTGTTGGTGCTGAAGCTGTTCTTACGCTTTTAAGTTGGATAAACGGACCGAAGCCATCAATGTTGTAGCTGTTGCGTTGCGCTCTCCAAATTTCATAAGTACCGCCATCGCTGTTTACAGTACCAATGCGTGTTCCCGGAGTAGATCTGTGATTACGCCACATTTCAAGTACATAGTATTCAATTAACGGGCCTCTTGTCCAGCCATAAAAACCTGCTATAGTCATGCCGCGTGTACCGCTGGTATGATTAAGATAGCCTACATTGTAGCCGATTCTTCTATTAGCTGTACCGTTTCGCCAGCCCAAACCATGAAGATTGTTAAAGCCACTGTTCATCCTTGTTGTTGTCCATGAGGCTGAAAAGTTGCCTGTTTGTTGGTTAGTGTTAAAGGTTGTCCTACCATCTCTGCCGGTTGTTGAGCCACTAGGCCCATTAAGGCCGGTGTCGTTAGTCCAGTTATGGTGGAAGTTTAAGCTTGCTTCAACCGGCTGTACAAGAACTGTAAAACTCATTATTGCGGAAAGCGCACATGCAAATATCATTTTTCTTTTCATTTAATTTACTCCTTCTCAATCTTAAATAGAGGTATACTTGTCTAATTTTTGAGACATCCGGCCGTTACTTCCTGCTTGGCATTGATCCAATCGGTTCCATTTTGTTACAGGTTGAACATTGTTTCCCCTATGTTAATTCACACATTTTCTAATTGTTGGTCAATATGTAGACTGCATGTTCAGCGATTTAACACAACGACAAAAAGATTATTTGTGATATTAACTAAAAGAATTTTATTCTATAAAGAAAATTTTGTCAATACTTTTTTTAAAAAATTTTAAGTTAGTATGATGGTTTGCAAAATTGATAAAAGGATATACAATTAGGCTATGAAAACAGCAGCGATTGATTATGAGAATAATTTATATGCCCAAGGCTTTTTTAACGTAGGGGGCATGGACGAGGTAGGCCGTGGGCCATTGGCCGGGCCTGTAACTGCCTGTGTGGTAATTTTACCGCAAAACTTGCAAATACAAGGTGTTTACGATTCAAAAACCTTGTCATCTAAAAAACGTGAAGAATTAGCCGGTATCATTAAAGAATCAGCTATAGACTATGCTTTAGGATGGGCTGATGCAGCATTGATAGATGAAATCAATATACTGCAAGCTACCTATGTAGCAATGTCACGGGCATTGGAAGGCTTAAATACACCTTTAGATGCATTATTGATAGACGGATTGAAGGGTAAGTGGATTCCAAAAAAGCATTGCATGTTTATAAAACGCGGTGATAGCGCAAGTCATTCTATTGCCGCCGCTAGTATTTTAGCTAAAGTAGCCCGTGATGCTTTAATGCAAGAATGGCACAGCAAATATCCTCAATATGGTTTTGATACCAACAAAGGCTATGGTAGTGTCAAGCACATTGAAGCCATACGTACTTATGGTTTGTGCCCTTTGCATAGGCGTAGTTTTTTAACTAAAATAATTGGAGCTAAGTGATTATGAAGATAATTCCTAATAAAGATGCATCAAGCGGATCAGGTAAAACCCAAACGCCAATGGCCGGTCAAATGGATGGATATGCAGGTGGTACGCTTAGTAATACCAAAAATTTTTATACTTTACCTGCCAACTCTCTTTTTAAGGCAGTAATTTTGGATATTCAGCCCGGAAAAGTTTCCATTCGCCTAGATGAAGGAAGTACTTTTACTGCTAGATCTATGGTTTTACCGGATGCTCGTATTGGTGAGGAGAGCTATTTTCGAGTTAAGTCAAATAATTATGAAGGGCTTATTGAGCTGGAAATGATTAAAAAGCCTCCGGAAGTCCGGCAAGATAAACTGGTTAGAGAGGCACTGACCAATGCAGGTATGTACGCAAGTGATGAAAATATAGCTTTAGGTAAAATGCTTGTAGAGCGCAACCTTCCTATAGATGTATCTACCTTGCAAAAAATAGCATTTTTTCGCTATTCACAGCCGGATAACGCGCCCTTTTTAACAGAAAAGGCAATATTTTTGTTGCAGGAAGGATTTCCGGCAAACGAAGCAAGCCTAAAAGCTCTTAACAATTCCATGAATCCAAATTTGCATCTTGCAAAACAGCTTACTAAACTAGAGGAATCTATTTTGAAGTTGCCACCATCAGAAACCAAGCAAATTTTCTACCATACATTAAACAAATTATCCGCAAGAACTACCAAAGATGCAAATAGTACAAAAATTAATTTGCAACCAGATAGCGATGAATTTAAAATCCGGCAAAAAATTAACTTTGCAGCCATTTCTAATGTAAGTCAGCATAAATCTTTAAAGCAATTTTATTCACAACTAAGAGATACGCTTGTTCAATTACAAGAGCAATTATCTGCAACCGGCGTTAGTGAAGAAAATCCTCAAGTATTTAGAGAAGTGCAGAGATCTGTAAATGCCGTACGAGAAAACTTGTCCTTTATGAATCAAGTTTCTCAGCAAATTCAATATTATCAAATCCCATTGCAAACCAGCCGGGGAGAGTTATTTATTTATCATGATAAAAAAAGTAGTGCAAGTTTATCTAAAGATGCAAATGTGCTAATTGCACTGGATACATTAGCTTTAGGAAGAATAGAAATTTTAGCTAATAAAAAAGAAAATCGGCTTACCTTTCAATTTAGTGGTGATACTGATAAAGTAATTGGGCTGATAAAAGCTGAGAGCCATGGGCTTACCAAGGCGTTGCATGAGAAAGGATTTCAGATAACCGGGCTTACTTATCAAAAGCGAAAAACGGAACGGACAACTGTATTAACACCAAGCCCTGTTCAAGAAGTTAAACAGGAAGAAACCAGGCGGTATGCATTTGATATGAGGGTTTGAAGGAGATAATTATGGAAAATAAAGAAAAACGTTTAAGGCAAAAAGCTGTTGCCATTCACTATAATTCTGATGAGGACTCTCCTAGGGTAGTAGCAAAAGGTGCAGGGGTAATCGCAGATAAAATTCTGGAAAAAGCTAAAGATACGGAAGTAAAAGTGTATCAAGATGCTAAATTGGTAGAAGAACTTACTAAAATGGATCTTGGCCAACATATTCCGCCTGAATTATATGAAGTTGTAGCACAAGTACTGGTTTTTATAAATGAACTGGATCGCCAAGCAGGCCGCGGAATAGAACAAAAATTAGATTTAGACAGGCTAAAGCCCATTGAAGCAGATAATGTCTAATAAAGTACAACTTGGCTTATTTGGCCAAAAAGCCGCAGAAAACTTTTTACTTAATAAGGGTATGGTTTTACGAGAATCTAATTTTAGAGCCTTTGGCGGGGAAATAGACCTCATTATGAAAGATGATATTTATATAGTTTTTATAGAGGTCAAATATCGTAAAGGCTTGAGTCATGGCTTTCCGAGTGAAGCAGTAGATTTTCGTAAACAACAACGGATTAAAAAAGTTGCCTTACAATATATTGCCCGCCACAATTTACATGATAATGACTTCCGTTTTGACGTAGTAGAAATTCTTGAAATACAAAAAAAACTAGCTATTAATCATATCGAAAATGCTTTTTAACTATAGAATATGAAAAAAACAGACTAAACGCCACCGCCTCGTTCACTGTGGAACTTACTTTGGGACTTTACTCTTTTGATAAATTTACAAATTAGGTTACTGTACTAGTTGACAATTTTTAATCAATTGAATATAATGTTATCAGATCAGTTGTTAGAAATTGGAGAAGTACTCAAGTTGGCTGAAGAGGCGTCCCTGCTAAGGATGTAGACTGGGTAACCGGTGCGGGGGTTCAAATCCCCCCTTCTCCGTATTGTGAAAGCCCCGAAAATACAAGATTTCGGGGCTTTTTTTATGCCTGAAATAAACTTCTATCCTTTAATTTACCCTTTAGAGGATGTTACATCCTTTATAAAGGTTTCCATCCGTTGTGCGCTTTCCTGTTTCATGCGCTCTGAAACGTGTCCGTACACATCTAAAGTGAAAGCCGCCGTGTGGTGTCCAAGATTTTCTTGTACGGTTTTTACATCATCCCCCGATTGCAATGCGGCAACCGCATAACTGTGTCTGAGGTCGCTCACGAAGATAAAGACCGCTACCACGACCACATGAAGGCCACTGGTTTTCATAGCTTCGAGCGTGGAGAGCGTGGTAGCACGTCCGAGCATCTTTCTGTACTGGACTTCAAAGCCAAGATAAGACAAGAAGAATTGGCAGAAAAAGAAAACAAACTAAAGCTGGCTGGTATGGAGTTGGAGGATGTACAAACGGAGTTGAACAGAACTCGTACCAAAAATAGTCAGCTTGTAAATAAGCAGGAAGCCAAAAAGGACGAATTGAAAAAGGAAATTGAAAATCTGAAAAAACAGAAAAGCAAGTTGGAGCAAGAAGTATCGGCCAAATATAAAACACTTGAAGGTATTGAGAAAATGCCTATTAAAGCTGGTCACTCTTTAAGCAAACAGGCAGATGGTACCCGTGAAATAGTAACGATATCCAAAAGTGATTGGGAGAAGGTCAAGGCGACCGCCATCAGAGGGACGAGAAATATCCTACTACGGTTGAAATATCACACTTCGTCTGATAAACTAGATAACAGCTTCACAAAGGATGGTGATTCCCATGCAATCAAAAATAACCAAGCACGTAAACGACATAATTCAAAAATACGCCAGCGGTCTATTCCAAAATGCCACCCTAGAATTTTACGGCATAAAGACAGCCCCAATTAAAGAATTAATCAACCCGGAACTGCCGGTAGTTGAAGTAAGTGGCGGTGCGGCGGATGTGGTATTCCTACTCGAAGATGACACTTATCTGCATCTAGCATTTGTTACAGGCCACGATAGCAAGAAATCCATGCTTAAATGCGTCAGCTACGACACTCGCTTGTATGAACGTGACGGACGCTTAGTACATACAGTGATAATCTATACTGCTGATGTCAAGAATAAGCCCAAAGCGTTAAATATTGGCACACTAACATATGACCCGGATGTAATATTAATGGCAAACTATGATGGCAATGCTATCTTTACTGAACTGGAAAACAAAATAAAGTCTGGTCAAAAATTATCCGATACAGATACCCTTAAACTTGTGCTTCTGCCACTCATGAAGCACACTATGCCACGGCATGAACTGGCATCAAACACTATTGAACTAGCCAAGACTATACCAGACACTCAAAAAAAGAATGCTTGTATAGCGGCGGCGTTTGCTTTTGCAAGCAAATATCTTGATGACGAAAAGTTGAATAATCTACGGGAGGTGCTTGAAATGACCCAATTGGTTGAATCTTTTATGATGGATGGACAAATAAAAGTAGCAAAAAATTTGATAAAAGAGGGTATGTCTGTTAGTTTCATAACTAGAACATCTGGAGTTGAAGAATCTAAAATTAGGGAGTTAATGAAGGAAATGGAATTAGAAACCGAATATAACACGGTGTAAATCAAGATGGATTTATACCCTTTAATTTACCCTTTAGAGAATTGAAAATGGTTAAATTGGATTTATAGCCATTATGTGAAAACAGCTAATTCATGGGATTTGATTGTGTTGGATTAGATTTGATTTTGCTGGAATTATCCCATGTGTATAATTCAAATCCCCCCTTCTCCGTAGAAGCATTAAGTATCCGAACATGTTATATCTTTGTAGATGGCCTGTTTGGTATTGTGGCGTATAAGGTAACAAAAAATCTCTCGTACTTGTGCGAGGGATTTTTTTGTTTGTGTTTTTATTGTTTTATTAAATTATTTTTTAAAAAGGGGTTGATACCAAAATCACATTAAAAAGTGACATTAATCTAATCTCTGCCGCAAAGGGAAAGAATCAAGTTATTAGGTATGTTTGAAAAGCTTTTACAAAGTTGATCAGTAACTATATCTCTGTCGTCCCGCAGCTGTTTCCGGCAATTTTTCATACAAACAGCATAAAAAAGGCACCAGCCATCTGAATATTAGACGGCTGATGCCTTTGCTAATTGAAGTATTATTCCTGCAAGGCTATAAAATATTTTTTTAGAACTCTATCTCTCATTTTCAAGAAATTGAATGACTTGTGGGCTTAAAGCCTTCCCTAACTTAACATACTCATTTTTTGCACCCAACAGAACATACTTCATAGTAATTTCTGTCTCATTAACTGCTGCCAGATAAGCAGCATGTACTACTGAATTTTTAATAGAAGCTCCTGAAAGTTCTAGCTGTCTGGCAAGAAATCCATAATCCAGATCTCCTACAGGTGCTTCGCCGGGAAAAATACCTTGCCATATTCCGTGTCTTTGCTTTTCATCCGGCATAGGGAAATGAAGCATATAACCTACACGCCGTCTAAATGCTTCATCAAAATTTTGAAATAAATTTGTAGCCAAAATACATATTCCATCATACTGTTCCACTCTTTGCAGCAGATAAGCAGTTTCTGCATTAGCGTGCTTATCTTGGGCATCACCGGCATCGCCTCTTCTTGCAAAAAGAGCATCTGCTTCGTCAAAAAATAAAATGCAATCGTTTTTTGTAGCACCGTCAAATATCTTACCAATATTTTTTTGAGTTTCGCCTATGTATTTGCTAACCACTTGCGAAATATCCACTCGTAATAAAGGAAGTCCTGATTCATTTGACAAAGCTGCCGCCGCCATAGTTTTACCGGTGCCGGGTGCGCCATAAAAAAGTACCGATATACCGCGTCCCCAAGGAAGCTTTTTTTCAAAGCCCCACTCTTGATAAATTTGCTTACGGCATTTTATAAATGCATTTATCTCTGCAAGTTGCAAAGATTGTCCCGTTGGTAAAATAACGTCCTTTAAGTATATACCACTTTCCCCAAGAGAAGTACCGGGCACAGGATGTAAAGTCATTTCTCTCATAGTCCGACGAAAAACTTCCTTGCTGACAAAATTTTTTGATGATAAAGACTCAACTTTTAATTTGCCTGCAAGGATTTGCAAAGCACCTATATTTAAGTGTGCAAGCCCCGGTTCTGTTAAGGGCTGTATTCCTTCTTCAAACTCAATGTTCTTCAAGAGCGGATTCATAATCTGTTTTTTATCAGAATCGCGCAAAATCGGGATTTCTCGCCTTAATATCAGATATTCTCTACTATCAGGGAAAGTGACTCCATCACTTTCTATAGCAAAAAGAATCCCTAAATTTTGAATAAGTTTAGTTACTTGAGCAGAATCTTTAACATTTTCCACGCAAATTATTGCGCTGTTCATTTCCGCAGAAAACATAAGCTCATCAAAATTTATTTCTTGCGATAAATCTGCTAAAAACAGAGGGCATCCTAAAGTATGAGCCAAGCGTGAAAGTAAAAATTTTCGCCCACTTCCATTGTCACCATTAATAGAAACTACTATAGGCATATCAGCTTTTGAGTCCAAGTATTTTGTTAAAAATTGTGACAATTCATCATGCAAGGTTTGAGTATGAAGTATTTCTTTATCAAGTTCCGGTAATATCCACCTATAATTCATGCTACTCATTCTTCAGCCTCATTTGGTTTTGGATTGTTTTCTGCCGGATTTTCATCACTGCGTGCAGAAGATCCGCCTTTGCGTTTATTTCGATAATAGGCAAACATTTCATATTTTTGTGAATCTAAAGATGAATTAAGTCTACGGAAAAACAATAGTCTTTGTTGATCTTTACGGTATATTATGGCATTTAACATATCTTGTCGGGTACTATCAGCCACTTGCTGTGCTCTAATTGCTGCCATTTCGGCATAATTTTGGCTTAGCAGATTACTTTGTAAATCATTTTGAAGGTTTCGTTGTTGTGAACGTATTTGACCCCTGTCTGAAATTTCTTCGTTTTTATCAAGGAAAGGCATAGTTTTTTTCAATGCTTCCAAGTTAGCACGGCGCAAGTAGGGTGCTACAGAACGCGGAGACCAAGGTAATGTCTCCGCTTTATATAAGATTACTGCGCTGCCCCATCGCCTTCTTGATGAAATTGCTTTGTTTTTGGTGCCGGTTCTTAAATGGCGGGATATTTGGCTTTTTTCTCGTATTTCTTTTTGAAACCTGGATGCGGCTGTGTCGTAGATAGAAGTTTTTATATTGGCAAATATAAAACTCTTCTTTTTTCCGGGGCTATATCCCATTTGAACGGTACCGTAAATAGTATCCAGACGAAACAAGCGGTCACTTCCCATAAATTGCGGTACATTTCGATTTTCAAAGAATCCTTCAACTTTCTTGTGTTCTGAAAAATGGTTATTTACAATGTGCTGAGGTGCCGTAAGACGTGCATAGGTTTCTTTATCTTGAGCAATTTGTTCGTATTGCATACATAACCTCCTCATTTTCTTCAAAATCAATTGCTATATGTGCAAAGCCATCACACAACTAATAGTAGGGGATGTTTCATATTTTGTCAATTGATTTGTGATATAATCCCTTGTCCTATGCACATATCTCAGCACAACGGGTTACATTATAGCTTTGGGGTACCTTCAGTAATTGAGGAAAGCAAAAAAACTAATAAACCTATATCCCTGCAACAAGCAAAATTAGTGCAAAGAACACGCCCATAGTCACGCACATTCCTCTAAATCCAAGTTCAATTTCACGTATAGTTTTTAGGTAAGGATTATTTTTTATAAATTTGTTAAAAATGAAATATCCGACTACTAAACTAGCAGCAAATATAGCGGATTTTTCTAAATAACCAAACCAGTCCATGCGGAATTCACCGTTAAATAAAATCAACATGACAGATTCTCCAAAAACCCCAAGACCAAAACACATAAGCCCTAATATCAGCACAGAGATCAATTGTAAGATATCTTGTGTTGGCTTTTCTTTTTCTTCAAGACGTCCAAAGAGCATGGCAGATAATTTTATACCAATCATAATTGTTCCTAAATTAATTAAAAGCATGATCCAAAAAAGAGGTCCTTCTACATGATACATCATAAAATATTTTGAAATGCTTCCATTAAAGAATGGCATACCTATGATACCAAGCAAGGCTAAAATCATTGATATTCCAACCAAAGGCATTTGTCTCATTATTCCACGAATTTTAGTAATGTCTCGTGTACCATAACTATGCACAATCATACCTGCACATAAAAACAATGCTGCCTTAATTACTGCATGGTTAACCATATGATATAAACTGCCTATATAGTTATAATAATTACCAATGTTAATGGCAACTACAATTAAACCTATTTGTGCAATAGTGCTGCAAGCCAAAATTCTTTTAAAGTCTACTTGTACTAAAGCTAGGATAATTCCAAACAAAGCCGTAGTTAACCCTAGTATCAAAAAAAATTCGGGCATTGCTCCATCTCCAAAAATTGCTTGAAAACGTATAAGCAAGTATACGCCACCTTTAATCTGTAAACCGGATAGTACAGCCGAAACTGCCGGAGGTGCTCCGGGGGTACTATGAGCCTTTGGAAGCCAGCTAAACATTGGCAACAATGCGCATTTTAATGCAACAAAAGTCATAACAAGAGCATAAGGCAAGATCATTTGTGACCTTTCCAATCCTTGAAATGCTGCACCGGCCGCCTCAAGATCAAGCACACCTGTAAGCTGATAAATGTATCCTAATCCTAATAAATAAAACTGTACCACCACTATATTAACCATAAAAAATATAATGCCATCGTATAAAGCGCGTTTATTACGATCATACATAATTAATATTGTAATGGTAACTGTAGCTACTTCTGTCAACACAAACAGATTAAAGAAATCTCCGGCCAAAAAAATACCAATTAGAGATCCTTCCCAAATAAATAAAAGAAACCAAAATAGGCGGCTTTTATTTTCATTGAAGCTATAAATAGCTGCTATAAAGAAAATAAATGATGTAAGTAATATAAAAACTGCGGAAAGCGTGTCTGCTCTAAGAAAAATTCCTAAAACATCATCATAATTACCTATGGCAGTAACTACACTATTTTCCCGGCTTAACGTAAAGAGATAAACAGATGCGCCAACTAAGCCCATTTGAGCCAAAATGGCAATAGTTCTTGCTGCACGCTCAAAGGGAAAAAGATATAGAAAAACTGCTAATAAAATCGGAACAATTACAAAATAGATAAGCATATAAGTTACTCCAAATTTTTTATACTTTTGATAATATCCCAGTTGGCTGTCTGGTATTTCCTAAACAAAGTAATAAACAAAACAATGTTTATAGCTGTGGTAGAAAGACCTATAACCACAGCCGTAATCATTAAAGCTTGGGGAAGCGGGTCAGATACATAAGCCATAGTATCGTTGTTAAAACTTTCTCCTATAGGAGGTAATAAAGCACCACTTTGATATCCCAATCCCAAAAAAAACATTATCACAGCCGTTTCTATCAAGACTACAAAAATAATAGACTTGATGATGTTTTTACTGGTAATAAGTCCATAAAAGCCAACAAAAAACATGGCAATTGTAAGTAGTTCTATTATTTTAATGCCATCAATGCCCATGACTATTCTCCCTCAACCGCAATATATCGGTAAAACAAAATAATGAACCCACAGGCAACTTTTAAACCAATTAGTGCATTAACCAATAGCAGGTACGCATTTTGGAATACCGGCAAGTAAATAGGTGGTAAGTATGCCGCAGTTCCCAAAAAGATAACAGATATTGCAAATAAAACGATGCCTATAAAGACCATTTCTTCTAAACGACTCAGTTTTCCTATAGGGATATCATACACATCATAAATCATGTATCTGCATATGAAAAAGGCGGCGGCTGCCAATCCTCCTTGAAACCCTCCGCCCGGGGTAAGGTGCCCATTCAATATTAAATATACCCCAAATAAAATCATGACAGGGCAAATAATTTGAATGGCAAAAACAGCCATACGGGAACCTTCTATCTCACTGTGTTCGCTACCTCTTTCCGGTGCTCTTTCGCTAAATGCAGACAGGTGAATAACTGCTACAACACTTATAACCACCATAAGAGCTTCAAACAAGGTATCATAAACCCGATATCCTAAATAAATTGCAGTAACTGCATTATTTCCACCTACATCAGCCATAAATCCGGACATATACATGTTTCTAAGGCTGTCAATACCTGATGCATCAGGTATAAAGTATACAAATATTGCAAACAAAAAAACGACAAACCCCAGAGGAGCCAATGTTTTTAAACTAATCAATTTATTTTCAATAACTTGAGAACCAATTTGGGCATCAGTAAAACTAAAATATTTTTCAAAGCATATTATAAAGAAAATGGTTGTAAAAGCACTGGTGGCCGCCTCCGCCATAGCAACATCCGGTGAACCAAGTAACATATAGCATAGAGCCGATAGTAGAGAAAAGATACCAAGATAGATAATAATACGAGCAATATTCTTTTCTCTTACAATCAATAGTGCAATGACAAGCCATAAAACGAGTAGCGTTTGTATCATGATGAGGCACCTTCTTCTGTCTTTTCGTTATCAAGTTCGTGACCACTTAAATAAGCAGAACGTGCTAAAGTATGTGCTATCAATGGGTTAAAAATCATCATGATAACAGCCAACAACAATATTTTGCCGGAAAAAAAACTGACACCATTACGTACTGCAAGTCCAATAATCAAAGTGATTACTCCTACAGTATCTATTTTAGAAGTAACCAATAGCCTAGTATAAAAATTTTTAAACTTAAATAAGCCAATAACACCAAAAAGCATAAATATAATGCCCGCTGTAATGATTATATTACTTACAATTTCTTGTATGTTTTCCAACACATTCGTCCCCTTAAAATATTTTATTTACGTCTTTCGGATTTGCTTCTTTCAGCCAAAAATAGTGCAATAAAAATTACCCCTATAAATCCGAAAAGGGCATAAATAATGGCGAAATCCAGTAAATAAGCAAGTCCATAATCCGCAGCAAAAAAAACTATCAGGATTATGATTTTAGTGGAAATAATATTCATTCCCAATAGCCTGTCCCAAATGGAAGGCCCTTTTATTACTCGCCAACAATACAAAAACAAAAATATTAGCATTATCCATAATACATAATACATTTAAAACACGCTCTCATTTCTGTAGCCTTATGTTTGCATTTTTAAAAGCTTTTCTTCTAAATGACCCTTTATAAATTCTCCCGGGTTATCCACATGCCTGGTGTCTCTTAAACTTCTTAGCCATACCACAGTGATTTTATCATCTGTCATATCCAGCATAACAGACCCTGGGGTAAGCGTGATCGAATCTGCAAGCAACACTCGCAAGGTATCATTAGTAAGCGTAGTATCCACTTCCACAATATCTACATGGGCTTTACCTGTTAATATCACCTTGATTACATAAAATCCGGATACGTAGATCTGGCCAATTAGGTAAAAAAAGTAAAAAAACAGCTTTAAAATACTTACATGGGCTATTTTTTTTAAAGGAAGGAACTTTCCGCTGTAGACAATACAGAAGATGCTAATTACAATTCCCGTTATAAGAGCCGCCCAAGACAGTTCTTCTCTCAATATAATCCATATAAATGTAAGTAATGTTACTTTGAAAAAAAAATTCTTGTTAATAATATCACCCTCATATGTTTAGCGCATGATTTTCCTTGGCCATTAAAATACACCCATCATATACTGTTGTCAATAGAGTTAGGCAATGAAACTTTATTTCCCTACATTGCCTTAGTATAAACAATTCACATGATAGAGTAATCGTCAAATTTATACAAAAGTTTTATAAGGAATTTTTCATAAAGAAAAGGTAGATTTTTTTAGCAATCTATATGATAATTAAAGGAATGTGAACAAGGAGACAGGTGAATGCGGGAGGTATTTTAAGTGGTCAGAAAAAAATTTGATATTACATTAGATGAAGTTAAAGCAGGCATGATTACCGCCGACTATATAACCGGGCTTAATGAAAAAGGTCAGCTTATTACTGTAGTTAAACCTAATTCTAAACTATCTGAGCTTACTATAGAACGAATGCATCGTTATAATGTAAAAAATATTACAATTTTTGAGGATGAAAAATTTACCTCTCAAATTCTTTTAAAGACCCGGACAAACCATCCAAAAGAGGATAAAGAAGATAAACAAACTTTCCAAATGACACCTTTAATGCAAATGGTGTTGGAAATGGAAATTGATGTACCTCCTGTGAAAAACTTAATGGAAGATGATTTAAAAGAAGAGGCTGTAACAGAAATTCGTACTTTATTTGATATTGCAAAGACGGATGGTGATATGACAACAGCTTATCGGGTGGTTAAAGAATTAAATAATGTTGTAAACTATTTAGTTGACACGATCTCCTCAGAATCTAATGCAGTTGTTCACATAACAGATCTTAAAAGCTATGACGAGTATACTTATCACCACTCGTTAAGTGTGGCTGTGTTGGCTATTGCTATCGGACAAGGATTAGGTATTGACTCAGATAAATTAAAAAAATTGGGCAACTGTGCTATTATGCACGATATTGGCAAAACTAAAGTGCCACTGGAACTTATCAATAAGCCGGGTCGCCTTACAAAAGAAGAATTTGATATTGTTAAACAACATGCAAATAATGGGCGTAGTTTTTTAGAACGGTGCGATATAGGTGATTTTGAGTTATGGGCTGCTGTTGCTCATCATCACGAAAAAGTAGATGGCAGTGGTTATCCCAAAGGGCTAAAAGGAGATGAAATACCACTGTTTAGTCAAATCATCTCTATTGGAGATGTATACGATGCTGTAACCTCTTATCGGGCTTATCGCTTGCCTATGTCACCTGCCGACGCTATAGAATTAGTAATGAGTGAGATAGGCAGGTCTTTTGACTACGATATTGTAAATGTTTTTGTTGGTAAGCTGGAACTGTATCCTGTAAATTCTATAGTGCAGCTTTCTGATAAAAGACTGGCCATTGTGGTAGAAAACACCAACTCTATGCGGCCAATTGTCCGCACTTTGGATAACGGTGTTTTGCTGGATTTGATGGGATTAAATAATTTGAATTTAATAATTACAGAGGTTATGAATTTGCGTGAAATTGCTAAAGAATTTAAATAAAAGGAAGGTATATAAAATATGCAAATTACGGTATTAAAAAGTAAAATACACCGAGCAACTATAACTCAATCAGAATTGGATTATGTTGGTAGTATTACAATTGACAACGATCTTATGAATGCAGCAGGATTATATGAATACGAAAAGGTTCAAGTAGTAGACATAAACAATGGAAATCGTTTTGAAACTTATGTAATTACCGGTCAAGCAGGGTCCGGAGTGATTTGCATAAATGGAGCCGCTGCCAGATGTGTAATGCCCGGAGACAAGATTATAATTATGGCTTATGGGGTAATAGTACCGGAAGAAATTGAAAACCACCCCCCCAAGGTAGTTTTTGTGAATGATGATAACAAGATAGTAAATATATCGTTTTTTGAAAAACATGGGAAATTAGAAGATTCAACCGGCTCATAAATGTTAGGAGATCTATTATGGCTCTTAGAAATTTAACCAATTTCAACGATGAACTGTTTCGTAAAAAAAGCAAAGAAGTTGTAAAATTTGATGAACGCCTTTGGAATTTGCTGGACGATATGCGCGATACACTTGTACATGTTAAAGGATATGGATGTGCGGCTGTGCATATTGGCATACTTCGACGTGCTGTTGTTGTGCTTGATAAAGATAATGTGATTGAACTTATCAATCCTTGTATCACAGAGGAAAGTACCAAGATTGAGCAAGTGTTAGAAGGTTCGATTTCCCCGGGTGCGCCCGTAGCTTATGTAGAACGTCCAAGCAAAGTTACTGTAACAGCAGTTGACCGCCATGGCAAGCCAATTACTGTAACAGGAGAAGGTTTCTTAGCTGCAACATTTTGCCATGAAATTGACCATCTTGATGGAATTTTATTTACTGATAAGGCCATAAAAAATTAGAATTAACAGGTAATATGCCTGCTTTAAAACGCGCCCAACCGGTCTCATTTTGTCACCGATTGGGCGCGTTTTATAATCATCAAAATTACATTAGAACATATACAGCTCTTGCATCGTTATCCCATCTTACATCAGCACCCAGCAATTCGGCTACATAACGTAATGGTACAAATGTACGGCCATTAACTATTGCAGGCATTCCCATACCTGCCGGCAAGGCTTCGTCTATGGAAAGAGTTATTGTCTGCCCGGCTCTTACGATTATTACAGTCCTTGTTTCTTCAACCCAAGTAACGGTTGCACCCAATGACTCTGCAACTGCACGAAGAGGCATCATAGTGCGCTCATAAATCGGATCTATGAAAGGAGCTGCGTTATCTGCTATTGACATTTGTACTCCATTTGCTGTGTATTGTGAGCTATTGATAACAAAACGCAGTGAAACAGAGCCTTCGCTAATTGGAGTAATTGGCTGTGTAGGAACCGGAACCAATTCTTGCGCAGGTATAATATCAGTGATGGTAAAGGCAAATCCATCTCTAGTGGCAATAATTTCGCCATTTGCATTGTAAATTGTTATGGTTAGATAGTGTATGCCCATCATATCTACTGTAATACCCGGAAGTACTAACAACAGTTGGTTATTAAGAACATCTGCATATGCAGGTACAACTATACCTACAGGAAGCCCAAGTATGCTGATTGCATAGGTTCCGGCTGTTATATTTTCAGTAGCTATAACAAGGTTTGCTACACCATCATAGGATATAGTTACTGTAGCTTGTTGACCTATGATACGTGGGGTAGTGTCTTGCTGTTGTTGCTGTTGAGCCGTACCATGTGTGCTGCCTGCCGGGCGTGAAGTAGTCTGCCGTTGTACACGTGAAGTTGTACGTGGTGATGGTGTGGC
>Ga0123355_10006710_pt1 | contig 17115 bp, 11 predicted proteins | sample TergutEmb28metaG_3_FD_89872 | JGI IMG/M metagenome (GOLD analysis project Ga0123355, IMG submission 89872) | Embiratermes neotenicus P1 segment gut microbial communities from Petit-Saut dam, French Guiana - Emb289 P1 | ecosystem: Host-associated > Arthropoda: Insects > Digestive system > Gut ...
AACACTTGTCCCACTGTTTCACAAGTCCCTGGAAACCTGCGGCGTAAAATTCTTTTGGTTGCTGTCGGAACCACGCGCGCACTGCTCTTTCAACCGCATCATCGTCAGGAAAGCCTTCTCCCGAAAGATGATGTTTTAAAGGGCCAAACAAGTGGAAAAAAGCGTCGACGGTGACCCTCCTCTCTGCTCGGATGATGTCTTTGACGCGCTGCAACGTTTCCGGCGTGGCGATCTCCACCGGCCGACCGGCTCGATGTTCGTCTTCGATATTTGTCTGCCCTTCCGAGAACTTCTGCACCCAATTATGGACTGCCTGACGTGACAGGCAATGTTCACCGTACATGAGCAGCATTTTTTTGTGGATATCCTTTGCTTCCATTTTTTTTGCCCACAAAAAAACGCCCAACGCCATGCTACTCTATCATGGTACATGTACTCGGGGGCGCCACCATCTTGTAACAGCTGCTACGTCTGTACAGTCATGCACATACCGATCGTTGTGCGTCACAATAAAACTAGATAGTGCTGCTATCTAGTGGTGACAGTTTCCTGCACTTAATTAAAAAGTGTAGGTCGCAACTTGGATTTGTAACTTACTTATTGAATTACCCTCGTATATATGTTGATTGGTCGTACTGCATGGAACATGGGATAATTTTAAATTTACAAAGGTTGTGAAATTCACTGCAATGATCAGGTGCGTAATTCAGTGCAATCACAATGGGCAGAGGAAAGTTCAGTATAGCTTTCTTGGCAGCCCATTCTTGAAAGTTTGTGGAAATTTATCTGGCCACAGTCATCACCTGTTGAAGACCCTGTGTGTAAGTCAGGTGTGGACCAGGTAAAAACCCAGTTATAAGACTGTATGAATAACAACGAGCATAATGCTTTCAGGAATGATGCCCATTCACATTTCTTCCTTTTTCCCCCAAATCTTCCACCAAAACTTTCTGTGAGTTGTGGCATATTTCCCAGTGAATCTCATTTCATGCAAAGTTAATATTTCTGTAGTTGCTAGTAGTATGCACTGTGGCAACTGGTTTTTTTATATTATTATTCATTATAGTCATAATTGTGTAATAACATTTCTGTCAAAAGAACAGTGACTACTTTTCTTATTCAGCGTAGTTTTTTCCTAGAATAAAATATTAATAATTCAGGTTCTGTCTTGCTCCTGATTTGTTCTTGTTGTAGCTTGAAGCCTTCTTCACTGGACAAGGTATGAGTGCCAATAGATCTTTGTTGTTGCATTCTTTCACAGCATTTGCAGCAACATTAAAAAGAATAGTTGTGACTTTGCTACCAGTGTAATGACAGAATCTGTAAGTTTCTGAGCTTGAAGGTTGAGCACCTGCCTTTATTTATATATGCATTAAAGGACAATTAAGTACTAACTAGGAATAACCAAGAACACAATTCATGTATGAAGTGGTTGTATGAATTAACATTATGAAAATAATGATCTGCATTGGTTGAAATAGATACTCTAGCTGGAGACATTGTCATTGTTTTTAGGATGAGCTAAACCTTTGTTATTGTATGCGAACTGACATGAAGTTTTGTAATAGTAAACAATTGAAGGACTGGGATAAAACGATGAAAAGCTGCCGTCTGCCAGGATAGATGGTTTTCCCGTTGAAATTTGAATGTGACACCCCCTGAATACGAATCAAAATTGTTACTGCTTGTGTGAGCTTGTTTTGTCACTGTAACTCTTGAGATGATGATACATTAGTGGGCTGAATGCAATTATCATCTGGACTTCATCTTCGCCATGAAGGGAGTGCATGTAGAAATTTACTGAATAAAATTACTAATTATAAAACGCTGGAGTGAATTTCTGGCACAATGTAATTTAATACTGACTGTACCCTCACACAACTTCTGTGTGTTTTAAGCTCAAAATTATCGCGGCCACATAAAAGTATTAACTTTATATTTAGACAGTTACTGATAGTGTATGCCTAGGCATGAGGACTGGCATATTTCACAGCCCCACCAGCTGCAAATTATATTTCTTTCCAATAAAGAATAAACATTGGCTGCTAAAGGAAACTTCGAGTTGTTAATTTAAAATGGTGGAATGCATTACTTTAATTCTGTGCCATAAGCAATACAGATGAAAGATTTGAATCTGACCAACATATCCATAAAATGCAAGAGGGTAACCTGTGGTTGTGACAGCTGTTACGTACAAACATATTTTATTAATACGATGCTTTTGATAATTTCTTCATTTATTTTATGTTGATGTTTTATGTGCTGTATGATAATATTTCAGTTTGATTTAGTTAATGATACAGCTGTACTTTCTCTTGTTATGGAACAGAAACAGTTGAAGAATCAAGTAGCTCTCGCAGCAAGTATGAATCTGAAGTTAAGCGACTCCGAAGGGCGTACGAACGACTAGAATTGGAAAACCATGAGCTACGATCACTGTTGCAGCAACAGCAGACAACAGCTGATAAAGGAGAAAGGGAAACCCCCATCCTTGCAACTGGGGTCATGCTGTCAGCTGTAACAAAGACTTTGGCTCGAAAAGTTGTCAGCCAGCTTGGTGCCGATGCCTCATCGTCATCACAAGACAATCTGGAAGATAGCATGCGGAAGGTAAACAAATATGTACGTAACTTTTTCACCTGCTTTTTCTTATTATTCTCATGCACACATTGGAAATGTTTATGTGATGAACTGCTTTCTTAATATTATGGAATGTAAATTGTTATGTACCATATTTGCATTTTTTTAAAATGCTTCTTTATGATGAGAACTAGGGTATGTGATTTATACAAAGATTTTGTAAATTGGGTTGACATACATAATCACTCTTTGCTTGGCCTGCCTGCAAAGCTTAGACTGTGTTGTGTTGCAGGTTGGAATGTGACATTGTTGACATTCTTGTAAAAAAACTTGTTAGGTGTATAATTAGGAACAAAAATGTTTAGTCTGCTTTTCTTTCATAAGGAGAGAGGTAGAATTATGAGTTTACCATGGTTTGTGTGTGCACATGTGTGTTTGTGTAGTGTATGTGTGTTGTGAGTGATTGTGGTGGGATGGTGTGTGTACTGATGTAGGTGTATGCATTCCCATGTTTCCACTTTAAGCTTTTAAACCAGTTGCCTAATTTTCACAAAATGTGGTTTGAATCCAACATCATTCCAGTCCACCCAGCTTTATACTTTTAATTTCCTACAGTCAGTAATAACAACATGTGAACAGTGTGAGTTGGGATAATTATCCTGCTGTTCTGTTTGCTTATGTGACCAGTTGATTTAAGTTATTCTTTCAAAACCTTCGTGTATCATGCGTTCATTTATGAGGAGGAAACAACTTTAGCACCACTTAATGTAGGTGCTTGAAACTGTATGTGCCACTAGAACTTTAAAATACAGGGACATTATTTATCTGACAACTTGCATTACTGTCCATTCAGACTATTTTGCAAGACTGCACGCAACACAGTGCATGCTGCTGTTCCAATTTGCTGTGAATTGCAGTGTGTGTGTGTTTTAGTTTGGTGTGTTGCAATTAATATAATGTTTTAACTGACCATGTTTAAAGAATGTGCTGGAAATGTTATACTTCTGTTCACAAACACACATTGCGTCTAAGAAACATGTTATGCATTGCATGTTGAAGTTCTCCTTTTGAAACTGAAGACACTACATCCTGAATGCTTTCTTTCAAGTCATCTTCAATGGAAGACTTACTGCTGTACATTGTATCCTTTTAATTAACCACAAATATAACCTGCATGGATTCAGATAGGGTGAATGAGGGGTCCCCTACCTGTTATTCTGTCACCAAGAAATCTCTCTTAACAGTGCATATGAATTGTCTGCATTGAGAGCTGTTGCACTGTCTTGCTGAAACAAGGCATAGGTTCTCCTGTAACTGAACAGGTGTTCATAGTGACTGCTGATGCCTCATAAAAACTGACAGATTTTGCAGTATTTAGCATATACATGAGCTGATGAGTGAGCTGGGTTTTGTAAGTTAAGGGAGTTGACAGAAAGTGACTAGTGACAGTTATCTAATACAATAATGTCCTTATATTTACACATTGTTTAAAATTTTGTACTGTGGGATGTAAAACAACAACATTGCAGCAGTGTAAAACTTTAATTTAGCTTCTAGTTTGATGACTAGCAATATTCCACGTTCTCTGGTTGTTGTTTATCTACCATAATCTGTATTAGGGATGGATGCCTTGAGATTCACATTACTTGAGTTTTTTCCACCTTCATTTCCATTCCGTATAATCTTCCAATTTCATTTAGTCTTTCGCTCATACCCTGCAACACTGCTTCTTCCTTAGTCAGTAGTACAAGGTCATCTGCATATTTCACAATGTGAATTACTTGTCCTCCTATTTTGAAGTCTTCAAAGACTTCAAGACCTGAAGAGCTGCCTTGGTAAGGTATTCACTGTACAAGTTGAGTAGAAATGGTGACAAACAGCATCCTTGTCTAACTCCTCTTCCAGTCTTTACTTTCCTTGTCTCCTCTCGATCTAGTTTTAGTTTAACACTCTGAACCATGTACAATTGCTGATCAGTCTTTTTTTGTGCCAATTGATAGCAATTGCCCTTATGATCTGCATTAATTTGCTCCAATTTGCAGTCAAGTGCCTTCTGCCAGTGTATGAAATACGCACACAATTTTGCTTCTATTTCTGAAGTTCATTCTGATATTATTCTCAGCATCCCAGTTGCATCCCTAGCTCCTTCCAAAAATAAAAGAGTGATAAAAATAGCAGTCTGCATCATATTTACAATTATGAGCAACAAAAAATTCTAATTTGAGTAAGTTTGATCTTTTGAGTGTGTAGACACAAATCCAGCTTGTGAATCCAGGAGACAAATTACCCTTTCTTGTTGTGTTGTTATCTTATAATACTGAAATATGATATTAACTACATGAACTTTGTAGGACTGGAATTCTGCAGAAGAAAAGCATGTTTTACAAGTTTAGCGCAGAACACCTTATTTCTTGTGAAGTCTTCATGTATTAATTATTTAAATCCCTTTTATGGCCACTATATGTCTTTAGTGTCACACAGTACCACTTTTTTAAGGTCATTTTATATGAACACTTCATAGTGAATATAATGTATTCTTCCTCATTCCACTTGCTTTGGATTTTATTGCTGCTACTATCCCTTGGAGACCTGGTGGCAAGTTTTTTAAATTTTTTTTTCTGGTGCCCTGTGTGAATGGGATGTATGAAATATATATATATGTGGTAATTTTTTTTGTTATTAATTATATAACAGAAGCTAAATGTGCATGAATTATGTGATGGCTTGAGAGGCGCATTGCTTTGTGAAAGTTTGTTTTAGGAAATGAGAGTTTCAGTAGGGTAAAATTCCGGTTAATTCTGTTAGTTTTGTTTTTAGCAGTATTAATACTTTGAAGTTCATTTATTCGTGATTCGCAAGCACAAACATACACTTGCTGTATGCGTAATTTTTATTTTGAATACTGTGTGTTTTAATATATCATCTAGTAACAGAAAGATTTGCTGGTACTGGAACAACATACTATGACTTGTAATTGTGTACAGTTGCATTGGATTACTGCCAGACTGCCTGCAACTGATGCTGTACTGGTGGTATGCAAAGTCTATTTACTGTTGAATGCTTGACTACTTTTCAGCTGGCAGCTTTTACATTTTTTTTTTTTTTAAATTTTAACATGTAAATAGTGTGTTTGTGTGTATATGAGTGTGTGTGTGTGTGTATATATATATATATATATATATATATACATACACATGTGTGTGTGTGTATATATATATATATATATATACATACATACACACACACCCACTCACAGATATATGATTTGAACCTTTGTATTGGCTGAATGCAATGGGTTGTTGGGTAATCAGCTGCGTTTGTGTCACTGTTCACAACAGAAGCCTTACTTGCAAGCAAGTTTTGTTGAACGTCACTGTTTTACCTTTGTAGTGTTACGTGGTGTGGCTAGCAAGTGGTGAGAGAAAGTGCAAGGCTTTTTGGGTTGGACACTACATCTCTTTATTAATGAGGAGGTGGAGACTTGTTTCCAATTCCAGATTCTTAGAAAGTAACTTAAATTATATTTTATGCTCTTGTGCATGAATTTTAAATGTGAGTTTATATTGTGGGCAATCATGATACTTGTTACATTAATATCATATGAGACATTAAATATTATGTTGTAATAGGATTTGTAGATTTGTACTTTTGTTGTACTGTGTGAGTCAAGCTACTAATTCTCAGAGAACTCAGTGCTATTGGAAACAAGAAGGGTTGGGAAACACTATCATGTTGTACAAAATGAACATATTTTTCTGTACATTCAGAAGATATTGTATTACCACAGCATCTTATAATGGGGCATTGGAAGTAGGATTTCACAATTTTCTCCATTCTATGGAACTACTGAAACAATGAGGAGACTTCACACAATTGTAGCTAATATTTTGCTAACCTGATCTGAGGAGTATGTGACTGCAGCTTAGTTGCAGTGCTAGTTCCAGTAGAAAGTGAGATATTTTTAGTGGAAGTACAGTTTTTAACTATGTGTACTGGGCTAAAGGTAAAGGTAAAAAGGGTGAGGTTGTTGTGTCTGTACCAAGGAGGCATATAATGGGAGCAGAGGTATTGCTCTACTCATTCTTAACCTTGGCTATAGATGGAGGTGAGTGGTCAGCATCACATTGTGGCTGGTTTGCCCCTCTGAAAGAACCCTTCTACCTGTTGAATAGGAGGTTGGGTGGGGCCCAGGATTGGTTTTTACGTGTTGGAGAAGAGAAAAATCTTTTGCACCAGCCAAGATTCAAACCCCAGTTTGTCCAGGCCATAGCTTAGTCACAGTACCTACTACACTATTCTGGTTCCTATACTGGACTGAAACTGTGTTATTCCAAATTAATATGCCATTACAGCTACATAATCCAGCATTAGTCACTGTTAGATCATATACAATAATGTTGACATTCCTGAAACTGTAGGTCATGCAAGGTCATATGAGGAAATAGATCTGTTGTCATATCTCACTTTATGGCTAGCACCCTCCTCCTCCCCCCTACACACACAAAACTTGGGTTTCATGAAAACCAATTAACCCCGATTTTACACCTTCAGAGAGGGTCACACATTTCAAGAATGTTAAAAAATGAGGACTATTTTTACTTTAAAATAAGTCCGAATCTGTTTATCCTAATGTAAACCTGACATTCAGTATGCACAGTACTTGTGTTTACCTGTTATCAAATGCAATGTAGAACGATTGTTGTCAGAGATGGCTGTAGTGAAGAACGATCTGTGTGCATGAATGCTGAAATCCACAGCCAAACATTCTGTGCTTGATGAATATACATAAGGCATTACTCAAACCACATAGGTTAAGGAGATATCATAGCAGAGTTTGCCTCTGCATGGACAAGAAAAATGAACTGTAAGATTGTAAAGTATATGTGGCCTTCTGTCCCCAAGCACAGGCATTTCTTCCCCCCCCCCCCCCATATTAATACCATACTGTCATGTTAAAATATGACCCCTAAATTTTCTGTTGTTTTCTTTGTTGTGGGAATTTTAATTCAAGTGTTTATTTTCCCGAGATACTGCAAAATTTAAAGTAGTTTAGAGCATGTTGTTGAAGATGTCAATGAAGTATATGTTGCCTCATAAATGTCTCTCATTTTCAGATAGTTAACTTTTACCCATGAGTTAAAATTTGGTTGATGACCCCCTAGTATTGGGAGATTTAAAATATCCTGTTTCTGGAATATAAAGATAGATAAAATAGTAATTGGGGTTATGTTCGACTGCACATAATTTTGTACATATTTTATATTATTGTAAAGGAAATTGTCATCTAGATTATAATTTTTTTAACTCAGCATTGCTTATTAATGTACCATTCTCTGGAATAGTGCATACATATACTGGATGGATTCTACTTCTTCCTGCTCAACATAATGTTTTGGGCACAGATAAAAAATTTAAGTTTTCTGCTGGAAATCTGTGTTCAAATAACTTGTGCATAGCATACAAGTTTCTCAGAACCAATATATTCTGAATCTGTTCTCATAATTTTCCACCTTTCTTTTATTCCTTGCATTGCTTGCACACTTCATTATTGTTGTAGATCTCATTACACAAAGAATATCTTTTACAGGCTATACTCTCTGCAGGTTTACAGTCTCATGCTGACAAAATGTTTTCTCTTTTACCAGTTGTTTTGCTTTTCTGTGAAGCTGTTAACCTTGAATTGTCTTTCGGTGACTTAGTGTGGTAAAACAGTTAGTGTTTGACACTCTTCGCACTTTGATATTAACCTTTCAGAACTTCACCTAATTTACAGTTATCTCATCTGCTTCATTTGTGCCATTTTTGTTATCTTCCACAGCAGTGGGTGATCATTTTTATCCTGAATGATTTTGCTACTATCTGTAGTTTCTTTTTGCAGTATGAAACCTGGTTACTTTTTTTTAGTTGAGTTCTACCATTGGACATTAAGGAAATAAGTATTATCGTAAAGTTACCAGCATCATTCTTCTGACTTGTTTGAAGTCTGGGCAATGTTTTGTCCATGTTAATGCCTTTTTTTTCTGCAGTTGTTAACAAATTTTAGTTTGAGGTTTAATGCCATAATGCATGCATTGGTTAGAAAACAGTATTAATATTTTATAATCTAATGCACATAATTTTTGTAAGAATTACAACAGTACAAATTTTAACATTGGCTGTTCACTCAATCTGCCATATTAGAACAAAAATGTAACTTACATTTACCCAACTTCAATAACATTTTGTATTTTTTTTTTAGGCACAAGAGGATGCTGAAGTTTTGCGATCACTAGTCATTCCTCTTGAGGAAGAGATTCAGGCACTCAAAGAAAAGTTACGTTACACAGATCAGCAACTTAGAAAATATGAAGGTGACAAGGTAAATGATGAATAAAATTCACTAAGTCTGAGATCCAGAGAAATCCATTCCAAAATAGTACATTTGTACACCAATACCTAAATTAAACAGAAACCTGCCTTTATTGGAACACGCAGATGGTCCTGAGGAAACTAATAATAATTATCTGTAACAAATGCAAACTATTTAATACAAAGGGGGAAAAAAAGAGAAAAAGAATTTAGTGGTAAATGCATGTCTCCCTTTTGTCATATCTTTCAGCATGGCAACTATTACAGGAAGTCTTGGCAGATGCAGGTTTTCAGTCCAAAAAAAAAAAAGTGACTTGCTTCAGTGTATAGTACTAAGGACACGCTTTAATATATATTAATATTGATTCTTTGTTCGTAAATGTTTCTTCAGTACTGTGTTTCATAGAGTTATCAGAGAAGAAACTTCCTGTCAGAGACTGGAAAGGGACAAGCATGGCTATGAAAATATTGTCTGAAGAATACTTCTGTGGGCTACATGAAACGTAAAAATTATAAAGGAAGCAATCTAAGACATTTATTTATTGATACAGTTTTGTGTAAACATGTGATTTTGTAAGTAAAGCATGAAAGTTTTTGGGAGATTTCAGTGCCAAAGGAGAAAAAGGAGACATTTGCAAATGAGCAGTTTGGATTAGAGTTTCCATGGGAATAGTAATGATGTGGATTAGAACAGTATACTGTCCTACACCATAAACTTTGCATGTCAAGATGTGGTTGGAAGATCCTCATTTAGATTTGTTAGGTTGTGAGTGTCTTTAGAGGTAGAAGGTGGTGTTCAAGTGTGATTGTTATCAGATTGTATAGAAGAGTTGACAGTGATACTAGCCACTGTCTCGTGGTTTCACATGTTAGTGAGAAACTGTCAGGTAGTAAACAAGCAATGCAGAAATGTGATAACAGGGTGACTCAATTTTGAGAAGCTAAACAACGTTGAAGTTAATGAAGAGTATTGGTTAAAACTCCAAACAGTTTTGTGGCTGTAATATACAAGGATGATAACGACTGCATAAATATGGTATGAGAAAATATACAGAAACAGTTAGAACTTCATCAGAAGAGAGTTTGGGCAATTAAAGAGGTGAATTACAAACTATGTGGGCTGATTGAAAAGTTTTAAGAATGCTTCTGTTTCTCTTTCGTGGTATTAGATGTGGCAACGCTGTACTAGGTTTTGTGAAAGTCATACATTGACATGTCTGAACCTGCAGTTGGACAACTGTGGCCTTGAGTATTTGGTCACAGCGAGTGGAAGCACCTAGTACGTTTTGTCATGGCGGATGAGGAAGACGTCTGTGTGAACATACAGCAGAGGTGTGTGATTGAATTTTGTGTTAAACTTGGGAAGAGCGGTAATGAAACACTTGAAATGTTACGGCAAGCCTATGGTGGTGAAACACTTAGTCGTGCTGCAGTATTTCAGTGGTGGAGGCACTTCAAAGACGGTAACACGCGAGTGATCAACAAAGCACGTTCTGGCAGGCCATCCACTGCGGTTACGGATGTCAATATTGCCAAGGCTGTGGAGCTATTGGAAAATGACTGAAGGCTAACGTTACGCGAACTTTCGGCTTCACTGAACATCTCCTTCGAATGTATTCAACACATTGTGACAGCAATATTGCAAATGCATCGTGTGTGTGCCAGGTGGGTACCCAGGAATCTCACAGAAGAGCAGATGCTACGACAAGTTCAGGTGTGCACAAACACTGTTCAAATATCTGAGATCATTCCAAATTTCTTAACCTCGATTGTGACGTGTGACGAATCGTGGATTCATCATTATGACCCATTATCAAAACAACAGTCAAGTGTGTGGAAACACTCAAATTCGCCACCACCCAAAAAATTCCGTTCATCTCTCTCAGCGGGAAAAGTCATGCTTCTGCTGTTTTTTGATGTGCCCGGGATGATCTTACAGCACTGGGTTCCCCATGGGCAGACAGTGAACGGTGACTATTATGTAGACGTCCTGAAAACCCATTTGCATGGAGCCATGAGGAAGAAAAGACTGGATTTGCTCAAGAAACAGTGGTTTTTGCTGCAGGATAATGCCCGGCCACATATTGCTACTGTGGCATTGGCAGCACTGACTGAAATTGGTAGGACAGCACTAAAACATCCTCCGTATAGCCTGGACTTAGCGCCATGTGATTTCTGGGCATTCCCAACACTGAAAAGACAACTGCGCAGAAAGAGGTTCTATTCAGATGATGAAGTGAGAAACGCCATGGCCACAGTGCTAAAAGGGATCTTGCAAAACAATCTATTTAATGTGTCTGAATCGTTTATAAAATGCTGTAAAAAATGTATTCAGTGTGAAGGACGCTACTTTGAAAAAGAAAAAATTGTAGGGCCTGCGCAGTCATCTGATTCTGAATAAAAAAAATCAGTCTTGAAACTTTTCAATCAGCCTTCGTACATTGTCATATTCTTGGTTATTATACAGCACTAAGAATTGATTGCAGAGGGGTTGTTTGTTTAAGCTAAGGGAATGGTTGTTGTATGGTAATTCAGTTACTTTGAAATGAGTAGTTCAAATATTACATGCATCTCTTGTGAGTATTTTTAAAATGTTTTGTATTTATTTTTCCTGTTGCACCAGTTCATGACTTGGAAGGCACTAAAAGTTCTTATAGCACTGACGATAATGAATGAATGATTTTATCTTTACCTACAGTATATATGATAAAAAGGAACATTCCCTAAAAGGAGACCCTGTTATGTAGAAAACAATTGCAGTAATAAAGACATGATTACTTAATCATATTCAAACATAAACAGTGCACTAAACATGAAATCAGGAACTATCACATTATAATGCTGAGTTATACAATTGTAGATAATCATAGAATTTGGCTTGTCTTCATGAAAAAATATGAAGGAGGTTCAAGTACTAAGGGTTCTGTAGGTCACAAAAATTGAATTAGAAGTCATCACAACATTAAATGTAACTCATTTATTCCATTGGCATATCAGAAGTTTTAAGCATAAACTCTGAGCACATTGATGCATTTGTTCTACCCTGGTACAAGTTTGACAAACCTGTTAACCATGGAAATTGGTCTCTTGCATTCATGGGAATTCACAAACAGCCATTTTCACTCCTTGTTATTGTGAAATTGGCAGTGTCCCAAGTGTGTTTCAGTAGCCCAATCCTCGTTGATCCAGAAGTTTACAGTGAACTGGTGGCAACAGCTGTTGTGTCTGATGTGTGCTATGTGGAGTTGCTTTGTAATTCTGAAAGATCACACCTCATTACATATCATTTCTTTGGGCTGGAAGGGCTTGGTTGACTTGTAGTGAGGTTTTGTTAGCAAGGTCACTGGTTGGACGAGAGGTCTGGAAGGTTGGGCTGTGCTGAGAAATATGGCTAATGGATCTGTAGGTGGGTTGGGAAGTGTTTTAGTTATTGATGCTCTTAAATCCTGGCCCGTCATTTAATCACCTTTAAATGCTAGAGTTAAGTGTGAAGATGTTGTTCATTATATAATTTTCCGTTTCTCTACTTACCTATTGTAAGTCCAAATATTAATTTCATGTAACCCTTTTCTACCCTCAGCTGCAGTGTAGTTTCTTTCTTCAGGATAACAAAATAACTGTCTTACTGAAATTTGAAATGTAAATATGTGTTTCCATCATAAATGTAAGAAAATTGAGTGTCATTTTGTTTTTCAGGAAGAGGTCATGAAGTGGACTCAGGAAGTGGGAAATGTATCTCTTAAAGAAGCAGTTCCTGTTGGTCCTCAAAATGGGCCATGTGAAGGTGTAAGTTTTTACACATTTCATTGTTAAGCTGTGTGCATAATATTCGGGTACACATGCTGTCTGTACCGTGGTAACACAACTATTTGCTTATATGCTATATAGTATTCTTTTATTACCTCAGACATAAGCATTTGCCCGGAGGGACTGAGGAAAACCATGAGAATCCTCAGCAGAATAGTCAGTGTCTTGACAAAGATTTGAGCTGGGCACCTCCTTATGTAAGCCTGGAATGTTACTGCTTCTGGGTACGGTGCATAATAATGGCTCCAATATTTTGCTCTCTGCCGCGTGTGTCACTGTTGTTTTTTGTTTACGTATTCGTGCTTGACGTCACACCCACAATCGTTTTCGCGTTCTGCTCCCACAATGCAATACTCTTCCGCTTCCTACTGTGTTGTATACTCTTGTGCTTCCTGCTGTGTTCTACTGTGTGGCATCAAACATCTTTTTACAATGGTGGAAAATATTGTTCGGATTACTTCCGAATACGATGCACGACTGTACCACCTTATCTTCAACTACTGCATCTCGTTGCCAACACTGACTGGTCCAAGTGCTGTTTTCCCCGGTCATACGACCATGCCACGTGATGGGCCCCCCTCTGTCACTTCCGCCAACAGGTACAACTTCATTCATTACTAATCATCCTTAAGTGAGGCTTGTTTAAGTTATTTTTTTTACTAACCTACCACTACTAATCGTTCATTACTCATCATCCTTAGGTTAGGCTTGTTTAAGTTATTTTTTTTTTTACTAACTCACCACAACTAATCGTTCATTACTAATCATCCTTAGGTTAGGCTTGTTTAAGTTATTTTTTTTACTAACCTGCCACTACTAATTGTTCATTACTAATCATCCTTAGGTTAGGCTTGTTTAAGTTTTTTTTTTACCAACCTACCACTACTAATTGTTTATTACTAATCATCCTTAGGTTAGACTTGTTTAAGTTATTTTTTTTTACTAACCGACCACTAATCGTTCATTACTTATCATCCTTAGGTTTGTCTTTTTTTTGTTTTTTTTTTTTTTTCCTCACCTACCACTACTAATCGTTCATTACTTAAGTTAGGCTTGTTTAAGTTATTTTTTTTTACTAACCCACCACTACTAATCATTTTAAGGCTAGTGTTGCAGTTATTTTCTTTTTTTACTTTCGTACCACTAGTAATAATCCTCACGGACATATCGCTGTTGCGGATGAATTTCGCTCACCGCCATATTGGATCCACTCACGGAAATACGCTGTCGCGGGTGGTTTGCGCTCGCCGCCATATTGGAGCCATTATTTTTTTTGTATTGGAGTCTGCATTTTTTTAGTCTGTTTACAAGTAACCATGGAGAATAAAAAATATTAGTAAATGAGCACTGAGCAGGCTTGTGAAGTGAGTGATAACATTCTAGACATCTATCCTGGAAGTAATCATTTCGATTTTTGGCAGGATTAGTGGCTGTCTTGTTACAAGTCTTAATTTACTGGCTATTCATGTAACCTCATTCAGTGCTATCTCATGCCTGCAGGCTAAGCAGTGTTGTTAAATTATGTAACATCAGATATTTGGTATTTGTAAATATAATTACTGCCATGTGTTTGTATATTTTTTTATGGAATGTACTTGCGACCATAATTATGTTCTCTATCCAAGTAACATATGGATGCCTTCAAATTTTGTGATTCTGATGACAGGAGGCTTGAAACGTGCACAAGGTACACGTACAGAAAAAAGCATGACATAGATAAGATCTTACATTGAGCCACACTGGCTACCTTTTCATCTATAATATTGAGCTACGTTTGCTAACATTCCATGGATAGCATTAAGCCACATTTGTTACCATTCCATGGATAGTTTTGTCTTTTTCTGTACCAGAACTGAATTACTGTATTGACAGAGTCTACATATTGGAAGTTTACATTTCATGTAAATAGAATCTGTTGTTCAGGTATGAACAGTATACTGGTGTTCCTAATATTGGAGAGTAAAATGTTGCTGATTGAAGTGTGCTTAGAACTTAATGCCCTTTTGGGATTCATGTTCACGTTGTAGCTTATGTCTCCCAGTAGAGATGCTGGCAGCAGAGTTCAAGCATCTAGTCTGGATACGGAAGTTCATCAGGCACATGTTACAACTAGCTCTCAAAGTAAGATGTGATATATACTCATTTGTAAGATAATTATTGTCAGGTCATTGTATCTGACTTTAGTGTAAATATGGTTCCTATGTGTAAAGTGTACAGTGCAGAACAAAGCTTAATTTTCCATATGTTTTGTGTTGTCAATTAGTTGAAATTAATTTAGCAGAAATGTAGTCAGTAAAAAAATCCAACTGAGAGTTGGTTTGTTTTGAGATTTTATCTGTCAGTCATGAATATCTTCATTGACATATGCCAAGTTATTAATGAAGAAACTAAAATTATGACACCCAAAAGATGGTGGAATGTGCATAATGGCAAATGTACAGAAAAACTGTGCCTAATTGCCTCAATGTTGGGCCCAGGAGAACAAAATGCACTGTCACATTCACCTGATGTTGGACTGCAACAGCTTGAAAACAGTTGTGAAAATGTTGGTACACTGTCTTGACCTGCAGGTTCATATTTAATAATATTAAGTTAACACTGATAAAGTGGAGTACCACATGTTCTAGGTAGCAGTTTGGATTGTGTGGGCTCAAAATTACTGGTTTTCATACTTACGCAACATGGTGCATGGGCATGGAGCTAATCTGTACCAGTTCTCTCTTCTTTTTTCCTTTTATTTTCACCTATTTTTCTTTTCATCATCTGTTTTGTACTGCTTGAATCCAAATTAATTTTGCGTAAATGCTGACTTGTTTTTGTCAGCATTATTTTTGTTGATAGAATATGAATATTTCTGTTTGTGGATACGTGACTCCAAAACATGTGTGACAGCCAGTTATTGATAGGAGTCCATTTTGTAGCAGAACTGAGTGTCCCAACAGTGGGTCCAAGAGGAGAAAATGTGGTGCTGGTGCTGAGCTTAGCTTGACATGTCAAATACCCCAGTGGCACTCTTATTTTGTATTTGGGAGAGTCTGAATGCATACCTGGAGACCAGCTGCAATGACTTTGGTTTTTTATGGTGTTCGTTGGTCCTTCCAGTCCAAGATCGGTACACCTTAAACTAGTCTGTGACCACATCCTCTCTAATTCACCATTTACTGTTGAAAAAGTGATGAAATGTCTGCAGAATCACTCAGTTTATCACAGCATTTAACCTGGAAGTTAATTTTCTTTCAATGCCTTCCTTGCTGTATTTGAGCTCATCTGTTTAAATTATTTGTAAGTACGCAGTGTCCTGCATATATATTTGTTTTATTACAGAGACAAATGAGATGAGCACTTCAGTCACATCAAATTCTAGTCTGAGTGAACTCCAAGCTGGCAGCATAAAGAAGCAAAGCCCTGATAGCCATTCCCCTGCACCAGAACATTCAAGATCATTGACAGGTTAGTGATGGTGACAGAAATATTAACCTTTATCCGACGAACGCACCCGATCCTTTTATATCAGCATCCTACGAAAGCACCAAATGGGTGCGCTGCAGACATTTAAATGCTCCTCACAGTCATGTACAGGCTTAGAATTATAGCCCCACACGTTATCTCCACATTATATAATGTTTTGTGGTCAGATTCGCGCTCCGGCCACTTTACCCAATTATGTACATATGCACGTCATGAATAGCAGTTTTTAACCATCCTGTAAATCTTCGAAACCTTGTGTATGTGTTTTTGTGCTAAGCAACTGACTCCCTTCCTTCTCAAGAGACGTTTAGCAGTGGATTGCATTTCGTTCATACAGAAGTTCGACCACACACACACTCACTCACTGTGAAGCCTCATTCACTCTGCCAAACGTTGCTGTTACAGGAAGTCTCTTCCTGAAGGTGTGCATCATATAAGAATTTTCTTGCTGTGTCCTCCTTGTTACAAAAAACAAACTAAATCATTGAGTGATATACTGTACAGTTTGTGAACCTGTAGCCATAACACAGACACACTTTATTTGGACCGTTACAATATATATTACTGCTAAAAGGGACTAAGTATCAAGTGTCTATACAGGGTGTTTCACGACTTTAGGGCATAACTGCAGGAGGTGATTTCCTAGGTCTTTGTGATCAAAAAAGTTCATATAAACATGTGTCCGATTTTGGACAGTTATGGAGTTATAACCGTTTTAAACCCAGAATAGAAGGTAACGATTACTGACAATAAATGGAACAAAACAATAAACCAGCATAATACATGAATCATTTAAAGTATGAATGTAAAGTTAACTTCGTGAAATTACCTTTAATTTGAATTTATCGGTGCTTAAAGCTGATTTTCGAAAATGCCACCGCCGGCCGCAACACAGGCTGCCGCTCGGTTGTG
>Ga0123355_10006711_pt1 | contig 17115 bp, 14 predicted proteins | sample TergutEmb28metaG_3_FD_89872 | JGI IMG/M metagenome (GOLD analysis project Ga0123355, IMG submission 89872) | Embiratermes neotenicus P1 segment gut microbial communities from Petit-Saut dam, French Guiana - Emb289 P1 | ecosystem: Host-associated > Arthropoda: Insects > Digestive system > Gut ...
GCGCTGTTCATTCTGGCCCAGGTTGCGGTGGCGAATAAGAATCGGGACGGGGCGGCGGAGAATTTCCAGAAGGCGATTCAGGCCTCGAAGGACCCGAAAGTTGTGGCCTGGTCGCACGTGTATCTGGGGCGGATTCTGGATATGAAAGAGGACCGCGAAGGGGCAATGAATGAGTATCGCGCGGCACTGACGGCGGGAGCCAGCTTGCCGGAAGTGAAAGCGGCCGCGGAGCGTGGGCTCGAGCAGGCGTATGAGCCGCCGGTGAAACCGCAGTGAGCTGCGAAGCCCTGAGCCAGGCTGCGCGGGGATCATGCCCGCGCGACCGCCGGCGGGACACCCGGCGTTACCGGCTGCGATAGAATGCACGGTTGCGGAAATTCAAACTGAAATCTTGAGAATCGTTGGTCGTCGAGGAGTAGGCATGAAGCGCATCGCGATAGTGACGGCAGTGCTGGGAATGTGCGTTTGGAGTTTCGGACAGGACAAGCCGGCAGGGCAGAATCCGCCGGCCGGGCAGGCGCCAGGGCAGACGGGTACGGCTCCACAGGGGAAGCGCCCGCCGAAGGTGAACAGCACGGAGGAATACAACGCCTACAAAGCGGCGATGGTGATGACCGATCCGGTGGCGGAGGAAAAGGCTGCCAGCGATTTTGCCGCGAAATATCCGCAGAGTGAACTGCTGGGGTTGGTCTACAAGGACGTGATGCAGAAGTATCAGCAGGCCAACAACGGCGACAAAATGGTGGAAATGGCCAGGAAGGCTCTGGCCATCGACCCCGACGATCCTGAGGCACTGGTAGCCGTGGGGCAGGTGGTGGTCGAGCAGGTAAAAGACGGCGATCTGGATAAGGATCAGCGTTTGGCCGAGGCCAAGAAGAACGCGGAGCGAGCCCTGGTGACGGTAGACAGCGATGTGCCGACGTCGGGATACGATCCGCAAAAGTTGGCCGATTACAAAAACTTCATCCGGTCGCAAGCCTATTTCATCCTGGGAACAGTTGCGTACAAGCAGAACGCGTGGGCCGAAGCAGAGACAAATCTAAGGAAGTCGATTGAGGCCTTGCCACAACAACCGGACGTGGTTTGTGTGTATCGGCTGGCGCTCGCCCTGGATTTTCAGAACAAGATTCCGGAAGCGTTGAAGGTGACGCAACAGGCGGTGGACCTGACGAAGAGCAATCCGGATTCGCCCGCGGGGAAGGCGGCACGGCAGGAACTGGACCGGCTGATGACGTACAACAAGGGCAACGCCCCGAGTGCGCCTCCGAAAAACTAGTCGGCGGGAAGGGTTTCATTTTGTCTGCTCCGATTCTTCTATGAAGGAAAGGGAAATCACGGCGCTGGAGCAGGGGCTGGGATACCATTTCCGGCGACGGGCGGTAATTGAGCGGGCGGTAACCCATAGCTCGCAGGCGCGGGAGCTGGAAGCGCAGCAGGCGGGCGACAGCAAGTACAAGGTCAGCGACAACGAGCAACTCGAGTTCCTGGGCGATGCGGTGCTGGCGCTGGTCACGAGTGAAGAGTTATTCCACCGGTTTCCCCACTTCCGCGAAGGAGAACTCTCGAAGCTGCGGGCACATCTGGTGAGCGAGCGGCACTTGATCCAGGTCGCGCAGCAGCTGGAACTCGGACATTATCTGCGATTGGGGCGGGGCGAGGAAAAGAGCGGCGGACGCGGCAAGACGGCGCTGCTGGTGGATGCGCTCGAGGCGATTCTGGCGGCGATCTATCTGGATGGCGGGCTGGAGGTAGCCCGGGAATTTGTGCTGCGCAACGTGATTGCTCCAGAACTTGAGAGGATGGAACGGGGCGGCGGCACGCTACCCATAACCGACTTCAAGTCGGCCCTGCAGGAAGCGGTACAGAGTCTGGGGTTGCCGCAGCCCGTGTATGCCCTGGTGGAGGAAGCCGGGCCGGAGCACAGCAAGACGTTTACGGTTGAGGCGCGGTTGCACCCGCGGGAGGGCAAGGACTCGGAGTTGGTGGGTCGGGCACAGGGGTCGACCAAGAAGACCGCAGAGCAAGACGCTGCCCGGCAGTTGTTGACCTGTCTGGCATCGCGCCCGAAGGCGAGCGACACCAAGAGGGCAGCCCAGCCGGTGGATAAGTAGAGGTCATGGAATTGCCAAACCAGCCCGTGGAGGCGCCACCGCCTCCTGTTGAGTCTTTGGAGCTTCCAACGGCTCCGTCCGAAGCCCCGGTTCCAGAACCCAAGCGCCACATCGTGACCGACTTCGGGAGCGATATGATCAGCTCGGTGCAGTCGCTCGTGGGGACCGTCATCATCGCGATTTTCGTGATTACGTTTATCGTGCAGGCGTTCCAGATTCCGTCGGAGTCGATGGAGAAAACTCTGCTGGTCGGCGACTATCTCTTGGTGAACAAACTCTGTTATGGGGGGAAGGGATTCGGCGATCATCTAATGCCCTATCAGAAGATCGCGCGGCGGGACATTATTGTGTTCCACTACCCGGTTGATCCCACCCAGCATTTCGTGAAGCGGGTGATTGGACTGCCGGGCGATAAGCTGCGGCTGGTGAACAAGAAGGTATTTATCAATGGCAAGCCGCTGGATGAGCCTTACGTGAGATTCCTGGAGCCGCCGAACAATTTGTTTCGCGATAACTTTCCGCGGGTGGATATTCCAGCGATCGGACTGGAAGGCAAGTGGTGGCTCGAGATGAAAAAACTCGTGGAAGACGGGGAGTTGATCGTTCCGGAAGGACATTATTTCGTCATGGGTGACAACCGGGACGACAGTCAAGACAGCCGCTATTGGGGATTCGTGCCCCAGGAAAATGTCATCGGAAGGCCGCTGGTGATTTACTGGTCGGTAGAGGACTGGGACCGAAATCCGCCGGCTACGCTGAGCGCGCGGCTGTATCATCTGGCGTACTCGGTCACGCATCTGTTTCGGATCACACGCTGGAAGCGGACGCTGCGGCTGGTACACTGAGGGAGGCCCTTCAGGGGCTGAAGCCCTCAAAGTTCTGGTGTAGCTTTAGCGGCACGACCTTAGCCGTGCCCTGCGCGTGCGATTGGTCCCCAACGGTTTCTGGAAGGGGGCAGTCTGACCTAGTTGACCTGTTTAAAATTCACTGACACGTGGAACCTGACCGTGGCGAAGAAAGACATCATCGGCAAAGAGAAAGAAGTTGAACCGGAACTCGAAGAAGCGAAACCGAAGGAAACTACGGTCGAGTTTCTTGCCTCGCTGGCGGCCGTGCTGGTGACGGGCTTGTTCATCATCACGTTTGTGGTGCAGGCGTTTGAGATTCCGTCGAGTTCGATGGAAGAGACCCTGCTGATCGGCGACCACGTGTTCGTCAACCGGGTTCAGTTTGCTCCGAGGACGCACTGGATCGGGCCGCTGCTTCCCTACCGCGATGTGAAGTTTCAGGACATTGTGGTGTTTCTGCATCCCGATCCGGCGCAGGCGGGCATCTACGTGGTGAAGCGGATTATTGGTGTGCCTGGCGACCGCATCCATTTGCGAAACGGTGTGGTTTACCGGAACGGCGTGGCGTTGAATGAGCCCTACATCGACCACGATGCCGACACCTTCGACCCTTACCGCAATGAGTTTCCTTCGGTGCCTCCCTCCGATGACGGCAACATGTCGGCCAATTGGCTGGTGGATTTGCCGTCGTTTATCAAGGGCGATGACATCGTGGTGCCGCCGGATCATTACTTTGCAATGGGCGATCATCGCGGGGTAAGCCTGGACAGCCGCTACTGGGGCTTTATTCCGAGGCAGAATATTATTGGGCGCCCGCTGTTCATTTACTGGTCGTTCGAGACGCCTCCGAATCAATATCAGAAGACGTCCTGGGGCGACCGTTTGCTGTTTCTGGGCAAAGTAGTGGTGCACTTCTTTGACCAGACACGCTGGAAGCGAACGCTTACCAGCGTGCATTGAATCGCGAGAAAGCTCGCGTAACGGCGCAGTGAAGGTATTTTCTTCCAAACCGCGGATCGTGGCGGCGGCAGCATTCCTTTTGCTGGCGCTGTTCCTGCTGCGTCCGGGTGCTTCCCGGCTGAAGTCGCGCATTATTTCTTCTCTCAGCGCCGGCGTGGGACGCTCCGTCGATCTGAGTTCGGCGCATATCCGGCTGCTGCCGCGGCCGGGATTCGATCTGGACAATCTGGTGGTGTATGACGATCCGACGTTCGGGGCTGAGCCCATGCTGCGGGCGAGCCAGGTCACGGCGGATTTGCGGCTGACTTCATTGCTGCGGGGGCGGTTGGAGATCGCGCGATTGGACCTCACCGAGCCGAGTCTTAATCTGGTTCATGACCCCAGGGGACAGTGGAATCTGGCAGCTCTGCTAGAACGTACGGCACACACGCCTACGGCTCCGACGGCGAAAGCGAAGTTGGAGCCGCGGGCCGGGTTCCCCTACATCGAAGCAACTGCGGCGCGCATCAATTTCAAGAATGGGCAGGAGAAAACACCATACGCGCTGACCAATGCCGACTTCTCGCTGTGGCAGGAGTCTGAAAACGCCTGGGGGGTGCGGCTGAAGGCCCAGCCCGTCCGCACGGACCTCAACTTGAGCGACACCGGACTGCTCGAGGTGAGCGGCACATGGCAGCGGGCGGCGACTCTCGATGACACTCCGCTCGAGTTCAGGGTGGAATGGAGTCGAGCGCAACTGGGGCAGGTCACAAAATTCTTCACCAGGAGTGATCAGGGCTGGCGGGGCGCAATCCTCATCGATGCTGTGCTCACGGGCAGTCCTGGACAGCTGAAAATCACGAGCACCGCTTCGGTGAACGACTTCCGGCGCTATGACATTAGTGCCGGGCAGGCGCTGCGCCTGGCGGGCAGCTGCAACGGGGAATACAGTTCGCTGACCCACGAATTCCGTGAAGTAAACTGCAGCGCGCCCATCGGCAAGGGACTGCTTACGCTGACTGGAGCGTTGGGATTTCCCGGCAGTCGGCGCTACATGATCCATGTGATGGCGGACGGTGTTCCGGCCAACGCATTGATGGCACTGGTGCGGCGGGCGAAAAAGAATATGCCCGACGATCTGGTGGCTGGGGGCACGCTCAAGGGAGAGTTCTCGCTGCGGAAAGATGCCTCGGGGAGTTCGGAGCCGCGATTTGACGGCCGGGGAGAGATCGCTGCTTTTCGTCTGAGTTCGGCCGCGAATAACACCGAGATCGGACCGGAGACGATTCCTTTTGCGTTGGTGAGCAGTGCGGGGAGTTCCCCACTTCGGCGAAAATCGGCCAAAAGTGGGGCAGCCCACGGGCGCGCCTCCGCACGCAAGCTGGTTGCTGTTGGTCGTCTACAAGCTCCCGAGGGACCCCATATTGAGTTCGGGCCGATGGCGGTCGATGCCGGACTAACCGGAAGCGCAACGGTTCGCGGATGGGTCCATCGAGGCGGGTACGAACTCGCACTTGCGGGCGATACTGAAGTTGGACGGGGGTTGCGGCTGGCACGCATGATCGGCTTACCGGCTCTGGCAGCCAATGCTGAGGGGTGGGCACAAGTTGAGCTGCAGATTGCGGGATCGTGGATGGGACCGGGCAATCCGGCAACATCAGGATTCACCGGGCCGCAAGTAACGGGCAACGCGAAATTGCATGGCGTCAAAGTCGCAGTTCGTGGCGCCGGGGGGGCGGTCGAGATCGTGTCGGCCGACATGCAGCTTTTGCCCGACGTGGTTCGGGTGGGGAAGCTGAATGCCAGGGCGGCGGGCACGACCTGGACAGGGTCGCTCGAGACACCGCGCGGGTGTACGAAGCCGGAGACTTGTCCGGTTCGTTTTGCTCTGAATACCGAAGACCTCTCTCTCGCAGAGCTGAACCAGTGGGTTCGTCCGAGCCCGACGAAGCGGGCATGGTATGAGGTGCTTGGAAACGTTCGGACCGGGCCCTCGTGGCTCGCGCGGGTGCGCGGGTCGGGAAGCGTTGCGGCCGAGCGGTTTCGGATTTACTCGCTGACGGCTGCACATGTCTCGGCGAACGTACACCTCGACGAGGGCAAGATCGAATTGTCGGCGCTGAATGGAGATCTGCTGGATGGGAACCATCGCGGAATCTGGCAGGTGGACTTCAACCTCAAACCGGCAGTGTGCAGCGGGAGCGGAGGCCTTGCCGGGGTCTCGTTGGCCGCGGTCGGGACCGCGACGAAGAATGCATGGATCGCGGGCACTGCCAATGCTACTTACGAAATCAAAGGCCCATGCTCCGGCGAATTCTGGCAGTCGGCGACCGGAACCCTCGAGGCCGAGATAAAAGACGGAGTATTGCCCCACCTGGCAGTTGGAGACGATGCCCGGCCGCTGAGGATCAAGCGGCTCGACGGACAGGCCCGAATGCACGACGGCATGATCGAGATCGATAAAGCCGAGCTGGATTCGCCTGACGGCAGTTATGAGTTGAGCGGGACGGCGACATTACAACACGAAATTGCTCTCACCCTGACGCATGTGCCAAACGGCGCGGCTGTTGCCGGATACACCATTTCGGGGACGCTGGCCGAGCCGCGAGTTGCGCCACTGGCACGCACCGAGCAAGCCAACCTCAAACCGATATCGTCCAAGTAACTTCTACGGCACGTATCCGGGGCCCCGCAGGACTCTGCCCGGCAGGTTTCCGGTCATCCTGCCCTGATCGATCACCGGCGCGCCGTTCACCAGAACATATTCCATTCCTTCGGAAAGCTGATTGGGTTTGTCGAAGGTCGCGCGATCGTGAATGGTGGCGGGATCGAAGATCACGACGTCGGCCCACATGCCTTGTTTCAGCACCCCGCGGTCGGTAAGACGCAGACGTTGCGCCGGGAGCGCGGAGAATTTGCGGATTGCGTCTTCGAGAGTCAGGACCTTTTCTTCCCTGACATATTTGCTGAGGATGCGCGGGAAGGTTCCGTAGGCCCGGGGGTGCGGGTGCGCCTGGCCGAGGATACCTTCCGGTGAGGTGCCTTCGGAGTCATTGTCGATCGAGACCCAGGGCTGCTCGAGCGCGAGGGTGACGTCGGGTTGGGACATGCCGAAGACAGCCACTCCGGTGGACGGATCTTCGATAAGGAAATTGCACAGCGCATCGATAGGATCCTGATTCCATTGTTTCGCGATTTCCGAGAGGCGTTTGCCCTGGAATGGAAGCATCTTGGGATTCTCGACGGCACCGATCATGATCGCATCGGGCCCCGGGATTTCCTGCCATTCGTTATCCCAGTCTTTGGCGGGGGTGAGCATGTCTTTGCGGATGTGGGCGCGGGTGGCGGGATCCTTGAGGCGCTCGATCAGTTTCTGTGTGCCCCCGTCATGGGCCCAGGCTGGAATGAACGCGGAGAAATCGTTGAACCATGCAGTGTAGGCGTAGGTGTCGGCGGTGACGTCGGCCCCGGCGGCGCGGGCGGCGTTGATTTTGGCGACCACTTCGGGCATGCGTCCCCAGTTGGCTTTGCCGGCGACTTTGATGTGCCAGATTTCGACGGGAATGTGGCCTTCGCGGCCGATGCGCAGAGCTTCGTCGATGGCTTCGAGAACGGAGTTGCTTTCGTTGCGCATATGCGTCGCGTAGATGCCGCCGAACTTGCCGGCTTCGCCAGCGAGGGCGATCAGTTCGTCCGTCTTTGCATAGGGCGCGGGAGCGTATTCGAGTGCGCTGGAGACACCGACTGCGCCATCTTTCATGGCGTCGCGGACGAGGGTGCGCATTTGCTCAAGTTGGGCGGCAGTGGGTTGAACATTGTCGTCGCCGAGGACTATGCGGCGGACTTGGGTGGCGCCCACATAGTCGGCCACGTTGATGCCGATGCCCTGTTTTTCGAGGCGGGCGAAATATTGGCGGAAGGTGCGCCAGTCCGGGGTGAGGTGGTAGTGCTCGTACGTGCCTCGGTCGGATTGGATGATAGCGTCGTCGAGCGGAGCGGCCGAGCCGCCTTCGCCAGTAATTTCCGAAGTGATGCCCTGATAGATTTTGGAGGGCAGGCGCGGATCGACCAGGATCGTCAGGTCGGATTGTCCGAGCATGTCGATGAAGCCGGGGGCAACGACTTTGCCGTCCGCGTCGATGGTGCGCTGGCGCGGGGCGGCGGAGAGGTTGCCGATGGCGGCGATTTTGCCGCCGCGGATGCCCACATCGCCGGAGTACCACGGGGAGCCGGTGCCGTCGATGATGTGGCCGTTGCTGATGACTACGTCGAAGGAAGGTTGGGCTTGGGCCGCGAGGTATGTCGCTCCTACCCCTACCATGGATAACAGCAGTGCGATCTCGAGACTTCTCGACATTTCTGACTTCTCCTGATGCTCCGGCCGCTGGGACACGGCGCTACGTTCCTTGCCGCCTTGCCAACAACGCTCCCAGGACAACCCAAATCACCAGAGCCAGCCATTCGTAGATCGTAAAGTGCCCCGGAATCGCCGGGATGATCTTCATCAGCGCCATGGCCAAGGCGACTAGCAGACCAAAGGCGGCTGTGGATTGCTCGGCAGCTGAGAGCGCAATTACCTCTGGTTTGGAGCGCGACAGGGCCAGACAGGCCGCGCAGGCGGCGGCCCAGCCGATGGCGCAGGCGACTGAGCCCACCTCGGTGACTGGAACCAGAATGGCATCGCCCAGCAGCATGCAGACTGCGGTCGCGACGCCGACCGAGAGAATGGCGACGGACGGAGTCTGGTAATCGAGGTGGATGGATGCCGCGCGGGGATCGATCATGCCGCGGCGTCCGAGGGCGAAGAACAGGCGGCTGGCGGCCACGAAGTTTCCATTGAAGCATTTGAAGAGCGAGAGCAGAGCGGCAGCGAGGATGATGTTTACGATCCATTTGGACGCAAAACCGTGCGAGCCGAGCGCTTGCTGGAAGGCGACTGCGGTCATGAAGGTTTTGCCGATCAGTTGCCGCCACGGCGCCACGTAGGAAACAGCCGCCACGATGGTGGCATAGAAAACAATGCCGATGACGACAGACATCCAGATGGCGCGGTAGAAACCTCGGACGCGAAAGTCGGGGCCAGCCTCTTCGGCGGCTTTGCCAATGGACTCGAATCCGGTCATGAAGTAGGGGACGATCTGGATCACCAGCAGAATCGAAACGGCTGGCGTGCGGGTGAAGAGCGGGGGAAAGTTGGCGGGAGAGCCGCGACTGACGCCCAATGCCACGAAGATAACGAACAGGGCGAGTGTTCCGAATGTCGTCCAGTTCTGAAACGTGGCGCTCAGGCGGACCCCGCGATAATTGAGGACGGTAAGCAGCGCGCTGAGCGCCAGGCCAACGAGGACGTGGGGGAGATACACTGGCCGGCCGGCGATGCGGTAGAGTTCGAAGGAGTCGAAGCTGGGCACGATATAGGCGGCGATGCGTCCGACGGCGACGGCTTCCCAGGGGCAGACAATGAAGTAGGCGAGCATCATCATCCATCCGGTGGCGAAGCTGAAGGAGCGTGGAAAGACGGCGGACGTATACGCGATTTCGCCGGCGGCGTCGGGCATTGCCATAACCAGTTTGCCGTAAACCCATCCGATCGGAAGCAGCAGGGCCCCGCCAATCGCGAAGCCGAGAACTGTGCCCAGGGCGCCGCCGCGTGCCAGCCAGTCGTCCATGATGACGAGCCAGCCCACGCCAACCATGGTGCCCCAGCCGAGGGTGAAGTAGTCAGTGGCGCGCAGTTTGCGGGCGAGAGTAGTCACTAGGGCCGTGGAGTGAGGCGGCGCGAATTATAAAGCATTTCATTTCTGCTGCGGGGGGCTTCCGGCTTTCCGCTCCGGGATCAGCAGGTTAAGGGGTTTCCCGAAGCCAGAGCCGGAAGCCGAATGCCCCGCTCGCATGGTAGTATCGAGGCAGTTCTCGATGACACTTCAACAATTGGGGTATTCCCGCTTCGTTTGTTGTGTCTCCAGGTTCGGGACTTCCTAAAAAATGACCGGTTCGCCGAAAACTCGCAAACGTGTGCTCAGCGGGATGCGTCCCACCGGAAAGCTGCATCTTGGCAACTACGTGGGCGCGCTCGAGAACTGGGTACGAATGCAGGATGAGTACGAATGTTTTTTCTGCGTGGTCGACTGGCATGCGCTGACAACCGATTACGCCGATACGTCGATGGTGAAGAGCAATTCGCTGGAAGTCGCTTTTGACTGGCTGGCAGCGGGGCTCGATCCGGAAAAGTCAGTGATTTTCATTCAGTCGCATGTGCGGGAGCATGCCGAGTTGCACTTGTTGCTTTCGATGATCACGCCGCTGGGCTGGCTGGAGCGGGTTCCGACGTACAAAGAGCAGCGGGAAAATATTAAGGACAAAGACCTGGGGACGTATGGGTTTCTGGGATATCCGGTACTGCAGGCGGCGGACATTCTTGCCTACAAGGCGGACGTAGTGCCGGTGGGCGAGGATCAGGTGGCGCACATCGAGCTGACAAGAGAGATTGCGAGAAGGTTCAATGGATTCTACGGTATTGAGAGGCCAGTCCTGCCAGAGCCGCAATCTTTACTGACTCCGGCGGCGAAGCTGCCCGGCACCGATGGGCGCAAGATGTCGAAGTCCTACGGAAACACGATTCAGCTGGCGGATCCTGAGCCGGTGGTACGGCAGAAGTTGAAGACCATGGTGACGGATCCGGCGCGGATCCGGCGAACCGACAAAGGGAATCCGGATGTGTGTCCGGTGGGCGATCTGCACAAGATTTTCAGCAGCAAGGAAACGCTGGCCAAGGTATACGAGGGCTGCCGGTCGGCCGGGATTGGGTGCATCGAGTGTAAGGGCTGGGCGGCGGATGCGCTGGTCGAGTTGCTCAATCCGATGCAGGAGCGGCGAAGGAAATTTGAGGAGAATCCGCGGCTGGCGTGGGATATTCTGGAGGCTGGTTCGGAACGGGCGCGGACGACTTCAGGCAAAACGTTGAAGGATGTGCGTGCGGCGATGGGGATGTCGCTCGACTATCAGGCGCCTCAGAGCTGAGGTCAAAATCTCCACCCACTACGTACGGAAGGCAGAGGTCCTTGGCGCAAAGGGCGCGCTCAGGAAGACGAAATGCCAGCCATGACTGACGAGCACAAAATCGTTGGGGACGACAAACCGGCGTCCATGCCTTCGCTGGCTGTCGCCGGGCCGCCTGCGCCCAAGGTTAAGGCTAAGGACGCGGCCCGGAAACAGGAGAGTGACTTCCCCTTTGCTGTGGCTGTGGGCAACGTTTATGAAGGACCGCTCGATCTGCTGCTGGACTTGATTCGCAAGCAGGACATCGATATTTACGACATTCCGATTGCGAAGATTACGGCGCAGTATTTAGCGTATGTGGAGAAGATTCGCGAGCTCGATGTGAACGTTGCGGCTGAATTTATCTATATGGCCGCGGTGCTGATTCACATCAAGTCGAAGATGCTGCTGCCGCGCGATCCCGAGGCGCCGGCGGAGGAGCAGGAAGATCCGCGGACGGAGCTGGTCAACCGGCTGCTCGAACACGAGAAATTTAAGTCAGCGGCGCAGATGCTGCTGCAGAAACAGCAGATCGAAGAGGCGGTGCTGACCAATCCCGCGCTGAAGGAGTTCATGGAGGCGGAGGGGACGGAGCCGGAAATGGCTGCGGACGTGATCGACCTGGTGAAGACGTTTCAGCAGGTGCTCGAGCGGGTGCGAACGCGGCCGGTGCTGAATGTCGATGAGGAGACCGTCAGCGTCGGGCAGATGATTGACTATTTGCGGCGGCGGCTGTTGCTGGAGGATCGTCCGATCCGGCTGAAACAGCTGTTGCTGCGGGTCGAATCGCGGCAGGCGCTGGTGTGCATCTTCCTGGCGCTGCTGGAGCTGGTCCGGCTGCAGGCTATCCAGGTGCGGCAGGAGAAATTGTTTGGAGAAATTGCCATCCGAAAACATACCCACTTTGAAGAAGTGATGAACGAGCGGTCAGCGGTACGGGACGACTGGAGATGAAAAGCGGGGCTAGGGGCCCAGCCCCTGGACTCCTAACCGTATGTCCTTAAAAGCTCAACTCGAAGCTATTATTTATGCGGCTGAGACCCCGATCACTTTGGAGCAGATGACGTCGCTGGTAAAGGAATCGGTTGTCGCCGAGGGGATTTCCGACGAGGCGCAGATCAAGTCGCATGTACGATCGAATCTGGAGGAACTAGTTGGGCAATACGGTTCTCCGGATCATGGGATTGAGATTCGCGAAGTTGCCGGCGGATATCGGATGTCGACCAAGCCGGAGCAACACGAAGTGGTGAGGTCGTTCGCCAGGAGTCTGAAGCCGCCCATCCGGCTTTCGCTGCCTGCTTTGGAAACTCTCGCGGTCATTGCTTACAAACAGCCGGTTACAGTGCCCGAGATCAACGACATTCGCGGCGTGGACTCTGGCGGAGTGATTGGGACGCTGCTTGATCGCAAGCTCATTACGACTGCGGGGCGAAAGCAGGTGATTGGGCGGCCGATTCTCTATAAGACGACGAAGGAATTCCTCATGCGGTTTGGGCTGAAGGATGTGAATGAACTGCCCAGCATGGAGGAATTCGAGAAGCTGGTGGCGGAGTCTTTTCAGGCAGAACTGGCACCGGTGGAAGCGGCGGCAGTTCCGGAGACCGCAAGTTCCGAGGCGTCAGACGAGCACGCACCCGAGGCAGCTCCTACACCGGAAAACGCGAGTTGATTCTGGAGTGAGAGGGCCGGGGGCGGAAGCCCCCAGATCGATCGAGACACTTGACGCGGCCCTTTAAGGGGCCTCTCTTCACGGTTCCATTCCCATGGCGCTCGAACGCCTACAGAAGATCATCGCGGCGGCGGGAGTTGCTTCCCGGCGCAAAGCCGAGGAGCTGATCACGTCAGGACGGGTGCAAGTAAACGGGACGGTTGTGACGGAACTGGGCACCAAGGCTGATCCCGACAGCGATCATATTCGTGTGAATGGGAAACTTCTCGGGGGCGCGCCGCGGCACATCTATCTTTTACTGAACAAGCCGAAGGGGTACGTTACCACTGTCAGTGATCCGGAGAAGCGGCCGACGGTGATGGAGTTGATTCGCGGCGTGAAGGGGCGTGTATATCCTGTGGGACGCCTCGACTACGCGAGCGAAGGACTGCTGCTGCTGACCAACGACGGTGCGCTGGCCAATCTCCTGATGAAAGCCGCTTCGCATGTCCCGAAAACCTACCTCGTGAAAGTCGCAGGCACGCCCACCGAAGATGACATTCAGAAGCTGCGAGGTGGACTTTCCATCCCGACCGATGACGGCAAGCGTGTGAGGACCGGTCCGGCTACGGTGCGGATCGTGAAGGAAGCGGCCAATCCGTGGTATGAGATTACCCTGATTGAGGGACGGAACCGGCAGATCCGGCGCATGTTTGAGGCGGTGGGGCATCATGTGGAGAAGATCAAGCGCGTGCGCTACGGTCCGCTGACGCTCGACGTTCCGCCGGGGGAATTTCGGCCGCTGACCTTCAAGGAAGTGGAGCGGTTGAAATCGGCGAGCAAGGGCGGGGACAAGAACTCTGCTGGCTTGAAATAAATTGCCCACTTCCGGCTACCGGTGGGGCACCCCTATGAGCCGATTCTTTGATCTGTTGTCGAAGCCGGCGCGCGACATGGGCAGCTACCTGCCGAGCCTTCCGCCCAAACCGGCTCTCCTAGAGAACCCGCCTCAGATCATCAGTCTCGATTCCAACGAGAATCCGCTTGGACCGTCGCCGCACGCGGTGGAGGCGATGCACTCTGCGGTGCTGTCGGCGAGCTGCTATCCAGAGGACGACTCGACGCCGCTTCGGTCGAAGCTGGCGACGTATCACGAAGTGCCGGCTGCGCAAGTCCTGGTGACTGCGGGATCGACCGGGTTGCTCGCGCTGCTTTGCCAGACGCTGCTGGCTCCCGGACTGAACGCCGTGACGAGTGAACGGTCCTTCATTGTGTACCGCATGGCCGTACACGCGACCGGCGCGCAGCTGGTCGAGACTCCGATGCGCGGGGACGGTTTTGATCTCCACGCGATTCTGGGCGCGATCAATGACGACACGCGGATTGTTTTTCTCGCGAATCCCAACAATCCGACGGGCACGATCGTGGATCCGCCGGCGGTGGAGCAATTCCTCGGGGAAGTCCCCGGGCATGTGGTGGTGGTGCTCGACGAAGCCTACTACGAGTATGCGGATTATTTTGCGGAGCAGCGCCAGGTTGAGTATTCCAAGTCGCTGAGTTACTTGCGGCACGGCGCATGCGTGGTTGTGTTGCGGACTTTCTCGAAAGTGCACGGGCTGGCAGGGTTGCGCGTGGGTTACGGGCTCGGTCCAGCGGAATTGCTGGCTTACTGCGCGCGCATGCGCAGTACGTTTTCGGTCTCCTCGATGGCGCAGACTGCAGCGCTGGCGGCGATGGACGATCTCGAACATATCGCGCGCACGGTATCGAACAATGCGGAGCAGGCCGAAATTCTCGGAGCACGGTTGTCGGAGCTGGGATTCGGCGTCCTGCCGACCTGGGCGAATTTCCTTTACTGCGATCTGGGCGGGGATGCCGCAAGGATCACGGAGCAGCTGCGAGCCCAAGGCGTCAGCGTGCGCGCGCTAGCAGGATGGGGCGCTCCCCATTCGATCCGCGTCAGCATTGGGACGGCGGAGCAGAATCGGATTTTCCTGGATGCGGTGGAACGAGTCACGAGCCATGCTCCTCCCCCGGCCTCCGCGCGTGGAGCACGATGACGCGGGAGGGCATACAGAGAGCCAATCGCGCCAGCCAAACTCTCCGGTTTTCTCGCGGTTAAAGTTGCGGAAGTCTGGCCCCGCCGTACAGGCCGGCATCGCTGCCGAGCTGGGCGCGCGCGATGACTGTTTGTTTGCCAGTGCGCCGCGCGGGAACCGACCCGTCGGTGGGCGCGTCCTGCGGTGTGGTTGCGGCGTAGATCGTTGAACGAGCGCGGAGCTCTTGAAACATCCGGGGAGCGAAGGCATCCCAGGCACTGGAAACGCCGCCGCCGATGACGAACATCTCGAGATTCAGGACGTTCACGATGTCGGCGAGCATGATTCCCAGAGCGCGCCCAAAGTGCTCAAAGATTTGTTGCGCAGGTTTGTCGCCCTCGATGGCCAGCTGATAAATCGACTTGGCGCCGAACTCGGCCTCAGCATTGGCTGCCTGGGCCAATTCGGGAGCATTACCCGCCGCGATGGCTTCGCGCGCCATGCGCAACACAGCGGTCGCAGAAGCGTAGCGCTCCGCGCATCCCCGGTTACCGCATCCGCAGGGAACGCCTTCGGGCTCGACCGTAATGTGTCCGAATTCCCCTGCCATGCCGTTCATGCCGTGAAATATTTTCCCGTTGAGGACGATCGCGCCGCCGATACCGGTGCCGAGTGTGATCATGCCCATGTTGTCGACCAGGCGCGCGGCTCCGAGCCACTGTTCGCCGAGAGCAGCGAGCTTGGCGTCATTCTCGAGGTAAATACGCGCGCCCAGGCGGCGCTCGATTTCGGCCCGAACGGGAAAATCTTCCCATCCCGGCAAGTTCGCCGAGGTGCGAACGACTCCGGCGTCGAGATCGATGATGCCGGGGATACCGATGCCGGCGCCGATGCGGGACCCACTGCCGTGATGTCGGCTGGAAAGACGCTGAATCGCGTCACACATTTCGTCGATGACGTGATCGGGGCCCGAGGCATTAGTATTCACACCGATTTTTTCCAGCATCCGGCCTTCGGTGCTCACAGCCGCAATGCGCAGGTTGGTGCCGCCCAAATCGACGGCGATGGCGAAGTCGGGCATAACGGAAGAGAGTAACAGAAAAGCATTGTTGATTGATGATTGAAAACCCTTGCCGTTCGCGGGTCTGTCGCCTTCCATCGATCAGCACGACCCATCAACCATTCATTGTTGGCATTCAGGACAGTAGTGGCTGCTGCGGCCAGCGATGACTACTCGCTTGATAGGTGTTTTGCAGACCAGGCAGGGTTCGCCCTCGCGGCCGTAGACACGGTGCTGGAGCTGGAAGAATCCTTCTTCGCCGTCGGCGTTCAGGTAGTCGGAGACTGAGGAGCCACCCAGGGCGATCGCTTCTTTCAGCACTTCCTTCACGGCGGCGTGAAGTTTTGCCAATTGAGCGCGGGTGATGGTGGCAGCGCGCCGGCGAGGACGAATGCCTGCACGAAACAGGGATTCGTCGGCGTAGATGTTGCCGACTCCGCGGAGGAGTTTCTGATTCAGCAACGCGCTCTTAATGGGGGTTTTGCGGCCGCGGAAGAGTGCCACGAAGCGCCGCCGGTCGATTTCAAGCGGCTCGATGCCGGTGACGTCGAATTCGGCGGAGGCCGCGACGCTCAGTCGTCCGAAGCGGCGGGGATCGACGAAGCGTAGTTCTCGGCCCGAAGCTAGTTTGAGAATTGCGTGGGTGTGCTTGGCGATTTCCGTTTGCGGGTTGCAGACTTGGAGTCGTCCGGTCATGCCGAGATGGACGATCCATTGAGATTCCTTCTTTTGCCGATCGAGGTCGAAGACGATGTGCTTTCCCATCCGGCGAACCGAAGCGATGCGGCTTTGTTCGAGGACCGAGGCAATTTCTGATGCCCGGGATTTTAGCGGCTCCTTCTTGCGGCCGAGCCAGACGGATTCGACAACGTCCCCGGTCACGCTCTTGGCGAGGCCTCGGGCTATGGTTTCTACTTCGGGCAGTTCGGGCATAAACAAACGACCACAGGGGGGAAAGCCGGGTTCATTCCGGATGACTGATCGCGGCCCTTGATGGTGCCGCTCTTCCACGGTATTCGAGAGATCCGGCCTCTGGCCGGCTTCTCCGTTACGACTTTTGGACACACGATTACGACGGACCCCGCTCGGCGGAAACCATCAGTTATTTTTTCAGGAACGTTCCTTGCTGCAACTCCTGGAAGGCCTGCTGCAGTTCCTGTTGCGTATTCATGACGATGGGGCCGTACCAGGCTACCGGCTCTTCCAGCGGCTTGCCTGAGACCAGGAGGAAGCGGATGCCGTCTTCTCCCGCTTGGACCGCCACTTCGTCACCGCGGTCGAAAACCACCAGCGAGCGGTTCTCGGCATCGGCGGGAGGCTTGGTGTCGGCCCATCCGACGCTTTCTGTCGGAACGGCCAACGGCTCCGAGGCGTTGCAGAATTTGCCGTCTCCGGCGAAGACGTAGGCAAAGGCGTGACGCGTGGTCTCGAC
>Ga0123355_10006712_pt1 | contig 17115 bp, 18 predicted proteins | sample TergutEmb28metaG_3_FD_89872 | JGI IMG/M metagenome (GOLD analysis project Ga0123355, IMG submission 89872) | Embiratermes neotenicus P1 segment gut microbial communities from Petit-Saut dam, French Guiana - Emb289 P1 | ecosystem: Host-associated > Arthropoda: Insects > Digestive system > Gut ...
ATTTGTCCCCATGCTGCGTTAAAATCCTTCGACTTATGCCCAATAAGCCTTCAGAATTTTGCCTTGCCTGGGAACAAATGGACTGAAAATCTGACATTCTGAAATAGTCGCCACTGTCTAGAAATTAAATTAAAAAGCCGAGAGATAATCTCAGCTTTTTTAAATTTTTTAACCATAAAATAATTTCTGTTTTTGCTATTAACTTATCTCAATCTCCACAAAGAGTGCCAGTAGTCCATATATGATAAGCCCTAATCCAGAAATAATATGACTATAAACCGCAGGGATTTGTTTCATACGTTCAGTTCGTGCGAAATAAAACGAGAGTGCTGAATATCCAAAATGAGCAAGAGCAACAGTAAGCGGGATTAGTAGTGTTGAATTTGGAAGAAAAATAAGTGTAATTCCCATAGTGATTACCATCGCTTCGATACTCATAACTAATCCTATAAGGGAAATTGTTCTAGGTGAAGATTCCCTTTCCTCATTATCCCCTTTTTTGCGTTTAATGCGTTGAGATATAAAGTAATGCAAAATATACCAAACACCAAGGCCAATAAATGCAAAACCTACCACATAATCGGGATCAATTGGAATTAATTCATATATTTGCTCTGCAATGAAAAAACCAAGTATACAAAGACCAAAAAGAAACATATTAATAATAACTAAGTATAAAAACTTACACCGCTCTTGAAAGCCTAGTGATAGACCGATAAAGAACGCGTCAACTGATACGATAAGTCCAGATAAAACTGACATAAACATAATAATTCCCACTTTCTAGTTTTTCTAAAATATTTTAATTATCCAAATAGTTTGATTTGAAATATTTTGGATATCAAAATAAATGCTATAACTATTATATGCTAAAATCATTTGATTGTCAATATTTTTGTTTAACAAAGTATATATAATTTTGAATAAAAGAAAAAGCAGCCATAATTTGACTGCTTTTTCTTGGTCTTAGTTTTATGTAGCTAAAAGCCAACCCAGTTTCTTGGATTAACAGAGTTACCCCATGCCCACCCTCCTGGATGAACTTCAAAATGTAAATGAGCACCAGTTGACTGTCCCGTGCTTCCTTTCGTTCCAATTCGCTGTCCTTGCGAAACAATCGCCCCTACTCTAGTTGATGGTTGGTAACGCAGGTGCGCATATAGTGTGTCGATACGTCGACCATTAATATTGTGTGAAATAACAACATACCACCCTAATTGATTATGCCACTGATTAGTTGTAACAGTTCCTGTCGCAGCTGCTAATACTGGAGCACTCGGATTGCCAACAATAACTAAGTCAATTCCAGAGTGATGTCCACCACCACGTGGTCCGAATTCAGATGTTACACGAGCACCTGGCATTGGATGTGCTAAGCCACTGCTATTTGACACTTGAACCACTGATGGTGTTGAGTTATTTGGTGTTGTATTTGATGTTGGTGTGTTTGGCGTTCTATTTGATGTTGCTGTATTTGATGTTGTATTTGACGTTGCTGTATTTGATGTTGTGTTCGACGTTGCCGTATTTGATGTTGTATTTGATGTTGTATTTGTTGACCTGTTTGACCTAACTGCTGGCGGTGGCGTCCTGGCGAGGACTCCTTCAGCTTCTGCTGCTGCCGCTTCCATCTCTTCTGCCGTCATCCGTTCTACATTAAGTCGATAGAGCATATCTTGCATTTGCGTTTCACGTTCTACTAACGAAATCTGATCTGCTTCTAAGTTTTCTTGTTCTAATTCAAGCTCACCTCTGAGCGTTTCAAGCTGATCTGTCTGATTCTGAAGTTGATCTGTCTGCTCCTGAAGCTTATCTGCCTGATCATGGAGCTGATCCTTTTGATTTTGAAGCTGGTCTGTCTGGTCTCGAAGTTGATCTCGCTGATTCTGAAGTTGATCTGCCTGTTCATCAAGCTCAAATAATAGAGCTACTTGGACATCAACTAAATCAGTTAACTCATCCATAAAGACCGCATCATCTGTCGCGATTCGATTAAATGTTCTTGCCCGCCTGATGAAATCAGATAAATTTTCAGCATCACTTAAAATAGTAAGGAGTGAGTTCGTATTGTTGACACGCTGTGTTATTCTCATGCGCCCCGAAATTTCAGCAATTAGTTCTTCAATGCGCTCTTCTGTATCCACTAATATTGCTATATTAACAGCAATTTCATTTTCTAAATCGGCAATCTCTTCCTCTAAATCAGAAATCTCGCCTTCTAGAACGGTAATTTCTTCTTCCAAATCAGAAATCTCGCCTTCTAGAACGGCAATCTCTTCCTCCAAATTAGCAATCTCATCTTCTAAATCGGAAATCTCTTCCTCCAAATCAGCAATCTCATCTTCTAAATCGGAAATCTCATCTCTTAACTCTGAGATTTCAACTTGAAGCTCTGTGAGATAATCACTCACTTCTCCCTCTTCTTCCATAATCTCAGCAATGTTGTCGCGAGTTGTTCGTTGAAGTTCACGACATTCTTCTAGCGTGGTGCATGGTAGTGATGCTGATGTTGCATAAGCTGTTGTTACTATCCCTACATAAAATGTTGATACAAGTATAGTGAAAGCTAATATAAAGCTTATTCCTATCTTTTTTAACATGGCAAATGCTCCTTTTTATTCTTTTTAATTATAAGGCTTATAAACATTATACAGCAAAGAGAGCCAAATTTCAACTAAGAATCATGGACTTTTTTGGATTAATGGCTGATTTTGAATAGATTCGATTCGAATCTGCTGAATAAAATAACCAAAGAGATTAAAAAAATGACCCTATCGAAATAGGATCATTTCTTCGTCGTTAGCTTTTAAAATATCAGTTTCATTTATTTCAGGTAGTTCTTCAAGTGTTTTAATACCGAAATAGTCTAAAAAGGCATCAGTAGTTCTAAATCGCATCGGTCTACCAGGTGCATTTAACCGCCCAGCTTCTTCAATTAAATTAAACATTAGTAATTTCTTCATCACAGCATCATTATTCACACCACGAACTGCCTCAAGCTCAGTGCGTGTTATAGGTTGTTTGTAGGCAATAATTGCTAACACTTCAAGTGCTGCTGATGATAATCCCTTTTGATGTGGAGTCTCAAGCAATTTTTTAAAATAGAGCGCATGATCTTTTTTAGTTACCATCTTATAAACTCCTGCCATCTCAGAAATCGCTAATCCATGTTTATCACTTTCATAACGCTCACGTAACTCGACAATTAATACTTCTATTTCAGAGTTGCCTAACTCCATAATCTGTGTCAATTGCCCTAAACTAACCCCATCCTCGCCTACAGCGAATAGTAGTCCTTCTAGGATCCCGAGAAGTATATCATGATCCATCTAGTTCAACCATCCTTTTTCAACAACGTCGATTTCGTCTTCTAAACCGTTTTGAATAAGTATAATATCTCCTGATTTAGCCAGCTCTAACATAGCTAAAAATGTAACGACAATGTATTCTTTATCATAGCGGTCTAACAATTCACTAAATTTCACACGTTTTCTAAACATTAACTCATTTTTAATTGCAATTATACGATCATTAACTGTAATTTTTTCAGCAACAATGGTTGTGGGGATTGGTGTTTCCAGCTTTTGTCTACGTAATAATTTTTCAAATGCTAAAATTAATTCAGAAATATCGTATTCCACTCCTAATTCAATGTAGTCATCAATATATTCTGAAAAATCAATCGCTGGCTTAGTATAGAACTGCCCTCGTGCTTCTTCTAATCTCCTAAATTCGTCTAATGAATCTTTATACATTTGATATTCTATCAGTCTTTGCATTAACGCTGCTTCAGGATCCTCTTCGTACTCACAATCAATATCAATACTTTCTCTAGGTAACAGCTTTTTACTTTTGATTAACATTAAATTCGCTGCCATCACTAAATATTCACTGGCAATCTCTAAATGCATATTCTCCATTGCTTGGATGTACAGCAAATATTGCTGCGTAATTTCAGAAATTTTCACTTCATGTATATCAACTTTTGCTTCTTTAATAAAATGTAATAATAGATCTAGTGGTCCCTCAAAAGCAGCTATTTTTGTTTCGTATCTGATGATTCCGTTCATTTTATTACTCCACTTCTACTTCCCCAAAGAAAATCTCAATTAACTCTCTCGCACGTTCAGTATTGCCTAATTCAACATATTGAGCAATTAACGCCTGGTTTAAGTCAGAAAAATTATGCTCTGCTGTCAACCTTACTCCTCTTATCCATAATCCACTAACCAAAATAGCCAAGGTTGCTATTGTTAAAAATGTCCGTGCCATAAATGGTCTAACTTTTGGCACTCCAACAATTGTTGCTGCGAGAAATCCACCGACAAATCCTCCCAAATGACCAAAATGATCAATGTTAGGAACAAACAAAGAAAATAATGTTGAAATAAGTAATATTGGTAAAATAATTTGCTTTAATAGTGGCATAAATGTTCTTCGCATTTCAAATCCTAGAAACACCAATACACCAATAAATCCATATGCAACACCTGAAGCACCAAGAGAAAAGTTGGTATTAAAGGCAAAACCAAATAAACCAGCAGTAATCGCACTAATTAAAATAATAAATACCATTCGCCATTTTTCAAAGATATTTTCCACCATTGCACCAAAGCGATAAATAAAAATAGCATTGAAGATAAAGTGAATGGGGTCTAAATGCATAAAAGCTGACGCTATCAACCGCCAATACTCCCCAGCCACAATAAGCGGATTATACGTTGCACCATAATGTATTGTAATAAACACAGGTGGAAGTTCTGAATCTCTTGACCACAGATACAAAAAGAATATAGTAAGTAAAATGAGATATATGATGTTTACAACTGGTTTCGCTTTAATTCTGGTCATATTAACTTCATTATTTGCGCGTCTTCTTGTTTCGGCTTGTAATTTAATTGCGATCTCAGCCATGCTAGCGCTTAAATTAAAATTAGCTATTGCTGGAAAGAAATAGCTTAAAGTTTCATCTTGATAAGCAGCTTCAGCAGTTTTGATGTTGACAATCGGCACGTAATGTTCTTTATCAGCCACAATAGTAGCATCAAACTCACATGCATTAAGCACAAGAGTCTGAATTTTTCGCATTAGAAACTTGCGCCTAATCTGCTTTGAAATAATTTCTGCTTTGTCAGAAATTATTTCAGCTTGTGAGGCAGTCATTTTTTTTTGAGCATTAATGTGAACCAATTGAGCTTTTGGATGAGTTAGATTCTCAAGCCAAATTTCATTTTCATTACCAACAAATATATAATTTTCTTCCTGTGTTAAATAAGTTACTAAATTCAAAACAAGTTCATTTTCAATATTTAGCTTTATTTCACGCACTCTAGCCTGTTTTTCCATATTATACCTCATTAAATCATTATCTTTTCACATAAGACGACCAACCCTAAAACCTCACCACTGACATCTGACTTCTAATATAGTATACCTTAAAATGCGCCAAATTAAAAGTATTAAAACGCTGTGCAAAGGCAAAATGATTAAAAAATCAGCTGATAGAAAGCAAGCATTTCTATCACACTGATTTTTCACCCAAAGGTATAAGTCTATCTAAACACTCATATGTCGTGGAGTTAATATAAGCTTTTCACCCAAGGGCACACCAATAAGACTTGCCATTTTAATGGCAATAGTCGCACCAGTACCTTTAGGGTGTAAGTCAACTAACCGCGGCGCTTTGAACTTTTGTTTCCACGGTTTAAAATTGCAAACTTTTCACTGCTATCCTTTTCCATTTCTGCAAGCATTTTGTCTAAGTCACGAGCTGGCTTAGCCGGTCTTCTTGGAGCACCAGATTTCATTGAAAAATTTAACTTTCCATTTTCTGCAACCTCTTTAACACGAACTTCTACTTCTTGTCCGAGCTCTACAACTTCCTCTACACTATTAACAAATTTATCTGACAATTCACTAATGTGCACTAATCCTGATTTTCCGTTCTCAAGCTGAACGAATGCCCCAAATGGTTTAATACCTGTAACCTTACCTTTATATTTTTGACCAGCTTTAATTTCCATAAAAACCAATTATCCTCCAAACTTAATTTTCATCATCTTCATCATTTTCATCATTTTCATTTTCATCGTATGTATCTGCTGTTACAGCTGAATTATCAACAATTCTAAATACAATCTCATTTGGCAATGACCTAAAATGTCGTTCACGCGCAAGCATCGCAATATAATCTTCATCTCCAAGTCTAGCGACCTGATTTTCATAAAATTCTCGCCGAAGCCTGACCTCATCAAGCTGTTCTTGATATGCAGCTAATTCTGCACGTGCGACCACTATACGATTTATTCGATTTGCATAGGTTGCATGAGCAGCATATGCAAAAATTGTGACAATAATTGTCAATGTTAGAAAGCGTCGTATCCTACGCCTTCGAAAATACGCTCTTCTATTCCTAATTACTTTGAATCTCGCCATCTTATTTGATTTCCTCTTTAATCATTAATAGGTCTTTTTTTCCTAAAGATTTTTTTAGGTAGCACTATTATATCAAAGATGACTCTAAAAATAAAGGCTATTGGCTTAAAAATTAACAAACTTAACAATTTTTTTATCCAGTTGCATAATTTATGGCATACTTTAACAAGCGTTTTTAAATCTTTACTATATTTTTTCTTAAAAAATTTAAAATATACCAGTCCACCCAAAAGAACAAATATGAGTAGATAACTTTGAAATTCGCCACGGTTTACACGGTGAAAAAACAAGACTGCTAATGGTGGTTGCATTGCCCAGTAAAAAATAATTAAGATGCCACGACAGATTCTTGTTTTCATTCGCTGACAACACATGTCCAAAGTGTCGAAAGATAATCCTAAAAAAACACCGTATAAAATAGTATGTATGAGTAAATAAAATTGAATATTTAAACTCATTTGAATAATTTACTGAATAACCCTTTGCCTACCCCATCATATCCGCTATCTTCATACTCGTGATTGGCAATGTATCCAATGATTGACAGCTCGCCTTTATCCAGCTCAAGGTTTTTCATCTCTAAATCACTTCCGTACACCGTGAGAATGCCCATGGTCGATTCAATCACAAACGTTTCACTATCGAAGCTATGTAATCTTTTTACACCTGTGATTTCCATTAACTTACGATCTTTTACAGTCACTTGGTGATGTCCGAGCAAATGATTATTTCCTCGTGCATAAGATTCCTTTTCATAAATATTCATAAACTTTGCCCCCCATTAGGTAGTGCCAAAACCACCTACGTCATATACTTAAACTTACGCACAGCAAACGAGTTTTAGAACATTTACGTTCTAGAAGTTAGAAGTTGGAGATTGGAAGTTGGAGTTGGAGATTAGCTCTAGTGCACCTAGAACCGCATTGAACCCCCTCCCTAGTGGGGCAGCGATGGTGAGTATTTAGTGATCAACAACCTTTTCGGTTGTTTTTCGGTAAAAAGGTTGTTGAAACGACTGTTTCTCAACTGATAATTTGGTCTTCAACAACCTTTTCGGCTGTTTTTCGGCAAAAAGGTTGTTGAAACGACTGTTTCTCAACTGATAATTTGGTCTTCAACAACCTTTTCGGTTGTTTTTCGGTAAAAAGGTTGTTGGAACGCCTGTTTCTCAACTGATAATTTGGTTTTCAACAACCTTTTCGGCTGTTTTTCGGTAAATAGGTTGTTGAAACGACTGTTTCTCAACTGATAATTTGGTCTTCAACAACCTTTTCGGTTGTTTTTCGGCAAATAGGTTGTTGAAACGACTGTTTCTCAACTGATAATTTGGTTTTCAACAACCCTTTCGGCTGTTTTTCAGTAAAAAGGTTGTTGAAACGACTGTTTCTCAACTGATAATTTGGTCTTCAACAACCCTTTCGGCTGTTTTTCGGCAAATAGGTTGTTGAAACGACTGTTTCTTGGTGCACTAGTCTCTGGATTCTTCTCGTACAACTTCATACATCCGGTCAGCGTCTTCTTTCTTAGTTGAATCTTTGATTTCCATCACTCTTACTACTAAAGTTCTAGTTGAATAATGGAGTGCAATCTCATCTCCAACAGTAAGGGGCGTACTTGATTTTGCCACCTTCCCATTGACTGATATTTTACCGGCATCCGATACTTCTTTTGCAGTTTGTCGCCGTTTTATAATGCGTGATACTTTTAAAAACTTATCAAGCCTCATTTGTTTACCTTCCTCTCTTAAATCATTAATAGGTTCTTTTTTTACTTGTGGATGAACAGGTTGCAACTGTTGTCCGTTAGGAACTAAAGCTTTTGAGCTTTGCCAGTGTCCATATACTTCTCTTTGATTGTTTATCATTGCGTTATTATCCTGCTTTGGTTTGTTATGCATCAATGATTCTCTATATCGTGCTCGTGCCCGTTCTTCCGCTTGTAATCTTAATGCCTCTTGTTGCAACTCTTCTTGCACCTTAAGCATTTCAATTCGTTTTCGCTCCCTCGCTCGCGCTGCTCGCTCTGCCCGCTCTCGTCTTTCCTGGTGTCGCATTAAAATAACATTTCCGATTTTTTTGAAAATCCAAACTAAAATTGCCATTATCAAACTGTAGATAATAATACCAACTATGGTATTCGCGAGCAATAAGTACAGGTAGCCAATACGCTCGCCTGTGTCCAAAAACGCTAAAAATGGTCTTATATTATGCAATCCAAACCACATAGTAAGTGCTGAAATACTAATCCCAATAAATATAACAAATAATTTAGGTGTGAACAAGTATTTTGAGCCAATTAGCATAATCAAACACATGATTGCTAAACTTACAACAGAACTAAGCGCTGCTCCATCTATTCCCATTTGAAGTACTAGTGGTGCTGTTACGATTAACTTTGTTAAAACACCGATCAAAAGTGATGCTAGTACAAATGGTTGCTGATTTTCTCTTGATAGTGTTGTCGTTAATAATACAACAACAGAATAGAGTATAACTTGACTCATCATAATTTGTAAGGTAGTATTACCAGCTTGATCTCTAAATAATGCAGTATTAAGGTACGGCATAACCATTATTAGACCGAATGCCGCTGGAATTGCAAGACCAAGAATATAGAAAAACCCTGTTGAAAAAGCAATTTTCTTTTGCTTAACACTTTCAGCTTTTTCAAATTGCGACATTGTTAAAGAAACTAAACTACTAACAAAAAATGTTCCAGCTTGAACAAGTGGCAAGCCACGCTCAAGGACTCCTCTTAAAACCATCGCATTTGTTTGTGATTCTGTTACAACCAACCTGTTAAAAACTAAAAAACTGTCAACAAGTCCAAATATAACTAAAACACCAGAACCAAGCACTAAATATATCGTTCGCCGAATAAATTGCAAATTCTCTTTAAGTGGCAAGAAACTTTGAGCATCATCAATTGGCTTTAGCAAAAACAAATGCATAATCGTTATAATAGGTGATATTAAAGAAAATATCAATGCCAACTCAGCAATCTGGTAGTAACTATGATTATGAGTTCTAAATAAATAAAGAACTGCTAGAACTGCAAAAACACGACTAATTTGTTCAATTACAACTGAATATCCAAATTTCTTCATTGTATCTGGTCGTGATTGTAATACACCACGCATATACGCAATTGATGGTAAAAATAAAAAATGGACTCCAGTAATACGAATTACTCGTGCAAGTTGAGCATCAGCCATTATTACTGCAATTTGTCTGTTTCCTAAGAATAAAATGATAAATACAACTAACGAAAAAATCCATAATAATCGTTTTAACTTATCCTTAATTGTCGCACTATAATTATTCTCAGCCAGTAAGCTTCCAATAACTGTCGGCAGCGCAAAACCCGTTAAAATCATCAAAATTGCAATAAATGGATACACTTGTTGGAAAACATAAAAACCCGCATCACCTGTTAAATTTTGATACGGTATTTTATACACAATGCTTAACCCTTTTTTTACGAGCATCAATAATGTAAGCATTGCAGCATTTTTCTTAACACTTATTTCCATTCAGACTACTCCAATCTAGAGGTTAGAAGTGGGAAGTTTAGAGATTAGATTTCTTTTAATCTCTAACCATCCTATCTCTTCTAACTTCTAGCAAGTTGACGCTTTTCTAATTCATTTAAAAAGGTGCTAAATTCCTCTGGCATTTCCACCTCAAACTCTAAAAACACACCAGTTTCAGGATGATCAAAACCGATTGATTTTGCATGTAAGAACTGTCCAAAGTCTGAAACTTGCGTTTTCCTCGGTCCATATAACGGATCTCCTACGAGCGGATGACCAATATACCGCATATGGACACGAATTTGATGCGTACGCCCTGTTTCAAGTCGACATTTTACTAGCGTATAGTCAGCAAATCGCTGCAGAACTTCAAAATGAGTAATCGACTCTTTACCTCCTGCCACTACCTCATAACGAATGCGATCTTTTGGATCTCGACCAATTGGAGCATCAATCTTTCCTAAATTGTGAGGAGTAACTCCATGAACAAGAGCTATATATTCACGCTTAACTTTTTTTTCTTTTAATTGTGCAGCTAGTGATTCATGCGCTTTGTCATTTTTAGCCACCATTAAAAGTCCTGATGTATCCTTATCAATACGATGTACAATCCCTGGACGTTGCTTACCATTAATACCGGATAAATCGCGAGCAGCATACATTAATCCATTAACTAATGTGCCGTTTGAATGACCTACCGAAGGATGCACTACCATACCAGAAGGCTTATTCACAACCGCTACACTTGAATCTTCATATATAATATCAAGGTTTAAATCTTCAGGAATTATTTCTAATATCGCAACATCTGGAATAGATACTTCAACTTCATCACCAACTTGCGGCTTATATTTAGCTTTTTTAACTACTCCATTAACAAGAACCAAACCGCTGCGAACTAGCTCTGTAGCTTGAGTACGGCTTATATTGCTCAAATATGTACTAACTAACGTATCAATTCTTGATCCTATCAGTTCTTCTGTTACTATAAACTTTGTTGTTGTCATTATTAAGGTCACCTTAACTATCTTAACTATCTACATCTTACTCCGACAGTCATTAATAATTATCCGTCTTAAAATATAAATCTTTATTTCGATTACGGTCTAAAATCAGTACATCAATCATCATTAAAATAATACCACACACTAGGGAAATATCAGCTAAATTAAATATTGGAAAATCGCGCCCCCACCATACTGTGTGAATAAAATCAATAACGGCTTGATATAAAATACGATCTATGAAATTTCCAAGTGCTCCGCCTAAAATCAAAGCAAGCGAAATCGCTAAAATACGATTTTCTTTTAGATCCAGCTTACTCAGCCAAATGAGAATACCAATAACTGCAACAGTAGTTACCACGTAAAAAAGTAACATATGCCCTTGCAAGATTCCAAACGCTGCACCACTATTTCGATGATAGGTAATATACAAAAAATTGTTGATGATAGTATTTGAATCGCTAAGCTCCATTGTTCGCGTAATCAACTGCTTTGTAAGCTGATCAAGTGTAATAACTAATACAGTAATCAAAAGAAGTACAAATTTCATGGAATACTCACTAACCTTTCAACACTTAAGCTAATTTCTTCAATTTGACGATAACTAACACCCGCTGCATCAAGCATTCTTTTTGATGCCTTGACACTATCAGTATCATCGTATTTATTATGTATATAAATCATTTCAGTAATCCCTGATTGAATAATATATTTTGTACATTCATGACAAGGAAATAATGTTACGTAAATACGAGTACCACGTACAGATGCACTACTATTTAAAATAGCATTCTGTTCAGCATGCACCACATAGGGGTATTTGGTTTCTAAAAACTCACCTTCTCGCCCCCAAGGAAAGACTGTATCTTCGCAGCCCTTTGGGAATCCATTGTAGCCTACTCCTACAATGTGGTTTAAGTCGTTGACGATGCATGCGCCAACTTGGGTGCTGGGATCTTTGCTTCGCATGCAGGATAGTATTGCGATAGACATGAAATACTCATCCCATGAAATGTAATCTTTGCGCATATCAATGACCTCCTTGCAAATAGTTGACTCATTAAAGAACCTTCAACAAAAATATTTCTTGGGCTTGTTCAAAAGGAGTGTTATCTAGAGACAGACTACCTCTTTCTATGTATCCAAGCTTTCGATAAAAGTGTTGAGCTTGTTCGTCTACTTGGGTGGAAAGCATCAACATTTTATATCCAAGTTCTTTCATTTCATTTTCCCAAAACAGCATTGCTTTCTTGCCAAACCCTTTGCCGTGATATGAATCATCCAAACGAATAAGTGTAAGGAATGGGATTCTATCCCAAAACAAATTGTATCTCATTACCCCAATCGGTTTGTCACCATCACTGATAATATAACCTCGTTTATCGCGGATTTTAAGTTCAAATTCTTTTTCGCTTAGCGGGGGATCTAACGTCATCCAAAATGGTTTGTCACCTTCACAAACATCTCTAATTTTAAACATCTCACAATAACCTCCTGCATTCACTCCTCATCGTTACGCTCTATACTTTGCTTATTTTCCCTTAATTAAACTTTACATTTAATTATAGCACGAACTCACTACATTAGCAAATTTCATTAGACAAAATAGCATAAAAATTTGAATTCACTACGAGTTGCGTAGCGAATTCAAATTTCACTCGTCATCTTTAGTTTAGCTTTCAATTAATTTTCGTTCCCGTTCTTGCTCACCTTAACTACCTCATCACATCGCTTACAAATTCCATCCTCATTTACCACATCAACTACTTGCCAACAACGCGCGCAAGTATGACCCTCTGCTTTTGTAATCTCAAACCTAAGCTCATTACCTACCACTAGCTCCAGCCCAGATAAGATGAAAATCTGACGTAGATTTGCATCGACTGCAGCTAATAAATCATAATCAGCCTGTGGTAAGGTAATCTTCGCGTGAGCTTCAAATGATTTCCCAATCACTTTAGCCTCACGTGCTTCTTCTAGGGCTTTTAGCAATCCTTCACGAATTGCAAATACTGGCTCCCATTTACCACCTAATTCTAGCAAATTAGCTGGATATTCCACAACCTCTGGCATATCAGCTAAATAAACAGATGTGCACACCTCACCTGGTAAATGTGAGTAAATTTCCTCTGTTGTATGGGGGATAATTGGTGTTAACAACAAAGCCATCGCATGCGCATGCTCATAAATTACCGTTTGAACAGCACGTCGCGCTAATCCATTCTCCTCTTCAATGTAAAGAATATCCTTTGTGAAATCTAAATAGAATGCACTTAAGCTATTCGTCATATAGTTAATCATATATTTTGAAACATCATCAAAACGGTATTCATCGTATGCAGCACGAACACCCGCAATCATAATATTTAACTTAACCATCATCAACTGATCCACTTCTGGCAACGCATCAAATGCTACAGCATCTACGTTCGGATCAAAATCAAATAAATTCCCAAGCAAAAATCTAAACGTATTTCTAATCTTTCGATAAGACTCAGATACTTGCTTAATCATATCATCAGAAATACGAACATCCGATTGATAATCCACACTGGCTGCCCACATACGAACAACATCTGCACCGTATTGCTTAATTAATTTAAGGGGATCAACCACATTACCAATCGACTTTGACATCTTCAACCCTTTACCATCAAGAGTAAATCCATGACTAAGTACTGTTTTATACGGTGCTTTACCAGTCATCGCAACACCAGTTGAAAGTGACGAATTAAACCAGCCACGATATTGGTCACTACCTTCTAAGAACATGTCTGCCGGATAGGGAAACCCACGTGCTTTCAATACACCATGATGAATCGTTCCTGAATCAAACCACACATCCATAATATCTGTTTCTTTTGTGAACTTACCACCTGGACTCCCTGGATGAGTAAAGCCACTTGGTAATAGATCCTTAGCCTCACGTTCAAACCAAATATTCGTACCATGCTCGCGAACCAAGCTGGCAACATGTTCCATAACGGCGCGATCTAAAATCGGGGTTTCATCCTCAGCGTAAAATACAGGTATCGGAACACCCCATACACGCTGTCGTGAAATACACCACTCAGCACGATCTTTTACCATGTTTCCAAGACGAGTTCCACCCCATTCTGGAATCCAGTTGACTTTTTCAATCTCAGACATCATTTGAGACTTCAACTCTTCAATTGATGCGAACCATTGGTTCGTTGTTCTAAAAATAATCGGCTTTTTCGTACGCCAATCATGAGGATATGAATGCACCATAAACGACAGCGAGAGCAAAGCACCACTTGTGGCTAGTCGATCCGTAATGACCTTGTTCGCCTTGTCATAATACATCCCTTCAAGTTCAGGGTCATTAACCTGTGTCGTAAACTTACCTTTACCATCTACTGGACAAAGCACATCCAACCCATACTCTTTTCCAACATTAAAATCATCCTCTCCATGTCCTGGGGCAGAATGAACTAATCCTGTTCCCACATCAAGAGTTACATGATCACCTAAAACAAGGAGCGATTCACGATCATAAAATGGATGAGTTGCTGTGATGTATTCAAACTCTCTACCTTTAAAAGTAGAAATCTCTTCATAGTCCGCCCATTCTAATTCCTCAGCTAGTTTACTCACTAATTCCGTTGCAACAACAAATTTGCGATTTGCTACCTTTACAACACTATAATCAAGCTCTGGGTGAACAGCAATTGCTAGGTTTGCAGGAATAGTCCATGGCGTCGTTGTCCAAATAACAAACTCCTCATCACCTTCAAGGATGCCTTTTCCATCTTTAACCTTAAATGCCACATAAATAGAAGGGGATTTTTTATCATGATACTCAACTTCAGCTTCTGCAAGAGCCGTTTCGCTTGAAGGTGACCAGTAAATTGGTTTTAACCCTTTATAAATCAAACCATCCTCAGCCATCTTGGCAAATACAAGCAGCTGATCTGCTTCAAATTCTTTTGCAAGGGTCATATAGGGATTTTTCCAATCTCCCCCGATACCTAAACGCTTGAATTGTTTCATTTGGTTGACTATTTGTTCACGGGCATATTCTTCACAAAGGGCACGGAATTGTGCCGTTGACATCTCGTGGCGCTTTATTTTTTTCTTATTAACAAGAGCTTGTTCAATTGGCAATCCATGAGTATCCCATCCTGGAATATAAGGAGAACTATAGCCTGCCATTGATTTATAGCGCACAATAAAATCTTTTAATATTTTATTCATGGCATGTCCAATATGAATATCTCCATTTGCATAAGGAGGACCATCTAAAAGAATAAATGTTTCTTTTTCAGCATTCTTAGCATTACGCTTCTCATAGATATCTAATTCGTCCCATTTTGCTTGCACTTCTGGCTCACGTTTTGGCAAATTTCCTCTCATTGGAAACTCAGTTTTTGGCATCCACAATGTATCTTTAAAATCTTTTTTTCCTTCCATTAATTAATTACTCCCTTGAAGCTAGTTCACATCAAACAAAAAATTATCGATCCGATTTCATATCTGATGAAGCACTAGATTATAATTTTAACATTTCTTGAATATATCATCGATTTACTAATTCTTTAAACGTATCATAGTACATATTGAGAATAAACTGAAAAGCTTCCTCATCGAACGGTACTGCATTTGCAAAAACTTCATTTTTTACTTCCTCTTTTGTTTTGTTCTGATGCTCAGCATATTGATTATTATATTCCACATTCATATCTCCTTAACCTCCGACACAAGAATTTATTCTACCATTATATCACATATTTTTATTCACAACAACTACAAATTTTCCCCGCTTCGTTGTTTTTTTATTTTCAACAATTTTAAAGCGACCGTGTTTTCTAATGGAAAGAACATCTCCTATTCGGCAAATTCTAGATACTTTCTTGACCTCAGCATGGTTCAATCTCACAAACCCAGCTTCCAAATACTCAGCTGCTTTGCTCCTCGAGGCATTAATCAATGCACTTACAACAACATCCAAACGCATGGACGAAACAATAATCTCCATTTCTGCAAATTTTTGCTCATTCACTATGATTTCTTCTAATAACTCTAACCGAATATTATAGCGACCAACCATTGTAAAGTTATCTACCAAAAAATCATCAAACTCACTACAAGACGCAAAAAAAGCACCATCTGAATTAACCACAATATCGCCAATAACACTCCGATTAATGGCAAGGCTCATTAAAGAACCCAATACTTGCGAATGAGTAATCTCACCTGATCCAATAACTTCAATCTTAAATAGGGAAACTTTTGCATCAATAGATTCAGCGCTCATAAAGGTTGGGAAAATGATAGCTCGTCTACGATCAGCTAACTCAAATCCACCATTAAATTGGACTGTAATATAATCCATCTTCCTAGCCAAACCCTCAAGTGTTGATTGTTCGTTAGTATTCAAAAAATCAATTATTTTAACCTGATCTGTAGCTGCTACAGCTGATAGCACATCTTTTGCTCGCCTTGTAAAAACTAATAAGCTCCCGTCTACCACTGTGCAAGCCCTGAAGCAGCAAATTGCAATAACGTTATCGCAATCGCCGATGAAAAGTCAAATCCACCAATTGGCGGAATATACCTTCTGAATATTGCTAAAAACGGATCAACAATACGGCTTAATATTCCCGCAATTTTGTTATATTGCAACTCTGGAATCAATCTGATTATAATACAGGCTATAATCATTAAAGAATAAGCATGCAGTAGCCAAATTGCCCCTCTAATTAACATATCCATAACAAATCTTCCTTTGCATTTAGGTAATGTCAACAAGGTGAAAAACGACACTACCTAGTATAATATACACGAAAGACTATCCCATAAGAGATAGTCTTGTCATTTACTCATTCATATATGACTCAATTAAAAATTACAGTTCTCCTAAGCTTAACTCATCACTAGTTTCAGTAACTGCACCATCTGTCTCTATGGTTCTCGGTGTGCATAAGAACAAATCATTTCCAACACGCTGAATCACACCATCAACTGCATAAACCGTTCCTGCTAAGAAATCAATGATCCGACGACCTTGACCTTTATCCACACGCTGTAAGTTAACGAAAACTGGCAAGCTTTCTTTTAAACAATCTGCAATATTTTGCGCATCAGAATAGTCTTTTGGCTCACGGATAATTACTTTACTCA
>Ga0123355_10006713_pt1 | contig 17114 bp, 12 predicted proteins | sample TergutEmb28metaG_3_FD_89872 | JGI IMG/M metagenome (GOLD analysis project Ga0123355, IMG submission 89872) | Embiratermes neotenicus P1 segment gut microbial communities from Petit-Saut dam, French Guiana - Emb289 P1 | ecosystem: Host-associated > Arthropoda: Insects > Digestive system > Gut ...
CGAAGGTAATAAGTGTCGGTCAAGTGAAGCCTATCGAGATACACTTTCAAAGACACGTTCACATCCCAATATATGTACAAATCAGCAATAAAGTGTCTCAAATAAGTCACAAAAATTAATCCTATGTTATGAACTTCTTCGCATTGCCATTTAGAACACTTAGATTCCCTGAGATAAAGACATGTGAACCGATTGACCAGCCGGGGTCGGTTGTAACACAGTAACAATTCTCCAAGGTCACATACAAGTAGCACACACATTAAGCTACCAACCATTGCATTGCCAACATTTGAAGGTGACACATGTAGCTGGTTACAATACAGAGACACGTTTGAGACATTAGTTGTCAACAACACAACCCTATCCCACTACTTCATTTCTTCACTTAAGAATGAGGCTAAAGATCTCATGAGCAATTTACAGATAACAAATTAAAACTTTCTTATTGCCTGGCAATAAGAAAAACACAATGACACAATAACATACGATTAATTGCTATGATGTATGCCAAGCATTTATGTCAAATGCCCCAAGCAGAAAGGGAGACGCATCATCACTGCGCCAATTAATTAACCATGTGTCAAGTCACATGAATGCATCAGAAGCATTATCTTTCAATGTGCCTGTGCAAGATTTAATGTTGAATCATTTGATGTTAGACACACTAGACCCAGAAACGCAGCAAGAATGGGAGCTCATCACCGCTTCAGGCCCAGACACCCCAACGACTGCAGAATTAGTTACATTCTTGGAATTAAGACGCAGAGCATTATAGCTACTTCAGACTACCCAGTCACTGAAGATTGTTTCTGCCACTTCATGGTCATCGCACTCAACTGGAAGCAAGGTCAGTAAGCCTTCGTAGTATTCCAACATAGCAACACAATTACAATGCTCTTTGTGCAATGGATCACATAGACTTTTTAAATGTGACAAATTTCTCAAATTGCAAGCTAAGCAACACTTCAATCATGCCAAACATTCAGGACTTTGTTTTAACTGCTTGCAACCATTTACCAAGAATCACACATGTTCGAAGCAAGTGTGCCGTCAGTGCCACAACAGACATATCTTGCTACATACAGACAAGCAAAATCAATCAACGAATGACAAGGGGTCTACCACAACAAACAATAATCCACGTGCAGATGCAAAGGGCAACACAACTGCAGAGGTTAGCATATATTGGGTTGCATATGAAACCAATATTATGTTTTAAGGGTTATGCTTTATGAGTTATTGTGCTTATTAATTGTTTGGTTGTTTGATAAGCTTTGTATTGTACACTTTTGATGTGCACTGACTGTACCACATACTGTACTTTATGAGCCATGCATGTATGCCTCATGTAGAATGACTCATTGTAACCCGACCTGTGCCCGTGACAAAGTCCACCTTGTGACTGTTCATCACGCTGAAGCAACGTCGCGCGCAGCACAAGGTCCAGGAGTAAGAGGACTCTGGACGGTAATTAGCCACGACCTCCCTCAGCTTGACTATATTCTACTGAGATCAGCCGTCGAGTGCAGACACTTTTGGAATTATGTCGGGGCTAGATTACCGACTGCCCAAGTCCTCTTCACCGTAACTTTGCTACTTCATTTATTCCTAATAAATTCTAAGTTCCACGAACGAGTTGTCTGTTGCAGTAAGCGGTCTACAGTTCACCACTCTTAGCCTGAGGTCCGAAACCCGCTCCCGCACTGAGGACAATATCTATGAACAGCCTCCTCGGGATACAACATACCTTGTTGGTGTCAGATGTGGGGTTGAAAGGAGGAACGTGAGACTGCAAGAAGAGTGAAAAGGGAATCTAGATCGCCCGATGGAAGTTTGGGGAAACAGCAGGCAGTCACCGCTGGAGCTACAAGAGGCAACGAGACGAGTGCACCTACGCGCAGACGGGGAGAGAAAAACATGCCTCACACTGGACAACCAATCGTACGCGAAGGGAGAAAGTAGGCTGCGGAGTTGAGCCGTGTGGAGGTCCGGGGGAGGGTGTTGATACACTGTAACGGTCAAGGTAGGTCCTTACTCAAATTATTCTTCCTATGGCTCATCCCAGTGCAAGTCCCCAAAGCGCGGCGAGTAGTGGCGCCTATCAAGCAAATGGAGAGTATATCTCTTTAGGTGAAGCTTTGAAACTAGTTCCATTTTTTAAGGGAAACAAAAGGGAGGTTTTAGCATTTATTGGAAATGTGGACACCACGTTTGCAGTGATAAACCAGGAACAAGAAGGAATATTGTAGATTTGTTTTGACACACATTAGTGGTGAACCTAGGACTGCTATTATTCACAGAAATTTAGATAACTGGACTGAGCTTAAGGAGCTTTCACAAAATTCTTACATTGAGAAGTGGACGCTATACTACCATGCTAGTCAACTTTTTAAGTCCAGACAGAACAAAGACAAACAAGTGACGGACTGGATCCAAACAGTTCAGACGCTAGGATCCCAGTTTCGGGAGACTGCATTACTAAACTGCAGCGATGGGGCCCGAGAGGGCATACTAGACTTGTCAGACCGGTTGAGAAATATTTGCTTTGTTCACGGATTGGCATCCGACAGAATTCAGACTATAGTACGGAGCAGAAACTTCCAAAACCTTGACGAAATAGCGGAAACAGCGTTAGTAGACTCACACAGTGGCAGAATTGCCAACTGTGTGGGGACAGAAAAGACAAGCATGCATAACGTGTCTCACCGCCTAGCAGTAGCTTCCAAAAGATACAGAACATTCGGTTGTATGTTTTTCAAACCCATGGATCTAGAGAACGTGAGGGTAAATAGCCTTAAAAGCCTTCTGGCTAACACTCCCGAGCTTGGCATGATTCCTTATCCCCATTAAAACAGTGAGGCTCCAGGAGCAGACAACATTCCTGCTAAACTTCTTCAGAATAGAGGTAATAAAGTCATAAATTCTATCTGTAAATTTATAAACCTTATTTGGAAGCAGGAGCAAATGCCCAATGAAAGGAAAAAAAGAGTAATTTTCCCCACCCATAAGAACAATCATAAACTGAGTCTTGAAAACTACGGAGCAATCACTTTATAATGTACAAACACATAAAGATATCACAAACAATATATGCCTCAAAACCAAACACAGAAATTATAAAGGGGGAGTCTCAAGCTAGCTGCAGAACAGGAGGCTCTATCATAGATCAACTGCTTAAACAAGTGCTTGAGAAATACTAGGAGAACAATATTAACACAAATCAAACATGTATGGATTTCCAACAAGCTTATGACAGCATTGATCATAAAAAGCTCTGGAAGATAATGTACAATGCTGGGATACCTGGTAAACTAATAAGGTTGGTTGGAGCTATAATGAAAGATGCAGAAGCCCAAATGCAGGTTCAAAATCACTTGACTGAATAACTTGCAGGACCTTAAACAATGTAACAGGCTGGCCCCATCTTTATGTAAATTGGCTCTCAAATATGTCATCAGGAAGTTACCAATAAATGTTGACGGAACCCCATATCATCATAACCAACAAGTTATGCACATGCAGATGATCTCTCCCTCCTGAACAGGTATGAAAAAAGTTATATCAGGAAATTAAGGAGGCAGCTGTAGAAATTGGGCTCCATATCATTACCAAAACTAATGCTATTTTCATGTCTACATCTAAGGATAATACAAACCAGTCATATATGTGGTATAGAACCTTGGAATGATATAATTAATGATATTTAAATACAAGACGTAACTTAAAATTTTATATGAAATTTTATATGTAGAAATATTGTGTATCCAGCAACTGATCTGAACTACGGTTTATATGTATATCCCATGCACTGCGAACACCCAAACAACGAGATGAATCTTATGCGAGATGAATATTCCAGACCTCGATGGGCTCAAGTTACCAGAGCACTATGTTTGACAGTTCATAGGTTGCCCAGGGGCGTTGGCTTGTGCTATAGGAGCATCATAAACATTAGCCCCACCCCAGCACTAGCAAGGATGGTATTAATATTCTATGTAAGGTTGTGCCTTTGACATCTCAGAGTTTTTATCACTACTTCAACACTTGAGTAAACTGCCGGTCTCAAGTCATCTCACCTCCTGGGGCATTCATCATACTGTTGTTAGTCCATGATCCGTAACTTCTTCATAATTACTCAATATTACAGCTCTTCTATCGGACCTGATTAGTCATTGTGTGACCTGCCTACCCACATCTCTTACTCAGCCCATCACTCGAGCACTTGACTACCTTCAGGGAACTGGCCCTTCTCTGGGATACAACACAGTGTTTAAATATGGGTCAACACAACACTGCACTAGTTACCAATCATATATTTAGATCCCATTTTATGATTGATAATGAGCTCTCATAAATTCAAAGGAGACTAATCCTAGCTAATAATGCATATTATTCACCTTATCACAGTAATGAAAAGCCCAATGTTATGTCCATTTGTTAAAATAATATTATACAAGAACATGATTTGCATGGTTCGCACGTATGGCCGTGAAACCTGGAAACTCTCCAATAAAACAGAAGACATGCCAAACTTAATCAAAAGGACAAATTTAAGGCAAGTATTTGGATGTGAGAGACAATGACATGTGGAGGACCATACATAATGAAAGCTTTATGGAACATAAGATATTTAGTGTCCTGCATTAAGTGCTACAGACTATGAACTGAACATGTAAAAAGACTCTCAACCGTACACCCAAAGAAAACCTGAAAGCTCACTTCACTAGTAATCAACCAGTGGGGAAACCATGGTTTAAGTGGGAGGAAGGTTTGAAAGATACTGCTGCCAGACTTTCTAAGTGTCACAAATGGAAGCTTACTGCGCAGAATGTAACAGTTTGGAGGCAGAAATTATAGGAGCACTAGGCTCAAATATAGGATCTACTAACAAAAGATGGATGGTCAAACCAGACTATGCTTCTGCATAAACTTTTTCCCACACTGATAACATGCAAAGGGCTTTTCTCAGCTATGAATCTTTGAGAGCTAGAGCAGAGAACATCTGTGACCAAATTCATAACTACCCTGATCACATACATGTGGCATTCCTACCTTGTGAGACGTCTTCCAGTTGAACACGTTTGGTCACTCAGCATATTTCTGATCATACCTTGTATTCTTGCAAGTGTGTGTTAAAGCTACTAAAATGTGGTGAATCCTGATGATGAAGACAACTCTGATGCATCTTGCTCTGGTAAGTTTTCACAAATCCTACGTTTGGAAGCAACTCCCGACATGCTTCACCATCACTGACAAAAAAAAAAATGTTCAACATGATGACCGGTCCCACAGAACCTCCTGTCATGTCACTAGTGACACAATTTCTTGCCAAAAATAGCAGTAATGTCAATCCTGTTGCTGGAACATTTAACAGTGCACAATGCACCATCACCTGAAGAACTTGCACTCTTCAGCCCACGCCAATACTTCTTTCGTCAAATGCAGTAGACATGAACACGAAATGCCACACCGATCACAGAAGAACACATCTGCAAGATAAGAATACCATCAGTGTGACAACATCACCCTAACTTCTCCCACTAGAACATTAAGCTTATGGATATAAATCTATGAACAGAGCCACTCCTGTGGACTTCTAGGGTCAATGGGTGGTGCATATGAGTACCGTTTTGTGAAAATATATACACTGCCATCAGCACTAAAATCTCCTTCCAGTTCAGGTTCTTTATCCTGAATTGCATTTGTGTGGCAACAAATGTCAATGGATGGTAAAGCTAAGGGAAAAGATGTCCACACACCACAGAGAAATACGACAGATTAGAGGTCTCTAAAAACCCTGCTCCAAGATCCTTCATTCAAAAATTTCTTTTCCTAACAGTATTACGAACATGTCTAAAAGTGCACGGCTGCGGCAACGGCGGTGGTGGAATTAAAATATACTTACATTCAGAATTGTCATCACCATCATTAACACCTCCCCGAATGCAACTGCCTGTTCCTTGCTGCCTGTCTCTGAAAAGAGAAAACATTTCAAAATAATAACTATTTCACGACACATAGATAATGACCTGTGTTTATGGATAAATGAGTATACAGTGTAGTCCATAACATTTAAAACCCGCACTTCTACCATTGGGGGCACAATGATTCAAGTTATGTCCACAATTTAACTGGATTTACTTAACCCATCAAAGCAAGACATCATGAAAAGGCATGAACTAATAAAATTCAGTTACAGTAAACTCTACAAATTCAATAACTGCAATTACAATGTAACTAGAGAGTTTAATATATTGCCATATTCAACCAATAAAAAGCACAATATCAGATAATTATACCTATATAGATACTACTCCGGCACATTTCAGTAAAAATGTGACATTTTCAGGGACATGTGACAAGTTTAAAACCAGTTTCAGTTGTTAAGATAACATTTATATAATTTCATATTTTATAATCTGAAACCAAAAATACTGTGCATGAATTGTCTGTATAAGTTTTCTAAAAATCCTGCCGTAATACATAATACACTCCTTAAATAGTACATATGATTTGTGCAATATGAATAAATCTTTCAGTTGGCTCCTTCAAGTTGTGGCGATACATATATTCAAACACCTACAGCAGTACTCAACACAAAGTGGATCATACCTACAGAGGCCAAATGACTATTGCTTCTCTCTCTTGCCTCACTAGTCGTAATCAGCAGTTCTTCTCCTGAAGGGTGCTCACCTGACCTTCTGGATTGTGTGAACAGAACACCTGCACATCACCTACTACTCTCATGTACTGTTGGGGTTATGGCTAAAAGGGCACCAGCAACAACTGTACTTGCAAATGGGGTGTAAACAATGAGGGAAATGTTTACTGCAGCTGACAGAATTTACAGACATTTTACAGTTTTCTAATCACACTTGTTGGGAACAGAGTATCATCCGCAGGGAATACTTTGCACATAATATGTTAAGAACCTGCAGCTCTACTCCTCCACATTCTACCATAATTTACCATCTTTCTTAATTTACTGGTTCTACTTCTCCACATTCTACCATAATTTACCATCTTTCTTAATTTACTGGTTATCACATAATAATTACAGTCATTAATACAGTCCACTGTCGAAGTTAGTCTTGAACTTAGCACTCTAAAGCAATCAAAACTGGTTACCTCACCAATAAATTATTTACATAAAAGGTTAAATTTAAGTTTAACCATACATTCTGTTATGATGCATTACATCCTATATTCACCACAATACTACCCTGTATCACATACCCACACTACTTCACATTAACAACATATTCTATTTATAATTCCATTGTAAAATGTCTGGAAACCACAGAACACAAAGGACTCGCACCTGAACTGTTCATGCCCTAACGGACGGTCTTGTGTGTTCAGATACACATCAGTAACTCTAGGCAAAATTACACCCCTCTCCCAAACTCAAAAGTGATCCTACTGGCTGAAATGCAAATTTGGAGAAATCCCATATGCCAAATTCAAAAATGTTTAAATTCCTCTAACCCAACTGGTCAACTAACCCTGGGCCACAAGTGCCTGAATGAACTTCAGACACCCCAACTTCGCAATTAGTGTTGTTTTCAGAGTGCAACACCTGGTAACCTGCCCCCTCCATATTGATTGGTTCACAAGCTAAGTTTAATGTTTATCAAAGACACTTATACATTCTTAAATCTTTAGAAAACTTAGCAGCTGACAAAAGCCAGCCAGTCTTTTTCATTTACACCTTTCACTCAGCCTCCCACAGTCCCTATCCGCAGGTCTGGACCTTCTCGGGTATGCGAGTTTTAAGTAATTCCTACACCAGATGTTCTAATTAACTTGCCAAAAAAAAGCAGGAGGCCCACCAAAAATGTGCTCAGGACTCAAACCCATACCAACCAATAACAGTACACTACTCAGTTGCACATTTATTGGGTTGTATAACATACAAGGTGGTTCAAATATGACCGGGACTAATTGCGGCTTGTTTACACACAAACAGTCCTGGTCTATACAGACCCAAAATTCACAGAGAAAACAAAGTTAAAGTACTATACAGTTTAATTCCTAACTTAATACATAATGAGAATAATGCATGAAAAATGGTTAACCTGTTAGCTGGCTATACTAGAAGCAACCACAGCTGTGATGCAATTTCTTTATAAAGCTCCTTACTGAACTGAGGAAACTATTTCAAAAAGGCCAACAGCTTCCTAAAATTCACATATTTAGGCTGAAGCTACAGTTATGCTCAGCACCTCATGTCTGGTCCAGGCAAGCTTATATCTAAAGATATGGTACTGAGTGCATTATGCCACATTTGTTTTCATCTAATGCCTTATACTGAATTCAATTCGTAACAATTACTAACCACTACTGTGCCATTTTTCCTCACAAAACTTCACGCAACTGCAATATGCTGCTGTTCCCCCCCCCCAGTGTGCTACACTAGTCCATATCTAACTGTAGATGTAAACACTGAGAAACTGAAGCATTACACTTGTACCCCAAAACTTCACATCAGTAGGCAAGATGTGAACACATGCCTATGTATATGTGAATAGAATGAGTAATGTCAGAAAACCCCTATTTTTAAACAAAATCCTTTTTTATGCTGAAATCTAAGGATTACCAAAAGAAATTGTCTCCAGATTCTTATGACCTAGCATACACCTTTTGTTGTATTGCTTACAGCAGTGTTCCCCTTGAAGCTATTTTCAGCATCAATACCCAGTTCTTGACTGAAGTCATCTCCATACAAAACAAGCAACTCAGTGTTGGCAGGTTTTTCTTTGAATGTCTAATACACTTCTTCTTTATACTGAACAGCTATTATGGTCTTTTCTTCTTCATGTCTTGCATCATTAACAAAGTGTCTTACAATCAATACGAGGCGCTACACAAAAATTCAGGGAATTTGACCATAAAAAAAGTTCCTTACCATAACAACAACTTTCCACCATCTCCTCTGAAGTAGTCCCCTTGGGCATGTACACAGCAATCCCAGCGTGTTTCGCATGATTTCAAGCATCCCTGGAAGTCCTCAAATGTGAGTGTTCTGATAACCACTTGTGATTCTGCTTGTATCTCCTCAGTCATGTCAAAACAACACCCTTTGAGCCGTAATTTCACCTTGAGGAATAGAAAAAAGTCACGGGGAGCGAGGTCAGGTGAATAGGGGGTTGAGGAATCACTGTAATGTTTTTCGAAGTCAGAAACTGTTAAACAACGAGTGCCGTGTGAGCAGGCAAATTGTCATGGTGCAGAAACCAATTGTTGTTCTTCCATTTTTCTGGTTGAGAGTTTTGAAGGATCTGTAAATCAAAACACAAAAAGAAGAAACAAGCCTGGTAAGTTGCTACAATGGCCATGAGGAAACTATTTCAATTCTTAACTGTAAAAACAAAGAAAATGTTTAAGAATTTCACCTGAACACATCTAAGCCCACACCTTTATAGCCTCTCTACAATGACGTAGTGGCACAAAACTTGCTTCTCTTGCATACCTAACCTATTCTGCAAGCACAGCCAAAAACAGCGCTCTGTTGATGATAATTTCGCCAACTTCATTTTTTTAGAAATTGTCTGGTTTCTTACACCTCAGTTCTTTGTTCATCCATTATAATGTGAGCATGAATAGTTCCTTCTTATGTACCTTGTGTATGTGGTACGTGTTCATTAGAACATAACATGACCTTCAGCCAGCCCCACAATAACTTCTGGCTTTTAGTATCTGAGAAATAGATCCCACAATTGACCAAAATTATTCCTAGCACCTTTAAACAAGCTGACAATTTGGTACAATACAAGACTCAAATAAAATTTTCAGACCATATCACTGTGTGTAACAGAAAAGGTTGTACAAAATTAAACAGGCTTGATAAATATCACCAGTAACATATCCTTGAAAATGGTTACAAGGATGCCACGTGAAATTTCTGTAGTGCGCAAAATAACAAAATAACATTAGTAAACGAGAGCAAGAGAAACAGATATGATAGCAACAATGAAAGTAGTACAGGCTGGTAGGGAATTTACATGAAATCTGCTAAAAATAAACAGCTTAAGGTGACAGACCTGGAAAATCAAAACATCACTCAAACCATCATTAAACCCCTAAACTAATATACACAAATGGACAAATCATACCAAATGGGTCCTATCATTTTCTCCCACAAAGATTTTTCACAGTTCTCATACCAGTTGCTATATGCTTCTCATCACAAGCTGGCTTAAGTTCCACATCACTGGTCAGCAGGGGAGGCGGGGTCTCATCACGGCTATGGAGGAGGGTGCCTCCCACACATCCAACCCCTTGTCTGTACCTCAGGGTATCATAGATTCATACTCTACAATGGGTCACGTGAGAGGTGGTAACAGTTCTGAAAGGTATACCCTGATGGGGGTTGCTAGGATACACACTGTCTAACAGGGCTCTGGTCTAACCAAGCCAAGGTGGAAGGTATTATGCTGAGGGCTGCATAACACTGGGGTAGAGACGGCAGTGTCATTAACAATCCCCTTTGGGAACCAGGCCACACCCCACAGTATGTAAGTCTTCCTTCTGCACGGGGCTCTGTGGATGATGAACTTGTTTTGCCCCCATACATAGGAGGGCTCCTTTTGGGGACTGCGGCAGACATACATGAATGAATGGACCAGTGGCTCTGGTGGCAGAGTATCCCTGTGCATGGGGACCATGTTAGGGAACAATGGGGGGGGCACTCCCTTACCTGGGACTCTGAGGGAAAGATGAATTTTCAAGGGATGGGATGTAGGAGGTTCTGTGGACAGGTGTCTCCATAGGGGTCCCATTGGGGAACCTGGGGAGGGGGTTCATTCACAAGGAACTGTGAGACACAGTGGCAGGAGGGCTCCAAAAATGGAGTATCTCTCTGTGCAGGAGCTCTGTTAGTGGAACCTGGAGGTGTAAAAGACTCCGGAGATGGGCACCTCTTTCCATGGTGGCCTCACTGGGAAACATGGGAGAAGGCTCCTATGCCGGGGGGCTTAGGTGTGAAAAAAGGTTCCGGGACGGTTTCTCTCCATATAGGGGCAACATTGGGGGACCTGGGGAGAAAGGGTCCATCTACCGGGAACTTTGAGAGATGAAGGGGGCTCTAGGGATGGGGCATCTCTCTCTGAAGAGGTTCAATGCAGAGGGCATTGAGGGAGGGCCCCTTTACTGAGTACCTTGGGTTATGAAAGGAAGGCTCTGGGGACGGGCATCTCTCTTCATGGGGGCTCAGTTGGGCAACCTGTAGTCAGCTTGTCTATCAGGGACTTTGAGAGGTGGCCGAAAGGGGCTCTGGAGGTGGGGCATCTCTCTATAGGAGCTCTGTGAAGGGAACCTGGAGGGAGGGCTCCCTTGCTGGGGACCCTGGAGGATAGGTAGAAAAGGCTCTGGAGATGAGCATCTCTTTCCATAGGGGCCAGTGGGGGTAACTGGAAGGAGGCTCATCTACCAGGAAATTTGAGAGATGGATGGAGGCTCTAGGAATGGAGCATTTCTCTCTTAAGAGTCTCAGTGTGGAGGGCCTCTGAGGAGGGCTCCTTTACTGGGGACCCTGGAAGATACGTTAAGAAAGACTCCAGGTACGGGCATCTCTCTCCATAGGGGCCCCTTTATGTCTGAGGGAACCTGGAATCAGGAGGGGAGGGGGCTCGTATACCAGGGGCGTTGAATGATGAATGGAGGGCTCCAGGAATGGGGCATCTCTCTCTGAGGAGGCTCCATAAGGGGGAGCTGGAGGGAGGGCTCAAACCCAATGCAAATCTGTCTATCTACGAAGCAGGATATCTCTCCAGCTTATCTCTAATGGATGAACACAATACACAGGACTGGTCACTTCATCTCACGACCCGGACACAGCCGTCACTCCCAGGTATAAGGGAAAAAATTAGCCCACTCTAAACTCTTGCTGTCATACCCAAGTAGCACTATGTCTCCCACCTTGACCTCCACAGGCCCTTTCGTTTTATCCTGCTGCTGAACAGGAAGACCCAGGTACTCATCTCTATTAGCCAACATAGCAATCATAAAAGCATGAAAGTGAAAAAAAATGGAAATCAAATCAGGTTGTACAACTGTACCAACCATAAAAAAGATATTAATGAGATACCACTTGATGACTCAAAACTGCCATCAAAGACTACTCTCAACTTAGTCGTAGTACTGGATGAGGTAAACAGAAAACAAGCCCTTTCAACAGTATTTACATGTACCTCTTCCAAGCTACCCAGTTCACTGTAATCACTCATGAATTTCATAAAGTATTCCTTCAACTTTGGGTTCTTGGAGATTCTTTTTTTCATATGCTTGTCTCTCAATTGCAATCTGGCAAGACTCACTAAGTTCCTAAGCACTGGATGTACAAAAAGTCAGACAACAAAATGACCTCCTTCAACTCTTGTTGAAAGCATTCTTCACACAACCTTTCTTCCTCTGATGTGGTATAATTTGGAGGCACTTGAATATCAGGAAAACTTTAGTTTTTCTTCTAGGCTCACTCGCTCTCTCTTCAAGAGATTGACCACCCAGGGTCAGGAACAGTCCTTCACCAAATGCAGAAATTTACTGGAGAAAACCCAACAATAAGTATTAATAAGTGCAGAAAAACCATCTCTGCATCGTTTCTCATTAAGAACACTGTCAATGAACATGACAGCTCCCAACGTATCAGCGAATATGACAGCTCCCAACGTATCGATGAACATGACAGCTCCCAACGTATTGATGAACATGACAGCTCCCAATGTATTGATGAACATGACAGCTCCCAACGTATTGATGAGCATGACAGTTCCCAACGTATCCATGAACATGGCAGCTTCCAAATTATCGATGAACATGACAGCTCCCAACGTATCGACCAGCATGACAGCTCCCAATGTATCAATGAGCATGACAGTTCCCAATGTATCGATGAAAATGACAGCTCCCAATGTATCAACAGCAGAAGGCTCACTGAATTTAAGATCATCAAGAACAGTATCACTTGCAACATTCCAAAAAGAAAAGTCAGTTTGCTGAACAGGCAAGACACTGGTTATTGGCTGAACCACAGCATAATTAACTTGAATATCGACACACTATGCTTGGAGAGCACATCTATACCACAAGTACACACGACAGAAATGACTGCCATGTTGTTTATGCCAATAACTGAAAGACAGCATCTGTTTACACAAAAACCCAAATTCATCACAATTGGCTTCCACTGTCCAATAACACACTAGTGAGAAGCATCTTTCTTCCCATTGACAGCCTTTCCATTTACAATTGCGGTTGTCAACAACATCTATGAACCAAGCTCTGCTCTAATCGTTACGGAAGTACATCTACTGACAACATTTTACACATCTCCCTTAGATTTAGTTTCCTTGTCACTTGTACCAGAGCTAGTATCTTTGTGTAACCACGCATGATGAGCACCTTTACAAGTAAAACAACACAGCATGTTTGCACTTGTCAGCTAAGTGATTAGAAGATAAACATTTGAAACAAAATTTGTTCCTTTTGACAAACTCTCTTATACCATTGCAACTTAGGCCTTTAAATCCTCGCACTTTTCACGGATGTGGTTACATTCACACAACCTGCATGCATGGCCTCACTTACCACTGTCAATATACATTAACTTAGTAACCATACATTTAGACTTAACAGCTCTACAGCTGCTCCAATAACTGTATTAGTAGGCAAATGCAAAAGAAGTGATCCTATTTGTTTGACACGGAAGGACTTGGCAAATCAGTTGGAACAGTTACATTACAACCTTCAACTAGCAATTTCCATGCCATAGAGAATGGCTAAGTTTTCAAACATGCCCACAGCTTCACCATCAAAGATACATCAAATAATGCAGTCTCTGAACACTATCAAGCACTGTACTGTTAACAATCAAGCTTTCAAAGGTGTTCTTGAAGCTCAAGGATTCCACATAATTTGCTTGACAATGGGTACCTTAACAATAGATAATTTTCACCTTTGATCTGTTTGAACCTCTTGACCCTTTGGGCACCGGTGAACTTCTAGCACATTCACTCAATAACGAAGCAATTTTGAATGGAATAGCATCAAATCTATTTGTGAGTCATTCGACTTCCAAAAAATACTGACTGGGAATTTCTGCACTGATTTCGATTATATCCTCAGCATCTTCAAAATAGCAAAATAAAATTTCCAAATAGCAAACAATTCTGCTTAATCAACACATCATGGGGCTTCTAATCCGCACCAAGCAGCAGGACTTTTTCAATATCAGTAAGGCTACTTTTGACTACACCTCTAAATTTTCAACACCTCTACTGAATCCTCAGCCACTGTGTAACTAAACCAAGTACACAAAGACAAATATTAAATTTGACTTACATGGTGCAGGATGCCTGTCACTGTCACATAATGGACCCCAGTTCTGCTGTTCCCTTTTGGAGGAAACACGTGGTGTACCTTCTAGAACATTCTTACTGGAGCATGTACGTTACATTAACAAAAGGATTCTTTCTCTCGCTACCGTATTAATTCCAGAGTAATTGGAGTGACCGAGGTTCAATGCCAAATACCTTACTAACCACAACTGGACAGTTCACAGTCCCCAGGTCCATTACTGTCCGTTAAAGATACACGCGTCTCCGTGCAAAACCAGCCTAGTTGCACGAACACAAACATGTCTTCGCAAGGCCTGCCAACATCCGAACCGATATTGTCGCAACGACAATATACATAGCATGGATCAGTATACAGAGTAACACACTGGCTTCGTGCAATTAACGTTGTGCTAATTTACACCCACGAATGTAGATGGCTGGTTCTGCAGTCTGATTACGACACCGATACTCACTTTTAGTTGCCCTAATAGCACTTGCCCTTAATCACGTGTACCTTAGCAACCAGAGTACACATGCAGCAAATAATTCCAACTGAATGTTTGCACATTCCCTGTCCCACTCAAAAATGTAATCACTGTGAACTATAATGTTTCCGTATTTGAATGTACACACAACAGCCCTCGTGTGGCGTTTCACAATGAAAGAATACAAACCCTGATGGCTTAAAAACAAAGACTGACGCCTTGTGCAGCTAGGAACAGAATACGACGCGCTCTGCCTTTTATCGCGGTTGGACTTACTATAAACACGATAACCCTTACGGCTTCAGAACACATCATATATCTTCAGAACAAAGACTGTTGCCTCATACAACTAACACACCACGCTCTGCAAGTGGTGGCGGTTGGACTAGCGCGCGTAAATGAACTAAGAAAGCTGCTTGGATACACGTGATGCGTACGCAACATGTGCCCCGGTGTTGCCACGAATAGCTTTATTGCGCGCAAAATTTGTCCTTTGCCTGATCACACGCGAAGATCGAAAAAAACACATTTTGGACCACAAGAGACCAGAGTTCAAGAATGCAGAATCGAATCAGTAATTCCTCTCTGCGAGATCGGCTCCGCTGACCCTCAATTGCCTTTTCAGACGAAAACAGAATTTGAACAGCAAAATACAGCGCTACAGCCAAACGTTTCCTCGTTGTTCCACTAATACTGCAACTACCGCTGTACTGGAAATGGGATGTGCTCTATATTACACACCCCCCCTGGGGGTTACTACAGCAGTTACGTAACACTCCACTAGTAGCACTAAAGAGGCTTCTTCCCAACGTCGAAATGGCCAGCTACACCGCCGCTGAGAGCTGATCCATGGCTAGGAGCGTCAAGCGAGGTTCCAGAAACTTCGGTCCGAAGTTTACCGAACATTTCCGAACGTGGAAAGAGTCCTGGGCACCACACTAAAAACGTTCCAGAACCCTAATCTGCCCTTCAACTAATTTTTAGACAAGACATCCCCGTTGTGTTTTAAATACACATATAAAAATGAAGAATGCAAAATCACAGTCTAAACACAGCTTTATTTATAATCAGCTACATGTTTTGACTACACATAATCATCGTCAGGCTGAACAAAGAACCATATGTAAATAATACGTAATCCTGAAATTTCCACATTTTTCCATGTACTATATAAATTTACACAACTTTGCTTTGATGCAAGACGAGACCACGTCCCTAAAATTTTTATTTTTATTACACTGTATTATAGTTATTTCCTATTTTCGGTTCTGCGTTCAGCCCCTGATGATGGCTCTACATAGCCGAAACATGTAGCTGACTATTACTTATAGATAGGGTTGTGTTTAGACTGTGATATTGCATTCTTCATCATTTCTATATGTGTATCCATGCAACAATACACACTTCCAAATTACCTATGGGTTCCATACGAGGCAAAGAATTTCTTGAATAGCTCAGGAACTAGCAGATTCTAAAGAAGGGCAGTGCTACATGGAATTATGCAGTTATTATTTCTTCACTCAGAAAATTATAAAGGATATATGGATCTGGATCCATAAGCATACTAAAATAAAAAAAAACAATAGAGCAGAAACATTGTCACAATAATGGTACTGCAAAAAAAAGCAAAAACTGGCGTGAAAAGTCAGGTCTTTTGGGATGTGTCACTGTGTTGCTGAGTGAGTAATTCCCAATGTTAGCATCAATGTTACAGTTCAGCAGCCCAAAACTGAATGACACTGAAAGTGCAGGCAATTCAGTTCTATGAATTGTTGGGACTACTCACCCAACAGCACAGTGTCACATTCCGGAAGACTTGAACATTCAGCAACACTGCTGAGACAACTTCAGATCTCACAAACATGAAATGTTTCAAATTCTGGGAGAATATCTTAATGATTATCCAGTAAGCCAAGAAAGAAAGCAGTGTTTATAATTGTCAAAGTGTGACTTCCTACCTGCCAGCAGTAACCTCTATGGTTTAAGGATTCTATTTGTACACTCCCATAAGGGCCAAATCTCAAACCCTTGGCCAGGGGTTCCATTATCCACACTCCACAGCACACATCAGTGAATTCAAACTCAACTACAAATAAATGACGTGGCACCATGCGTCTGCTTGGTGGGGGAGTTTTGTATTCTGGTGGGACCTGACAGAATCAGGATACAAAATCAGACATATGGTACATGCCCCCCCCCCCCCCCACCCCAAAGGCAAATCCCTGCGGGGTGACAGAAAGTCCAACCATCCAACAACTTCCGAAAAAAACAAAAAAAACATTATTTGGAGTGA
>Ga0123355_10006714_pt1 | contig 17113 bp, 9 predicted proteins | sample TergutEmb28metaG_3_FD_89872 | JGI IMG/M metagenome (GOLD analysis project Ga0123355, IMG submission 89872) | Embiratermes neotenicus P1 segment gut microbial communities from Petit-Saut dam, French Guiana - Emb289 P1 | ecosystem: Host-associated > Arthropoda: Insects > Digestive system > Gut ...
GTCACAACACCATGTTTACAAAAATGAACTAAGTCGTGAATATATAATAGCTTTAGCAAGGAACGACGAAACTCCCTGATGATGATCTGAAAAGATCGAAACATGTGGGAGTGGTTTTAAGTGAAAGTTATATAGGTGCATTTGTTGGTTAATAGTTGAAGTGATTTTACGAAATGCACGGTGCAACGATGAAATTCATATTTTTCTCATGTTATCAAAGCGAGACAGGATCCTCACTGGACATGCTGCGATCAGAAACATGGTTACAGTGATTGCTTCTCGTTACACAAAAGCAATAACATAACAACAACGAAGAAGAGGGACTAAATATGACACTAAAATAACGGATTTGCTTATGACAGTGGAAGCATGGTCTAAAGTGTGTATTGTCTTCTACACCTCAAACACTGGATTCGCAGCTTCAAAACCCAGTCCGTGTAAGAAAGAATATATGAGTGTGGGTCTTACCTGTGTATGTGTTGTCCTGTTTACGTATGGGCAATGGGACAGAAGGATTTTTTGTCCAAGGAATCGTATCAAACATAGAAACACGATTCACAAACCAAGGACTGCAGCACAGGTCTGTAGCACCACAGACAGAAGTGACAAGTTTACATTGAAAATATTAGGGTCATCTACTGAATTATAGGAACTTGCTACAAAAATCCAACACTCCAATCAATGGAACGCAATTGTGGATGCTGAAGAGGTAACCTGGAGATGCAATGAACGTACGATACGGTACATAACGCGTAATTGAGAGACACTGTGCTTACAGCGTAGGTTAATTAAAAGTACAGAGTATGCAGCTGAAGAGTGGAACTCTTCACAGCAGCACGGGGCTGCGCGTCGTTGAGTTGTATGGCGAACGGTAACAGCCACGGAGCTGCGGTAGACTGCTCTGTTTTGCATTAAAAAAAAAAATAATTCTTTGTAGTATCGCGTCCATATGAATCCCACACAGGGCTAAGATATTTGACCACGTTTACCCGCGTTAGGCGTTGCGATGGTCTGAAGTTCCAGCCCATAAATTCTACCGGGTATGTGAATATCGTCGTCTCCAACAGAGCTCCTGGCTCGAATCAGGCTGTAGCGCCAAAGGTACACGGTTCAACGTACGGCTGGGACACGGTCTGTCATACGTTTCCCGTTTTTTCTCAGTCTCTTAGTCTACGATCACTTTCTACCTAGATCTTTCCGCCTCACCGTCAATAATAACACAAACTCATTAAATAACCAATCACCCTCCACATCCATTCGACCAATAATGATTAAATTTGAGAACTGCGCTCTTCTGGGCTATCACGCAGCGAGTAGTGGTAATTCCTTACCCACGTTTCGGGACAACCTATCGGCCCCTTGACGATGAGTACGATGGGTTGTTGCGAAAAGTCAGTATAAGGAATTACCGTTACCCGCTGCGTAATATCACAGTAGAGCGCAGTTATCATCTACTTCGCGGCGGAAGCCTGAAATCACGCAGTGATTGTGTCCGAAAAGACGTTTTGCCGGTCGAGGGTCGGCGCCTGCCATGAACTAACGTAGCTATAAACCGAACTGCCCAGTTCACACCAGATTTTAGGCTCTCACAACGGCGTTCCATACCATACTGATCGTTTGGGAAGAGACATAATGTCGCCGGTTGGTGGTGGCCAGCGTTTCGAAGTGACGTTGTGCTTTCATCTTCCACATTCTCTTGTGGCAATGTCCAACCATACGCAATCCGTGAACGAATATAATATAAGGTAATGAACAAGGCACGTTTCACGTTCAGAAGGAAGTCACGTGTTACCCATATGACTGCGCGCCAATACATACCTCAGCAAGTTCAGTGCAGACTCTAACGATATAAACGTGTGATGATTAATGTATCTAGGGAAACATGAAACGTAATTGATCCGCGCATGTTTCCGTAGAAATCACGGAAGTAGTGAACTTCGAAGTGTGTCACTGAATTTGTGTCGGTGTAAAATGTACTTTGGTGTTGAGGGCCACCCCTGTCGGCAGCTGTTACACTATCACGCATGTAAAGTGGTCTGAATGAAAGTAATTTTTTGTACGCGGCGGAACCTCCGATTAAATCGTGTGGCGGCGCTTGATTTTAGACCACGACAGTAATCTCTCTACGAACAAGTTGCAAATGAAGTAACTGCTCTCTGCGACAATGGCCTCCAACAGCCCGTGCATTACCAACAGAATTCACGTACTTCAAGTTTAAATATTTACCGAATGCAGTAAGATACAAGCAAACAAACACAAAAAAATCATGACTTGCAAATTACAACACCATTTCGACACGAGATTCGTTTATAGCCCAACATACTTTGAGCACGTAAATCTGTAGATTTGCTCAAACAGCTCTATAAACTGCAAATGATGATAAGGCACGCCCGACTGACAACCTCGTTTCGCATTTTCTTTATTAGTGTGTATGAAAACAGAATATGGGCAACTAACAAACGTAATATTGTCTGACGAAGGCCATTCCATACGTCATTCTGTGCAAAAAGGCATAACTGTCTAATGTAGATTACAGTCCACTCAGCACACATTCAGAACATGATATATTGCAGAGATACACAAGACCAGTGCCAGGTTCCCCCGGGGATGAAATGTTGCACAGTGGCACCTAATATTTGTGGCTCCTCAGTATGGAACTGCCTTCCTGTCACATTCGAGCGCGTAGAATTTTTGGGGTCGTTCTTTTATTTTATTTTTTTACCATTGCACAACAGCCCCTAGTGGGCCAACGTCTCCTCATTTTCGAGGACTTATGATCACACTCAAACACACCACACTCGGTAGGACTCCTCTGGACGAGCGACCACCACGACGCAGAGACCTCTACCTGACAACACACAACACTCACAACAGACAGACATCCATGTCCCCGGCGGGATTCGAACCCACAATCCCAGCAAGCGAGAGGCCGCAGACCCATTCCTTAGATCGCGCGGCCACTGAGATCGGCGATGACGCTCATATAGTTTTGTAAAAATCTGTGCACCCCTGACATTCTTAAGTCAAACGTGTGGGATTCACTCACCAGCACGACTAAAAGGTCTGCTTCTCTTCATAAAAAGAAATGAAGAGTAATGTTTACCTGGACAGTCCAGAAAATTACGCTTTTCCGCAGCTCGACGGACTTTCTGACATCAACTTCCTACAAGAAGCGCACCCTTAAACTGCGGTGACATGCGAAATGCCCAGTTTCCGGACAAGAGGATGGGTACGGAAGAATCAATTTCTTGACTTACCACTTCACTTGGTCCCAACAGTTTTACGATCTGTGCCCTAAGCAACATGCAAATGATAAGGCGTGCAGACCCACCCCCAAGGAATTTCAAGTCACGCAGTTTTTAAAACACTGGAAAAATTGAAATAGTGCCATTTTTGAAAGGAGTCGAATTTTACCTTATGGCAATGACAGTGCAATGAGACTAAGGTGGCGGAAGAATACTGCTGGGCGATAACACGCTCGGCCGGGCGGTCATGTTGCGTCCGATCAGGTTCCTCTCTGTACGAGTTTGAATTTCAACTGGACTCCCTTCTATATGCTTATACAGTTCACTTGTCGTCCTGCACTCAAATCAGACGTGCACAAAATTCGTCTTGGCCGGATCTTCCGTAACGTAACTACTGCGTCAGTCTGGACGTGTACGTTCTCCTGAAAATGGACGTCGCTGTGACAGTCAAATGTCGACAGGTAGAACCCAGTTGAAATGTGATGGCACACGGTGACGCACGGGAGGGGAGGTGAAGGGAAAACTGGCGAATGGAGTGGGTAGCCATTACCCTTCACACTAACTCGGAACATCGTGTATCCAGCATTACTCCCAACAATAAAAGCTGATGCGCACACCTCGGCTGCCAATAGTCGACTGAACTGACGCCCCCGCCGATTTAAATGGACTCGTCCGTTTCGCCGAAAGACGAAATCTGGTTTCTGCGCATGTGCCATCACATTTCAACTGGCCTCTACACCAGATACACTGCGGCGTACGTGCCACCGCACCAACCAAAGATCCTATGTTAAGCTCGGTTACGAACGCAGCATCTGATAAAGAAAAGTATATTTATATGTGAGCCATAGCCTGTTGTTTTACTGCATACAATAAATATTTACCCAAATCCAGTTTTACTCAGGCGACACAGTGGCGCTTGCAGGGATCGAGCCGCCACCTCTGCTTGGTTCAGATTACGAATCTGTTTCAAGAACATTTTATGTTCATGCTGAATATTTAGAACAAAAACATTTACTCTGCTCGTGGTGAACAACCAATGGTATCTCAACTAGGTCAAGGTGATCGTAGCTCCACATGATGGTGGACGGAACACTGGTAAGATTTAGGGAAGGAGCTCAACTTCAAACCAATAAAACCAACGAAGCTGCCGAGTAAGAAAACGTTTTTGTCAAATAAAAGAACGGACACTGGAACTGCGACTTCACATCTCTTCGGAACACGGATGCATGTTCGTGGTTTCCATGTAGCACAAAAACCTTAAGACAGACCACCTTCCCGTCCATCGCAAATATCCAAATGATTCAGCTTCAAAATTAATTTTGAAATAAAAAGTTGCCAGAGAGCCTAATACGCCAGACAGCAGAGGACGGTATCGTGATCTCTGACTTCCGCTGAGGTGTAAATGAGATCTACGCTCTTCTGGGATTTGACGCAGCGTAGAATGGTAGTTGGATACCGACGTTTCGGGACAACCTATCGGTATCATCTTCAAGGGCCAAACAGTCCAACAAGGGGCTTACAAATAAGTTGCAACCACTTGGATATTAAAAAAAAAAAACAGTTTTTGTTTAGGAAATCCTAGGGAAAGTGAGAGAGAGAAAACTTGAGAGATTTAAACAGAGATGGAGATAATATTAAATCAAAATTTATAAATAGAAGAGATTATGTGAAATGTGTTCTGACAGTAGAGGAAACAGTCTACAGGCAGCTCACCCTCTTCCAGGAAACCGGTATCGTGCCTCTACGTTGGAAGATCTCGGTTCGATTCTCAGACACGGTAAGCATTTTATTCTCGCTGCCACGCCCTGATTGGTTATGAGGCCCACCCAGTCTCGTACCCAACAAGCAGCGGAACGGGATAACACGTGGAGCTTTTACTTCTGCGGGCCTACTCCCTTCACGGCGCGGTGAATGTTCGGCCACAGCGCCGTGTCGAAATGGTAACAATTCACCTGCCTTTACGTTTGATTTTGCAGTAAAGTTACAAATGGCAATTTAACCTAATAGGCGTACATCTGTCAACAGTCTGCCGGAGAGTAACGATCGAGTGTAATAAAAAGGGTAGTTTCTGTGGTTAGGGTTTAATAGCGTCAGGGATTTCTCAGACCTTGGGACTTTCGCTACGAGAAGTTAATCGGCGACTATGCAGAGAAATAATCCTAAAAACAATGCGTGTCACGTTTCTTTGTTCTACTCAAACCAAACGGGCACTTGTGACATGAAGTGCACAACAAACACAAAATTATGCTCAATAAAACGTGTAAAATTAAACTGCTGTATAAATACGGATAACTTGAAATATTTAAGTACAAATTCACACCTGTTACAAAATTCGATGATAGTCCGGATAGAGAACTCAGCTTCACGAACCCACGTCACAGTGAGATAGATGACAAACGTACCGTACGTGGTTATGGCGTCATGACAACAGGACATATGTGGGTCACAACAACAAAGCAGAACTGCCTTAAAAGGAATTGACAATTGGCTGTGGTACACTTTATAAACTGGCGACTGTTCTATGACTTTCGGAAAAACAAAACGGTCTGTTTTAAATCCAAAATTTCAGCCTAACCTCGTGGGGCATGACGAACTTGAGTTCTGAAAAATTATTCCAGTACCGAAAAGAATCGGAGTATCAAACAAACTGTGTTGCAACTAAACCACGTGGTACAGTGACGCAGGATGAGTCGGAGGTATCGCTGCATTAGTCATTTCAAATGGATTTTCATCAGATATGGATAGACAGGTCTGTCTGCCAATAACACAGCGTTACCCTTGTGACCCGGATACCCGTTTTTAACTATGCATCCGGAATGAAAAACATCCTTATACGGGATTCGCAGATGCGTTTCCTTCGCAACCTTCAAACGAATCTGCCCTTTACCAAGATACTCTGTAGGAAGGTCGTGCCACCGGAGGTCACCCGCAACACCACATGCTTTTATTTTGCGGATTCCTGTTTTCCATAATTCCAATATGGCAGGCATTCCAACGATCAGTAGTCATTTTAATATCCTGACAACCTGAATGACCGCAGAGTTGTTAAATATTGAACTAAACGTCATACTTTTTTAAAAATGAATACACAGAAGGTCACGTCCAAAATATTGTTATTGTTTCACGACGAACAACTGTTAGCATACATACGGGTTTTTTTTATCATTACATGACGAACAGCTGTTCGCATAAATACTGCTTTTATTGCTTTATGACGAACGACTGTTAGCATACACACGTGCTTTTATTATTTCATGACAAACAGCTGTTAGCGTACATACTGCTTTTATTACTCTACGAAGAACTGTTAGCATACATACTGCTTCTGTTACTATATGACGAAAAACTGTCAGCATACATACGGTTTTGTATTTCATGACGAACAGCTGTTAGCATTCATACGATTAGCTCACATGCCGTATGTATTATTTCACGATAAATAACTGCTAGCATACAGGCCGTTTTAGGCGCGTTCGCAAAATTGCGAAAAGCGACTATTAGCTTTGTCATGTCTGCCGTCTGTACGCATGGAACAACTCGACACCCACTGGAAGTATTCTTCTGAATATTTTTCGAAAATCTACCCAGAAAATCCAAGTTTCTTTAAATTCAACAAGAATGATGGGAACTTCAAAAGAAGACCTATTAGCATTTTTGATCACATCTAGCTCACTTCTTCTTAGAATGAGAAATGTTTCAGACAAAAGTCGTAGAGAAAACCAACACACGAATTTTATGTCCAATAACTTTTTCTTTTCGAAAACCGTGCCGTTTATGAGAAAATGTGAAACAATATCGTAGAGCCGAGCACGCCACAGATGACAATATGGTGCATGAACATTGCATGATGGATACCTAAGGCTACAAACACACAATCAGAATATGTAATACTTATTGATTTCCACTGCAACAATGGTTGCACGACCGCGTCTCAATGGTATGTTATACGTAATTACCCATCTTGTTATTATTTCATGACGGACAGCTGTTAGCATACATACTGTTCTTCGGATACTCTAAGAATATAACCCTCCTACTGTCTGAGTATAATTCTTTCATATGTGAACATACTAAGGGACGTAGAGAACCCCTTAACCTATATATTTAAGGGATCGCCTCTTCCTGTTCCTCTCTGTTCTTCAGACCTATCAATAAACTATAACCTTTAGGCGAATGACGATGTACAAATCCACAAATCCAATCCGGAATGCTATTCAGGAAAGGCGAACGTCAGTAAATGTCAAAAAAATTACAAAGTTAATAAATGTATCTGAATGCTGGTGGGGAAATCGTTCAAAGGATGCTGTAAAATCACGTCAAGTACACGGATTTTACTCAACAAAAACATCCAGTTGAGGGGAGGGGAGGGGGCGAGCGGTGCACAAGTCCCATGCGTCAAAGTCCAAGTGACGGCAAAATAAGTACTGTAAATAACATTAATAATAGTAATAATAATAAAGGTCTGCGCTCAACAAATTTTAAATTACCAAACCAAATACAAGGAAATTGAATAAATATGACTTTTTTTAAGTTTTTAATTTCTGCTTGGGGCGGCCAATGTGATTACTCGCCCGGGGAACGGCAAAATAAAACTCGCTACGCCACTGAGGGCGGCAGGCTGTATTTTCCGTCTGTGTGACTATTTGCTTGCCAGTACAAAGGCGGATATTATGCCATACACACACACGCGCGCGTGTCCAAAAAGTGGCTTTAGTTAAATTCTCAGGCCCCCTCCAGGGAATGAAAATCCCTCTGCAGCTCTCGTGGCAGAATAAACCGTTTTCTGAAAATCTACGTGAGAGGTAAAACTACCCTGATTTCCTCCTCCCGGGAACCAGCGCCCGTTAAGTTCGACTCTTGGATACAAGTATGCGTTTTATTATCAACTTACCAATTACACAAAACACAAAATTTGCTGTCGTATTTTTCGGCGTAACTGCACTTGATCCACTAATTAATAATCAAAATGTGAATTTAAAACCCAATACGCCGGTTATGATATGAAAAGACATTCCTGCGTCTATTTAATCTGACTGATGAAAACTTGCAAATATGACAGAGTAGCTGCCAGTACGTTTGCACTGTACCTCCTGTGCAATTGTATAAAGGTGCCTTCCGACGTCGTGACACACACTCACACTACAACTGTATACACCAATCTGACTATATCTGGATGGCTCTGTCGAAATAGTAAGCAGCCCATTTTCTGAAATTTTGGGGGTAGTTCGAGTGGATTTGACCCCTCTCATTGGCTACCCTCAGGAGGTTTTGCGTTGCTAGGCAAGTAGATATGTATAGCAACTGCACGTGATTTTGAAGTCAGAATGTTTCTGAACTCTCCTATTGACGAAATTTGGGGCCCTCAAATTGTCAACTTAGCTTCTTTTGGAACTGTTATGAGCGTTCCTCCTTAATGACTTCCTTCTGGTCACTATTCAATTTAGAACTTGGGGATTTGTGAGCTGTATCCATTTCACACCGCGAAACAATCAAGTCGTTTTATTATTTATCAGCGAAAAATTCAAAACATGTGACTATTTATAAATCCCACGGGCAACCAGAAACCCTTCTGATGGTACCAAGGTACAAGTAGGCAACGTTTGTTATAGATGGCATACGGATGGAGTGAATGCATTTAGACGTGCTATTCGAAACGTCCACTTCCCAGAAAGTCAACACACGGTCTCGTCAGTAGTTTTCGAGGAACTGCGTCAGAGGGAAGATACGAAACGACTGACCTTCGTTGCGACGTTCAAACACTGAACGGATGTCAGCAAAGTTTATCGCGACCACAAGCCATCAAGAAAATTAGAAAACTTTGTCACAGGCTGGTTTGAGGTACGCAGAAGCTGCAGCTTCGTGCATACCGCAATGACACAGCGCATGAACCACAACAACGGACGGACGGACAGATGAATGGACAGCAAGACTGCCAACATGGCTTCGACATCTCGTCCGAAATGGTGTCAACATCTTGAACTAAGTCTCAGTATACGAATGTGCACGGTTTTACGTTAAGTGTACACGTAAACATCAAAAGCAGATGAAGAACATGAAGCATGTTTTCCACTAAGTATGATTACACCAGATATCAAATTGGTATAGGAGGTGCGCATATTCCCTGGAGTTAAAGCTGTCAGAAAATGTAGCCTATCACTCCCCCAAATGGTATCAAGGTTAAAACGAGTCGAGGCATCCCCTCATTTCTCCATTTGCCTCCATGACTTGTACAGCATTACAGATATGGTGGGAGTGTTGCAACATGTAAACATTTAGTGTACGTACACACGTTTAAAACTGTAAGTCATACCAGCTCTTCTTGCTGGTTGGACTATTTTTGAATAATCTTTTTTATACAGAACTGATTGGCATTTACGTACATCAGGAAATCAAATGTATGAATGGTTTGAACCCTTACTACATACTGTTTTTGTTGCTTTTCTATGTAAAATTACAAGTGTTTACAATAGTAGCAACTCCTGACCTTTTCGCACATTAAACAAAACTGCTGTAGTCTTGTTCATCACACTTCTATGAAAGACAATGTCCATACAACAGAAAAGTTAAACAGTGGAGGGAAAAGATGAATACACATTTTCTCAGAAACTGGTCTTGCTTCCAAGTCTGTATATGTCTAAAAATTCAATTGGGCTATGACAGCAACACGTCATAAAGACAATTTTTAATCTTGAAACTCAGTGTACTGTGCATTTTTTAGATTCTTCTTTTATTAACCAACAAACGCACAATGCTTGATGTTAACACTTTACTGTCATTACTACACCCCTACCTGCTTTAATGCATAACCATCATCTTCAGGAAGTGTCTTTGCATACTAAAGTTACTAAAAAATTTCATTTTAATAAGCTGCTGTTTTGTACCCTCCCTCATCAAATGGGATTTGCCAGCTTCACATAGCATTATCATTTCAGTGCCAAATTATGGAATTATATACCTCGGAAGGGAAACAATTCTTTTTGCGTTTCTCTTACAAAAGCTAAAATTTTTCTGATTCGAAAGCTTATTCATTCATGCATTTATTTGCATTCTGTGGATCCTTACAAGGTTACAAAACCATACAGATACAAAAATAGTCAACAGATAATAGAATAGTCACATACCTATACATATATAATCAATAATAAGTAAAAAATGCTTACTAATAAATAGAAACTGTCATAATTATATTTATAAATATAACTGTCAACATTATCGAATATTTAACAGCTTTAATGTAGGAGAGAAGTCTATAAATTATAGTTGCAATTATATATAGAGACTTGAAGTATAATGTAACATTATTTATTAATATAAAAATGGTTATAGTAAAATAAAATAATTGCAATTAAAATACCTTACTTGAGACCAAGGTCATTAATTGTTGTTGCAATTAAAATAATCATCTAAGAAAAAAAAATGACTTAGCAAGAAGATAACTTTTAAAGGAAGGTCTAAATAATTTCATCTCATTAGACACGCTTTTTATGGTAGATGGAAGGTGAATGAAAACCTTAATCCCAAAATAGTAGGCTCCGCTTTTAAATGTTGCTAAAATTGATACTGGAAGTTGAAGATTAGTGCTGTATCTAGTATTAGTGCTATGAACCTCTTGATTTGATTTACAATGGTCTTTGTTTTTTACTACAAATAATAATGATAAGGATATATACAATGGGTAAAAATGTTTTCTACATATTTAAAAAGTTCCCTGAAAGAGTCTCTATTTCTTGAATTTGTAATAATTCTGATTAGTCTTTTCTAGATCCTAAAAATATTAATACTGTATGGTGAGTTAACCCAGAATATTATACCATAAGTCATAACAAAGTATACATAGGAAAAACAGATCATCCTTAAGAGTTTCTTGTGACATGATAACATTTACAGTTCTATCTGCATAAAAGGCAGACAATGACATTAATTGATCAATGTGATTTTTCCATGATAATGTTTCATCAATAATTAGATCAAGAAACTTAGTGCCTGAAATACAAGTAATGTACTTGTTATCATAACGGATATTTACAACAATTTCTTGAATATTTTAGTCCTAAATTGGAGGTAATGAATTTCTTTAAAGTTGAATGATAGCAAATTAGTTTTGAACCATTCACTTTTATCAACAAATATTTTATTTGTGTTAATTTTAAAATCTTTAGAGCTAGGATTAGTTACTATTATGCCAGTGTCATCAGCATGTAGGATGAGTTTAGCATTTTTAGTTGTTATTTTTGGCAAATGATTTATATAAAAAAGAAAAAATAAAGGACCAAGAACTGAATCTTGTGGAACTCCATGCTTGACTTTCTCCCATCCGAAAGAGGTACTGTTATGAGCGTTCTATTATCTATTAATGCTCTCTGATATCTTTAACATAGGACTTTATAAACGCATGATATTTAGCCTACCATTTCACAGAATTCCAGTGTAGATAAAATAAATATCATGATTAACACAGTCAAAGGCTTTCTCTAAATCACAGAATATGCCACCAATTGTTAATTTATTGTTCAGGGCTAATAAAATGTGATTTATTAATTTATAAGAGGCATTTTCTGTTGAAGTTACTTACTCACTCCTACACCCATATTTTTTATTTACATGTATATTATTCTGACTTATACATTGATAAAGTCCTGCATATATAACATTTTCAAACACTTTGGAGTAAGAAGTGAATACAGATATAGGTCTAAAGTTAGAAATATCAAATCTACCACCATATTTAAATAACGGTTCCACAACTGAAAATTTTAATCTAGTTGGTAAGATACCTGAGGAAAGGGATATACTGATTATTCCACAGAAATGTGTAATTCTTCAGTCTCTAACACTGAGATAATCTTCAAAATCAAAACCAAACAAGATCCACAAACTGCACATACTTGCAAATTCATGATTTCAAAGAGGAAGAAGTAGACCTCACCAAAAGCATACATACACTGAGCCTAACCTCCTAACCCAAAACCAAATGAATGATACTTACTGTTACTAAACACAACTCATGCACCGTAACCTAGTTAACTCCGCATCATTTTACCAAGTGTGTCAGCAAACTTTACAAACAGGTTACTATCTTGATTAAGCAAGTATTAATGTGAGAAATGACACTTAAACAACAGTTGTATTCAACAGCAGAGGCAAAGCGCACAGTAAAAATCGGCAGATCTTTAGCTGCCTCTGAAGGCCCTTATGACCAAGTCTGCAACGAATCATAAAGTTAAAATACGTTCCCAACACATAAAACTTTTATTTGGAAACAAAATTTCTTTTTTACGCGTGGAAAGCAACAAAAGTAATCGAGTTCGGACTTACCTGAATACCACCAATACGAAAGATGATGCTTCCGAAATTACAGAGTTTTCTGCACGAATTTTTCATCCATCTAATAACTTTCAAAAACACCGCATTACACACTTGAAAGAGTCCTTACAGCAGTGACTTACTTTGCTAGAATGAAAATAATGTTAATACTCGCGAGCTCGACGGCTATGGTCAGTCGCCATGACAACGCCTTAATACATGCACCCGTAATACACAATTCTGTACCATCAGCATGAGTCAAAATTGACTGCTCAGAAAAAAACTACACGGAACGTATTCCCAATTAGGATACAAACACGTTACTTTGCTCCAACAAAATCGCAGCTATCAGTATTAGTATTAATACTTAAGTTTCGTACTGTCATGTCACTGTTTTGTAACAACAGCCAGAGAAACATTCGACACTAACCTATTACCGCAACCACCTTCGACAATCTAACTTCAACAGTTGTACAGAACTGTGCCACCTGCCAGACACTTCCTACCATGGATCCTACGATCTGCTTTGCGTGCCTACAACAGGAAACACGCACGTTGACGAACGAGCTATGTTCAGTGCTGCCAATAGTGTTCGCACGCACTCGCTACTGTCGTCTACCAATCTGCCAAAGTATGTCTCCCAGACCACTGCTATAATTTGGCACCACTGCAAATGTTATTTGCAATACAACTCTGAGCACTAGATGGCAGCTCAATTAACATCTCCGATCCTGGTGACAGCGACGTCACGCGCGATATTAAATTCGAGTCGAACGTATTAGCAGTCGCAAATTCTCCGGTGTGGTTAGTATGGCCCCGCCATACCACTGAAATGGATTAAATGACTTCCTTTATCTATTACAAAGGGGATATATCTTGTAAATTTTTCCCCCCAAAACTATTACTCTGTTACATATACTTCCGTAGCACATTTGCTGCTGAATAGGAATGCCGACAAGTCGCTGCCATGAAGTGTGATTATAGTACTTACCCAAAACGTTACATACACAGTACATACATAACAATTAAGGACACAATGTAAAGTGCACCCTAGAAGAGGTCATGAAGGCCCAGCTGCTAGATAGAGGTGGATGGTCAATGCCAAACCCTGACCAGTTTCCTCCCAAGCAACTAAATTGACGAAAGAGAAAACACAGATATGGACACAGTACCCTGAGCATTAGCAGCAATTCTCATGGACAGACAGAAACGGACATCATTTGGGTGATTATAGTACTTACCTCACTATTATAACCACAAAATGATAAAATTACACATTGCTGCAGGAGAAAATACATGTATGGGCAGAGTATCCTTGGCAGTAGCAGCAGTACTCTAGGAAAAATGGAGAGTATCTTGAGCTTTAGCAGCAATACTCATGGAGGTACTGGATGGATGGTCCATTTGAATTATTTTAGTACGATATTCTGCCCTTACAAGTTATGTCTGTTGTTCTTAAATTTGAATTTTTTTTTTTTTTCAGTTGTACCACTGAACCTATTTAAAATAATAACCTCAGGCTTGGTTCAGCATGCTTTGCCATGAGGGCAGTCATACCACATATCCACCTACATTACTTTGCATATTTCTATTCACCTGTGCCTGACAAAATATCTTTTACAGAAATTGAACAGACAGAATAACAGTGTTCACCACCCAAAATACTACATTACTGGCAGGTGTCAAAAACCTTATTTTAGAGAATTATTCACTAAATATAATATACTTTATTTTGTCAATGAATACCTATTTTCATTACTGTCTTTTGTTATAGAAAATATAGAATAGTGTCAGATACATTTCAGAAATATGCAGTACAAATACTGGATATAAACATGGCCTTCATGTGTCAAATGCTAACCTCACTAGTTACCAGAAGGGTGTGTGCAGTGAAGGAATCATGTTACAAATGGCTCATCTATCTGATGGTAAACCCTTAAACAATGACATTCAAACTATTTAAGTCAGAACTTAGCTCAGCCCTTCCATTTAGCAGAATCTTTTTCAACTAGTAGTTCATATTTTTTAATGCAAATACTTCTGTCATCAGTATAACATGATTTTCTTATCAGATGACTATAAACAGTTGTACAAACCATGCATTAAAATTGTAGTGTATTATATTACTTTCATAATGCAATATGTTCTAGATCCTTGTACTATAAATAACCAATGAAATATAAATAATTTCTGTTCTGTTCTGTTGGATTTTCAAAGCAAAATGGGTATTAACTAACACACAGAACAGATGAGTCCAATTTTTTTTGTGAGGGAAGCAAACATTTTAACACTCTATTTAATGTTACGTCTTTCTATGGCTTATCTGCAGCAGTGTCAAGGCATGAACGTTATGATGTTCCTCTTGCAAACGAAATAAGACATGAACGTGATTATCTCAAAAAATATTTAGTACAGCAATAGAAATTTAGTTTAAAATTACAGAACATTATAAAATGTGCTTTGTACAGTCTTTGGTATGATGTACAATGAGGTTTTTTAAGGAGTGTGAACAGCGCAGCTGTAGATGGGAGGATAACATTAGAATGAATCTCATAATAACAGGCTGTGATGTTTACTGCATATAATAAGGATGTTATGTACAGAACGTTATAAGTGTGGGGTCCATAAGATGTGCAGAATTTTTTGAAGAGTTAAGTTAGTAATGTATCAACTCCATGGAGATACTGCCAACAATTTGGTGTTGGCTTTCATAATAGATAGGGGCTATCACAGGCCTATATGGAAAGCGATGGTTTTGTTTGTTTATTATCAAGTGCTAACCATTTGAATGTAAGTCCAAATTAAAGAATGGTATACCCTTCTTTTGTACTGTATACTGTGTTGAAGTATCTAATGAAGTCAATCAGACCAATTTCGTAACCTTTCAAAACCTAGCTGTTACTTCATGTACCAAGAGGTTTATAATTTAAAGTTCTATGTCCTGGCAACAGAATTTAATTATTTGTTTTGTAGGATCACAGAAAAAAAGAGCTATTGTTTCCTATACAGCATTAACTGGTTGGTTTTCATAGTCGAAGCAGAAAATGGTTTCTGTAAAATATGAACTATATCTTTTCATATAATACATCTAGAAGAATAGTACTTGTAATCAAACAATTACGGGCCAAACAGTACTCAGAAAATTTCATCATTAATGAGGATAAAGGATAAAGAACAAATTATTGAAAACTGTTTGGGTACATTTAAAAAAGTATTCTGAAATTTGGAAATCTGAAAATTTAGCAAAGTTGTAACATATGATAATCATTATTTCATCTGGCATTTCCCTTTCAGCATATCTCATGCTCCGGTAATTTCATAAACATTATTCTGGTTTGAGCAGTCTTAAGTAAAGTAAAACTGTCACTCTGAACACCATGCGAAAATGTGGGAGTGGAGACAGACCTTAGGCCTTAGCCTAACTCAAAAACAGATTACACTACCAACTTTAATGTCTTTGCCACAACAGCAGGTATATATTACAGTTTACAGCAGAATTTACTGTGGTCCTCCCAAATTCTGTATGTATCACAACATTTAAAACCTTTTGGTGAAAATTATTAATTCACATCACACTTCTGCAGTCACTGTTTACTCAATTTGGTGTGCATAATGGAGAGTAATTTTCTACAGAATGCCATTTTATTTTACTTACGATTTTATTCATATAAAAACCCCACTTATTCTGTATTAAAAGCCATGTAAGTTAGATGAAGAAACATGATTTATTTTGTCATGACATGCATTTTGAAATGACAAATATTTTTAAATATAACAGGGAATAAATTTCCACACTTGATTTTTATTGCACAGCTAACATGAGAACATATCACACTGCCATGTCATCCACACATTTAGTCACCTCACATTTACTGATGACAGAGCCATTCTCTTGAACAGTTTCTGAATCTTTCAATCTCTGCATCTGCCTTGTACTATGAGAGTCACAGGACACTTTACAATCAACATCATTTTTCTTTAATTCACATGAATCATCTGAAACTCCTTTTAAACGTGTTGATTTCTTAGAGTTTGTGTGGAATAAAAATTCACCCACAATTTTTAAAGGGCTAAGTCTTAGGTTTTCAGAACTAATTGAAGTTCTGTTCTTGTCACTTATTTCAGCACTGTTAACATTATTCTCAGAACCTAACCTTAAAACTTCAGCATTGTTAAAATTTGTTCTATCACTGCTGGCTACAATAACTCCTTTCATTCTGCAAAGAGATGGTGACAGTTCAGTCTTATCATGATCATCCAAGGTTTTGTTACTGATATCAATATCACACATAGCAAGACTGATTGGCCGGTGTAATCGGCTGCTGTACTCAGGAAAACTTGTAACCACAGGATTTTCATTTGATATTGAACCTTTACGCCGTACACCAAGCTCAAATTTTTCCATAGACTCGTGAGGAAAACCTCTTTCTAAATTCTGAATAATATCACATCTATTTTCCATTACAGTATTTCCAACAAATGGAGTTTCACTAAGGACTACCATATTTGGTGACCTTGTTGCCACAGTTCCAGATACAAAGACATCATCATCATCATCATCATCA
>Ga0123355_10006716_pt1 | contig 17111 bp, 10 predicted proteins | sample TergutEmb28metaG_3_FD_89872 | JGI IMG/M metagenome (GOLD analysis project Ga0123355, IMG submission 89872) | Embiratermes neotenicus P1 segment gut microbial communities from Petit-Saut dam, French Guiana - Emb289 P1 | ecosystem: Host-associated > Arthropoda: Insects > Digestive system > Gut ...
CTGTTCCGCGGGCACACCACCGCTCATCAGAACCAGTCGCAGCCGCCGCAATTCCACCACGGACCTCCAGCCAATCAACCCCGTGATCGGCGGTACATTATCAACCACGGACCCACCTATATACCTATAATAAATGTCTGAACTGAAGGCACGATTTTAGTGGGAATAAGGGGCCATAAAAATGTCAGTAGTATGAACTTGAGTATGAAGTAACTTTAAGAAAAGGCACATGATTTAGTGTCAGTGTATGCCTAGATAGTGGGATTCATATGTAGATGATTTAGAAGAGCACATTATGTAAAATCCATTATCCTGCTCTGCAATTCAACTGTAGAATATGGTCACATGCAGATCACAGTCAACTGAAGTGTAAATTCTTTGCATGTTTCATCCCATCATGTTTACTGTATTAAAATATAAACAATGTGTACTGGCAAACACAACACTCTAATGCCATACAACATGCCATATATTTTGGTTCATCAGGACCATCATCAAGCAACTTTCTACAAAAGTTTAAAAATATAAGTAAACTGGTACTATGCAAATTCTTCATTACTGAGAGTGCACTAATTTATGTCTATTTATATGTCAAAAATTAGTGAGATCTCACTAATGAAGAATTTGAATACTACCAATTTACTGATGTTTTTACAATTTTGTAAAAAAAAGTGCCCAGTGATGGGTCCGATGAACTGAAATTTATAGCATGTTGTTGTATGTGTTATGTTTGATAGTACACTTGTTATTTTAATAACATGTAGATTACCTTAAAGTTGATATTAAACACACACATATGCACAAAAACATGCACCATGCCCACACACACACACGCACACACACATATATCACATGCACACATTGGCTAGGAGGCTACATAGTTTTTGCTGCCACACACCCACTTCTAAACATGGTGCACTTGACACAACTGAAACTCAGGTGTTCTGTTACTTTACTGCTTGCATGGTAAACTTTCTTACATGTCTTAAAAATGAAATGTAATTTAGCACATATTTTCTTCTTGTAGCATTTGAGTACTCAGGTGGCTACTTCAATCCAGTGCTGGCTACCTCACTCAAGTATGGCTGTCGAGGCAACACACTGATTGAGCACATTGTTGTGTACTGGGTGGGAGCAAGCCTTGGAGCCATTGCATCTGTGTTCCTCTATCAGCACCCAACAGTCCAGAAGTTCTTGATTGGAGATAAGGAAAAAGAAGAGTAAATGAAATGCTAAACCCAAAGCAATTTTGTGCAGTTCAGAATGACAAGGCATGTACATATGAAGGCAAATCTAAAGGTACCCAAACCCACCAACAGGAATGGCAAGTACAGCTTCCTGCCACTTGATGCTGCAGTATCGCTATTTTGTGAGTCATGATTGTGCATCTGCAGCCATAACCCTCTGTCTTCCTTCTGAACCAGTGTTTATTTTTGTGTATGTTAAATGTGATTCACAGTTTTCTAATACCTCAATTCAAGCAACAGCGTTTAGTTTCAAACTCAGGAAAATGGCACTGGAAATGCATGAAATGCTCAAAGCAAGTTTCAGTGACAATGGCTTTGGAAGAACACAGACTTTTGCATGTTTTTCTTTTTTCAATTAAAACGTGGGGAAACTTTTGTTGAAGATTGTTAGCATTCAGATCATCCCTCAATAGGTTATGCAGATGAAAATGAGGAGAAAGTTCACAAAATCTCCAACAAAGATGTACAATGTACTATTTTGAGATCACTGACATGTCAAAGCTTTCATGTGGAACATGCCAGTGAATTATAAGGGAGGACCTGAAGTTGCGTCTGATCTCCACAGAGTTTTCACCTTACTTGCTTAATGACAAGCAGAAGCAGCAGCATGTATTTTTATGCCATGAGGTGTTCAGTGTAGCAAGAAGAGACCAAAACTTCCTCTCAAGTGTTATAAGAGGATAAGAAACCAGAGCTAACTGTTATGAATCTGAAAATGAGCAACAGTCCTCACTGTATAAAGCCTCTCCATGTGTAGATTCAGGTCAAACTTCATAAGCATGCTGGTGATTTATATTTGACTGTAAGAGCATTGTTCATCAGGAAATTTTTCCTTCATGACAAACCATAAAACAGCATTACCACTGGTTGGTTTTGCAGCACCTGAGGAAACAAGTCTGCCGAAAACATTCAGACTGGCAGAAAAAGTGTTAGTTGCTCCAGTGTGACAATGCACCAGCACATACTACTTTTTTAATGCTGACATTTTTGGCTGCTTAAAATATTGCTGTGTTCCTCCACCCTTCATACCCCTCCAATTTGGTTCTTGATTATTTCTGGTTTATGGCAATGAAATTGCAACTATGAGGGTAGCATTTCCAATATGTCCATAAAATTTAGGAACAATTTCTGACAAAATAAGAAGCAAAATCATAAGAAAAGAACTAGAGATCCCTGGAATACAAGATGTAAGAAACAAATACAAACAAAATTGAATCATCCACCTTGAGAGAATGAATAACAACAGACTCCCAAAACACACCCTCAATTACAAACCCTGAGGACGAAGAGATTGTGGACACCCCAGGAAATGATGGCAACATGTTGATGTTGGAAGAGGTCAAATGACCTAATCCACGGAGGAAGATGATGATGATGATGATGAATTTCTGACCGTCCTACACATGATCCCAAAAAGTGAGTTCCAGCAGTGCTAGCAGCACAGGCAGAAACATTTGAATCATTGTATAAACTGAGAAGTGGACAACAATGTCCAGTAACAAAAGAAAACCTATACTTTGTTATAACTCATCAGGAAAATTTGGATATGCCCTCGTACCACTGCATCTCAGGAAATACAACGTTGTAGTCAATAACACAAACACAAAAAAGTACAAATTTGTTATTGCTCTTGATACCAACCTGTGATATTGTGTACTAAATGTTACACTTCTGAATTCTGTTGAATAAAGCATTCAAATACCAGATTTGTATTACACCAGCCCTCTGCAGTCTACCAAAATTTTACGTCATTTCTTAGCATGTCAAGTTTTAAACCAAATATTAAGTGAATAAAAATAAAGGCATGACAGTGAAGGGTGAAACGTCTAGAAATGGGAAATTACAGTAAGTACATTTTGCTTCAAGGTCTGGCACACTATGAACAATTTCAGTTTACTTGGTTTGATGTATTCTATAGTGCAGTAAAACATTCAATTTCATCTCACACAAGACAAAAAAAAATCTGTGGCACATAAATACTTCCAGACAACACAGGTCCTAATTAAAGTGTTTTCATACGCAAACAACTTTGGCCTCTATCCTCTACATTATCTTGTTTGTTGAAATACCATTGAAGCAGAAGGAATAAATCATAAATCAAAGTTTGAGTTTTTCACAGAGGTGTTAATTAATACTAAAGTGTTCTGGAATACAACAAAACCTTTTATCTCAGACTTGAGTCTTGAATTTATAAATGTCTTCTTCACTAGTGTGGTCCTGATTATGACTGTGCCTGATGACACTGACCAGCAAAGATCTCCTCACTGACACCTGAAGATGGAAAGGGATCTAGTGTCTGAAATAATGACAGTGTTTAATGAACCAGAATCTGATGTACACATGAAAACTTGAACTGACCATATGTTTGAACAAAGGCTTAGAAACCGTAATCTGAAAACATAAATTAAAAAATAAAAAATAAATAACTAGATAAAATAAAAATGCAAATAAAAATGAGGTGGTATCCTTGGGAGAATTTTGTATGGGTTTATGTTTCGGTTGCAGCACTGACAAAGGAGGCAGCATCTATCTCATATATTCTGCCACAGAAAATAATTAAACACCCCGCATTCTTTCGTACCACAATGAGCACTGATTGTATATTAATATGTTGGAACACAGTAACTCATTTTCTTCATGGAGACATTTGGGTAAAGTTACATAACACAGTAGTGGTTTTACATTTTTGTGTTATCTTTTACATCAATAAATCTCATGCTGTACGTCTTGAATCCACTATACAAGCTACAATGTTTCTTGCTGCACAGAAATTTTGGCCAAAAAGTGAAATTGGTCAAATTTCATGAGTATTGTGTTCATATTCAGTCTGGTACTGTTTCATCACTCTTTAAATGCACTTGCAAAACTGTGAAAAGTGTCTATTAAGTTTCATCATGTCTGTTCAACTATCTGTCTGTCTACCCATCTGTACATTTGTCCACATGGAACAACACGGTTCCCACTGGATGAATTTTCATGAAATTAAATAATCGAGTGTTTTTCGAAAATCTGTCAGGTAAATTCAGGTTTCATTGAAATATGACAAGAATAACAGGTATTTGTAGACCACTAGACATTTTTGATCGTATCTCACTCAATTCTTCTTAGAATGAGAAATGTTTCAAAGTTGTAAAAATCAAAACACACATTTTATGTCCCATAATGGTTTTTTTTAAATATCATGTCGTTTATGATACAACGTTGAAAAATGTAGGAGAGCTGGAGAGGCCACAGATGACAACATGGTGCATGTGCTTTGCATGCCGGATACATAAGGCTACAAACACAAAATCAGAATATGTAATACTTACTGCTCTTCCACTGTAACGGTGGTTGCAGGAACGCGCCTGAATGCTACATTATATGTACATTGCCTCTCTTGTTTATATATATATATATCCATAGGCGTAACTTGGCTATAAACATTGCAACGGGGGGGGGGGGTTCAAAATCGTCCAGGGATATTAGGTCCTTAAATGACAAATGCCTGAAGTTAGGAACAGTGGGGAAGAATGTTTTGAACCACCTGCTATGAAGGGGCAAGTACCGTCACTTTGTCGGGCGGGGGGGACAGCCGACAACACACAAATGACAGGACACAGGTAACAGTTCTTTCCTTCTATATCTGTTGTAGTGCTGAGGTCAAATGCTTTGGGCCACAGGCAAATAAAGGCCGCTGTATAAATCTACCAAAAGGAAATGCCAGAGATTATATAATCAAGTACACATAATTGTGTCCCTCGGGTTCTCGCATGAGACATTTTCCGAAACACTGTTTTGGCACAGAGTCTTACAAAGTAACTAAATGATAAGAAGACACTCTCAGAATTGACGCCCTGAAACATCTGCTGTATGAACTAGTTGAAAACTGTGGTGCATTAATAGACATATGTAGCAAAGTTTCTTCGATCAGACTGTCTAGCAATTTCTCAGTTGCAGATGCGCAAGCTCCGTTGCATGGTATGACCTATCTGAAATAATATTGGCAACTACAATGCCTCAGCAAGACACTATTTTCAATGTGCCTTTAATACACTTGAAAAATACAAAAAATATCTTCAAGATCGCTGAAGTGACGCAGGGTTAAAAAATATTCCTAGTTCTTCAGGAATATAATTCCTGAAGAACTAGGAATACCGCCATCAATTGAACCAAATATAGTTTGTATTACAAGAAAGATACAGTAGCACACGAACAGTCTCTTCGTAGAAGAAAATTTTAAGTGGCGTAAATTGCCGTTCTTGACACGCCAATTCAATCCCTTGAAGAAGGGTTGTCACAAATGCATGAAAATAGTTCCACGTTTGGTTTCGTATGCAAAATTCACGACTTGTATCTCCAAAGGTTCGGAGCAATTTTGAGGCACTGCAAAAAACTTTGAAACATCTAAACCTCTTAATATATCTGTGATTATGATTTGTGAAATGATACGCGCGCTTTTCTTTGCGTGTTCTGAAAGATGCAATGCCACACGTGTTGAGTTTGTCGAACACATTCCAAACTCTTCGTCTTTCTCTACCTGCCTGTGAAAGATTTTTCCAAGCTGACCCTAATAAAGACGTAGCTGCTGTCGTTCCACAGTGCAGCTGTAAAGTAGCTGGGTTAGACAAAACTTCCACCACAGGTCACTGCTCAAAATCTTAATATGAGACACTTGGCAACAAAATTCGCAAAACTAAGAGCGCAAAAAAGTAATATGGTTCGAAATTTAAAAAAAAATATATATATATATTGTATTATTTATAAGGAATCAACTAAATAGAACCGTGTTGTGTCTGGTAACCATTTACTTCATTCCTTTGGTAAAAGAGAGTACATGAGGTTAACGGTCTTGTTAGTAGGGGGCGGGGGGAAAAAACTTTTAAGTCAGTCATACTCTGAAACACGTGACCCAGCAAGATGCCTAACAATTCCATGACTTCACAATGCATATCGCTACCAATTACACTGATACATTAACTGTGATTCACATAGAAGGAGCTCCAAATTAATACTAATTATAAATTACGAAAACCAGGCTTGGCGAGTACTTATCTTGGTACGCAAACGTGGATGTCGATAAAGTGTCTAGTTTTCGGAACTTCTTCGATGGTACTATAATATGGAACGATTTTCTGAGAGCCGTCTCACTTTTGAACTATCTCGTACGCTAGTGCACCAATTAACAAAATGAATAGAAATGGCGCTAATGTCAAACTGAAATAAAAGTGCGAACTGTCCAGACTCAGGACCGGTGTCGCCAACTTCGAGATACATCTACCACGGTACGTATTCTTTGTTTCATATTAATTCGCAAATTAGGGGTGTGATGCATATTCATTCGGAACCTCCTCCTTTTGAATCACTGAACACAAAAATTCACACCTTCCCATCCCAGTACTTAAAACGATCTCTTAGTGCAGCTCTTTCACTAATAAAAAAATATAAGAAAGTGAAAGTTAACCCTTTGCACGCCATGAGGGCATGTGCGGGTAGTGCGGGTAGGGGGTCTATTCGTTCCTAACATTGGTACTAGATACAGGCGAGTGTTCCAGCGTGATGACTCGGCCACCTTCCCTCTGGGAAAAGAGACTCCGGTCCCCCGTGAATAGAAACCTGGGTGGTCCCTGGATCAGGTCTGGACGTTGTAGAGAAGAGATACAACCCTTGCCACTGCCGGCATACGAAACTCAGATCGTTCAGCCTGTAGCCTACTCACTATACTTCCTACAATATATAGGCATAGGGATGCATAACTTTTGACTACAAAGTGCTAAACCGTCTGCCTCTGTCTATCTAGCGATTCATCTAAACAGCTATGTATGTATCCAGTGTCATTATTTTAATCACTAGCCACATTCTTCCTGGTCATTTAATGATACAAAAACCCATATGCCAGCTCATTCCCACACTGCTTGCCAGAGTTGTTGTGAGGTAACCAAGTTTCTCTGCAGTTGCTATGTGTGTTCCTGTATTATACACGGTTTAAGGATGGTTGTCATATGAAGTCTGTTGTAAATGCATAAGGAAAGTTTTCAGATGGATCGGTTTCATGCAGATAAAAACTTACAGTAAAGAGGTTATGTACACTAGGTGTACAACATTTCTGACAGATGGTCACTTCTAATGTCTGTTTTAACATGCATAAAGGTAAAGCAATCCCAATACAGACCGGGACAGGCCCCGAGGGTTCCAGGAGGTTGAGGCTCGCAGATTTCAAGACAATCGGCACATGCAGGTGGCAAGGTTGTTAGCCCTATGCACCGGTCGCCTTTACCTCCAGGAAATATTCCTGGTACTCATTTCTGTTGGAGGCTGAGTCAACCCCAGGGCCATAGTGCGGCCAGAAGGATTATGTCAATGAAAAATTCCAATGACACCATCGGGAATTTAACCCACTATCTACCGGCTTGTAGTGCAGTGCCTCAACCAACTGCACCACTGTGTACCCCTTGCTTTAACATGCAGTAAGTTATATAATATAGATTGTTATACAGATTACACGTTAAGTTGGACATCCTGTACCATGAATACATCAAGTGAATCTGAATATATGCCTAGTAGTATGCAAGATCTTTAACAAGTTTTTCTGTCAGGTTTTCCATCCTAATTGAGACAGAATTTCCAGCAAGTTTCTATTGATATGTTTGTTACTGCAATTGGGTTGGCACCTGGTGGCAGTAGTACAGTACACATTTACACACAAACAGTACACAGAACAACAAAATGTTCCAGCAGTTAAAAAATCCATCACTTCCTACTTGGTTCGTGATTTCCCTAAATACAAACAATATTGCACAAGTGGAGTAGATTAACAGCAATGTTGTTTGTTCTCCTGTCATCAGATAATTTGGTTCCTAATATGAGGAACTGCAAGGTCCCTCAAATATATCTTACTTTCATCACTTGGTGATTTGTTTCTAGGAAGAGTTGCTTTCTACTGAAGGTGCTTAAAATTTGACCATAAAGAAAATTTACAAAATGAGGAAATCTCACTGCATAAGAAATTTCATGCAATCAGCAATGCTACATTGTATCTGGGATATAAAATTATGGCAAGTACGTATTTCAGGATTCATGGACCTCTGAACCCTTGAAGACTGCTGTGAAAACTTGCACATATGCCTTTTTCACATTCTTAAAAAAGGGAAATAGCAATGCATAAAAAAAGCAGGAATTCTCCAAACAATACACTCCCTATTGCTATCTGAACTAGTGGATTATAATTTGAGCAAAGATTCACTTCCATACAGGAGATTATGACAATGAAGGTCACAGTTCCTAGTAGGTTTTTCAACCCCTTAATTTTCCCAGATGCCAACCCTGTTCACTTATGCTACAGCAATCCATACAGGGTCATCCTAAGTTTGCAGGTACAAGCAGAAGGGTCCTCTTCCTGAACATATGTGCAACATATTCCTCCAAAATGTGCATAAATAGACACCAGACTATATGGTATCACACCCCAGAAGACAGGTATGTTCATAGCTACCAGACTATATGGTGTCACAACCCATAAGACAGGTATGTTCATAGATACCAGAATATGTGTTGTACATCCCAGGAGACAGGACTGTTCACTGCTACCAGACTGTGTGGTGTCACACCCCGCAAGACAGGTATGTTCATAGCTACCAGACTATGTGGTGTCACAACTCATAAGACAGGTATGTTCATAGCTACCAGATTGTGTTGTACATCCCAGAAGAAAGGAATGTTCTTAGCTACCACCATGAAAACAGCAGATCTCACAGTTACATAGAAGTTATGACAATTAGACATAATACAGGAATCAAGAACTCTCTTCTTCATTCATGCCTACAAAATATGTTGAGGAAAAGGATTTAGAGACATAATAAAACCAACTGCTGCAACTGAAAGTAATTTATATTTGAACAACCTCTTGGCATTTGAAACTTCAGGAAGTAAGTATTTATCATATGCATTCTGAAATTCACTATACCTACTGAAATGTAAATATGACAATAGAGGGACAGGTATACAATATACATGTAATATATAAAACCATTATCTATTCAAAAACTGTACATTTTCAATACTGTTCAGTGTTTGTGTAGGAAACAAAACAACTCTTTTCATAAAATTAACCAATCGAGCTTACAAAATCAGGCTGCGTAGAAAATACATTACAAAAAAAAAAAAAAAAACATTATACATTATTGCATCTACGCCATTAACTATGTACACTATTTAAGCATGTACAGAATACATACAGTATACTATTATTGCAAAAAATGAACTAGCGTATGTACTACAAAATCATGTTTGAACTTTCATACCATCAATATTTCTGCTGGGGAAACTTATTCATCACACATCAAAATTCCCACGCACTTATCACAGACATATTAATTTATGTGATGTGTGAATGTCCATAACTGATGTCAAATCTTCAGTACCCATTAATCAGTTCATGCCTTAACACACCATCATGTCATTTATGAACATTCACACAATATAAAAAATTACCTATACTTAAAATACTATAGCATAAATGTACAGTATCTGTATATTTTAAAATGCAAATCATGGCGGGATTAATATAAGAACAATTGTACGTATACTTGGAGAGCACCACTGCTACTTCGTGATTTCCTCAATACTGCAGAAGTGTGCATGAAGAAACCCACAGAATTACTATGAGTTATCTTTTTTATGCCACCCAACTGAATTTTAAAGGCATTAGTGTAACACAATCCAGAGACTTACTTGCAATTCATATGCACAGTGTGAGGAAGAATGCCTACAGTCTAGGACTGATAAATTGAAACTTGTAAGGTGAGTAAGTGGGAATACAGGAGACAAATGGAAGCCAGGAGTAGGATGGCAGTACCTGACTGAATTATAGCAAGCCAATGAAAAACAAAAGTCCCAAATACCCTGGCTGCTTGAACAGTTGAAAGGAGATTTCTGTATTGCAGAGAAAATCAAACAAACCATAATGAACTTTGTAATGCTGTATTTATTTTGTATGTAGTGTGTCTGTGCAAATTTAGCGGTCTTGTGTATATTTACTTTGTGTGGTGGAATGGCACTCATAAGGCTGGGTTTGTGGATAACTATGTCACATGTGCTATCAGAAACACAATACAGGATTTCTCTATGTATGAGAAGGAAATTTCAAGTATCCCCAATTTGGTACCAATTAGTAACCAGAAAATATGTTTTCCTTGGGTAAGGAGGTAACTGAAGTCTCATAAAGAGTTTGTAATTTAAATGGTGGAAATGACACAAGAAGAGAAACATTCTGGTAGAGAGAACAAACACTGTTACAGACACTGTTACCTGAAGGCTTATATATCTGGAGCAAATAAAAAGTACTGGGACAGTGGATGTAAAATATTTTTCACATTGACAAGATGTGAGCAGACACAACATTTCACAAATGTTGGCAAGATAACAAACTCACTGGAATACCTACCAACATTAATATACTGTTGCATGCAGTGGGAATTACTGGATTTCTTCCTAATGTGCAACTCATTTACAAAGCTGGACTTGAAACAACAGACTACCATAGATAAGCAAATAGGACCAATTTTGAGAAGAGGGTAGCCAAGAAACTTATCCCAACCTTTCACCTCAATCAGTTATTGTTCTATATAATGCCTACTATTACTGTCACCAGGCTGACACACCACCCTCAACGTATGAAGTACAAGCAGGCGTACTAACATGGCTCCACCAGACAGGCGTAGCGTGTGTTGACATTCTGAGCAAAAATGACACAGATCAAGCAATTCCTCCACTGAAGTCCAAACAGAATAACTACAAAACTGATCTTGGAGTGACAAAACCTGGTCACACTGATGTCCAACTGCCTCCACACGTATGTTACCCAATCCTACGGTGTATTCATGGGCAAAAATAGAAAGACTTGTGTGGAAAATTTCTTAGCAGATATGGCCATCCAGGGATTACTACAAGTCACTAAAGACTTGGTGCCACTTGTAACAAAAGACGACCAGCAAGGATTCTGTCAACATGTTAAAGACACTGTAAAAAACTTAGGCAATATTTTAGGGAAAAATGCATATATAGTTGAAATATTATACAGAATAAAAAATAAGTTCTGAAAATAATATTTTAAAGACATAAATATATATTGGGAGCTTCCACCACCTAACAAAGCACAACATGTGGCATATAAGAAAAAGCCTTGTCACTTTGTAAATGTAGTTCTGTGGTTAAATTATTGGCCCCCACAAAAAGACAGTACAGTTAGTAACCTTAAGTGCTAATTTAAGTTTTTACATGCAAATAATTCTGAATCACTCAACAGTAATCACTCTGAAGGTTTGATGGGGCAGATAATTTAATATGGGGGTGAGCTGACTAAATGTCAGATAAATGAAGGTTCACCATACATCTAGAAATTGTGCTGTTCCCACAAAACACAATGTTATTGAAACTGTAGGGGACCAAAGGAAGATGAACGAGCTCATGTCACAAAGTACCAGCAGCCAAAGTGCCTTTCTGGCAAGAAACAAAAGTATCCTGCAAATACGGAAGTGAGAAGTGGTAGTGTCTGTGTGCGGTGTCAGTTAAAGGCCTCAACACTATTGAAAGAACATGGAATCCATGCTTTCAAGTCAAGTGTGTGATTTCTCAGCAATATGTAATTTATGAACTAGAAATACAGAAAGGTAGGAAGAAAAAAAAACAACAGACAAAAAGAAAGGAAGGAGGGAAAAAAGTATCTTACACCAAAAAACCATCAAATCCCAGAAAGTGGCTCAGCAGAAAAAAGTAAACAGCACTTGAATTTCAAAACTGTACGGAGTATTACTTGTTACGTGTACTTTAATGTATCAATAAATGGAAATATAATCTTTATCATCTTTTTTGTTTCTAAAAATGTGGTGCATAGGTAACTGATGGACGTGGGGTATAAGAGAAAATACAGTGATTGCAAAAGACTATTTTATGATCTGACTGCACATGATTATCAGAACCTATGAAGAAATTCCAGTACTCCTTCATTTTGAAAGTCAATTCAAGTACAAATAACATGGTGATCTATTTGAACTTCCCAACATGTACATGCTGTAACTTGAAGCAAGTGGAGTCAGTAGTCATCCCAAAGAAATTAATAATTCAGATATGTGATAAGTTTTGACTTGGAAGTGTTCTCACACTGTGCATCAAAATTCATGCAGACTGACCAAACCATGCATTCTAAAAACTGGACTTGGAACTGGCAAAATAGTTCACATCTTACGTCCTGATTATGAGCAAGAATTACAACTACATTTACTTGTACACACATCCAATACAGCATAAAGATTGCACACATGTGAAATACAGTTATATGGCATATCACGAATGGCACACCTGTACTTTTTTTTTGTAATGGAAACATGGAAAATGAAAACTATTGTACATTAAGTTAAAGCTAATTATATCAGGCATGATATCATTTCTTGTCACTTAACATTAGTTAAATCGAATGGACAGTCCAGTACTCTTCCAATAACAGACTGTCCATTCCCTGTTTTCAAACATTCAATATTCTTCTTAATTTTATATGAAAATGGAGGGAGTTGATAAACTTCTCAGGAGCAAATCATTCAATACTGGTGAAAATACAAAAGTAAGAAGTATTCATTGTGAAAATTAGGTGCTAAAATCAGTGACAATAATTTATATGTCAGAGATGAGGTAAATTACTGAGGCTCTTGCCTTACGCAAGAAAGCAACGAGTATTCTTTACAAGCAGCTTCACAAGACTAGGATGTCAAGTTAAAGAAATGCTACATTCTATGTAATACTTATCATGAGCAAAATGGCCGGGTTGAGTGTCTCACAACGCATCTATTAACACGCACAGTAATAATGGTACTGACAGAGACAACAAAAAACTGAGACGGATCTTTCTCATCAGTTTTCGAAATGAGCATTGCAAGTACTCTGAAGGGAGCAAATCTAATTATATATTTATATCTATATCAATAAAATATGAAATACTTTACAAAGTCTGCTACACTTCTGAATGTGGCGTATACACAGTATTATTAGAATGGAGAGGAACCAGGCAGCTTAATGCCCATCCTCTGCCTTGAGGCTGGCATTCATTACGTATACAGTAACTACGGCATTATTACACCGCATTTGGCATTTACTTCACTGAGCACTGTCACTTTGTTCAAATCATGTGGACACACAGAGCACAGTGTTCAGTCCAAGCTGTGTCATTGTGGGTGCTCTGAGTCTGAGCTGGCATCCCCCTCTAACTTCGTAATTTGTGACTGCTCCTCTCCCTCTTCCTCAAACTCTTCTTCCTCCTCCTCATCCTCATCCTGACTGCTACCTTCACTTTCCTCACTTGAGAGAACAGTTGAGCTGATAAGTGATGAGTCTACAGAAAAAAATGTTATTACACAAGTGAAAAAGAAGAAAATGAGAACATAATACAAAAACGAACAGAACTAGTACAAGTATGGAATACCAACCAGTATGGGTTCCCCCATTTGACTCAGTGGACAGATGCAGTTGTGGCTGCAGAGATGCAATGGTCTCTGGCCAAAACCGTTGCGCTGCCTGCTTGCTGTTGCCACTGCCAGAGTTTTTTGTCTTTTTGGTGCTTGAGCTCTTCCCATGCAGACTGTTGCCTGAGCCAGGCTGATCAGTCGATGAAGGGTTTGAGGCATCCAACATTGGTTGTAGGATGCGCCGCCGAGCATTGATGAACCAGTTGTTCACCTGCAGCAATGTCAGGTTCGTCTGAGCAGCAATCTGGCGCTTTTCATCTTCTGTGGGGTATGGATGCTGCAACACAAGATGTTACTGAAGTATCTGGATACTATGTATCCATATGTGACTACTCCATCCAAACTTCAATGCAATCTGAATCTGTGTCAGGGGCATCATTATTCATGCAGAAACCTGGTACAAGTCTGCAAGTTGTGTGACTCACCACCAGGTGCTGGAACAGCCAGGACCGCATGACACTGGTAGCATGTTTAGGCAGAACACCACGCTTCTGTTTCTTTTTGTTGCTGAGGAAATCATCATCATCATCCATTGATCCAGGGGTTGTGGGGGCTGGTGACAGCTGACCTGCAACCAACATCAAGCAAAAACTGGCATATAATGAAACTGCAATAGTACCATCCTGCTGTTACTAAGGGCTTAGGAAAAGGGTACAGTATTTCAAAGTATTTCAATAACACTGATTTTCTCAATACCAGATATGTATTATGATTTGCATTAACATAATTATGTTAATCATCACACAAGAAACAGTCTTCAAACACTGCAGTCAAATTTACAGATTAACTGTATTGCATGATAAATGCACCTGTTGATTCATTAAAGTGACTTTAAGTGTTTCAAGGCTGTTTTCTGTGACCTGATTATAGACCGTTTTCTACCACTGTGTAGTGCAAGGCTGTCGGTACTAGACATAGTGCCACATTCCAGCCACATTAGAATTTTTTTTTTATTATACATCATGGATCATGAAATCAAAAATGCCAATGCATACCTCACACAGCAACAAGCAATTTTCTCACAACGCACTTCCTCGTAGTGTACAACCATAATATCTTCAGAACTTGCTGCTGTCTTTGAAGACACTCAAACTACTTATACAGAAAAAAAAAAAAGAGTTGTACCAAACAGGATTGTTTGAAAAGCAGCTGTCTGCATGAACAGTACGGAAACAATGTCAAATATCTATGCCTGATAACAAATCATGGCAGAAACATTTCTGACTTGACAGTTCAGTGGCAGAGAAAGACAGTATTTGACAAAAAATTACCCAACATATTAATTTCAGGGAAGAGAATCATCCTTGATAGATAATAAATAAAGTCCCTGTCCCTACAGAAGCTAAAGATACATTATCACATTCACATAGCCTGCCACTGGCTTCCATCCTGAGATACAAAAGACACACACCACACCCTTCCATCCTCTTCGTATTACATCACTATATCTTTAAGATCTTTCTATTGAAGATTATCCTAGAAAGAAAAGGCACATTTTTATTATTGCAGCATTTTTGGTGTGACTGTGTCTCCCAATGTCAATTTTGAACCAGCAGACAGATTTTCATGAAACTTGGTATGAACATTATGCCTGCAAAGCTTTAACTTCGTACAATCTGTAATAACAACATAATGGAAGAAAGAACCCATGAAGCAGGAGCAACATCAGTGTCTCTTACTCTCAAATCCTGAATTATGTATGATGGAATATCTTAGAAAAAATATGCAATGTTTATTAAGGAATTACTCGTCTTTCACAGCAGTGTGGTCGAGGACTCCACTCTTCTGGGATACGATACAATGTCAGAGGGTAATCAGTTTCTGACATCTGACACTCTCTTTTATAATTACAAATAAAGTCAACAATGGCAAACAGATCTCACCCTCGTGTTGTCCGTCATATGAACGGGTATTCTACTCACTGTGTATAAGACTGGTTTCACTGGGCGGAGGACAGGGGTTGGCCCCAATCTGAGAGAGAGGTGTGCTCCCATGCACGATGCCTGGTGAGGGTGCCTGTGCAGGGAGATGGACAGGAGCTGCCACCAGCCCTTGAGCAGTCTGCACCATCTGATATGCAATCTGACTGCTGGAGGGGGGCACAGCATGTGGTTGTGTTGACATTAGCAGAGCTCCCCCCCCTGCCCCTCCCTGGTGGTGTGAAGGTGGAACACTGCCTGCAGAGGACACCACCTGTCAAACATGTTATGGCACCAGCTAGAACCATCTGGTTCAAACCGTCAAATAAGTTTCAGTGAGAGAACCAGCTAGTACAAATTGTACAACAAGTTCCAAAACAAAAGCATGATCACATGGTTTTTTAAACTGCCAAACAAGTTTTGGAAGTAGAACAGTCTGGTTCAAACCAATAAACAAGTTGCAGAGGCAGAACCATCTGGTTCAAATTCTCAAACAAGTTACAGGCGCACAAGCACCTGGTTCAAACCCACAGTTGATATTGCTGCATGAACAATCCATCAGACTTTCCAAAGGCATGGCAGGTTCCAAACTGTCTTAAATGTTTCAATTCTTCTGACAACTAATTTTTTAAAGACTGTTTCTAGTTCTGTAACATCCCCTTATGCCTTACAAATGATGACAGTGTTAAACTGGGGCAGAAATATCATATCATATTCTGTGGGATTAGACTGTTAGGAATTATAAATAAAGCAAATTGTGACAACAGTGCTGCCACATACAACAACTAAATAACCTAAATCATGGCTTATCTCAGCTGTATCACTCACTTCATCAGCCCACAGTTGGAATGTCACCTTCATTCCATGTGATGAATCAAAAGCCCTGTGGTACTGACAAACTGTGCACACCCAAAATCATTGTAGCTTCAGTGTGAAGCCGTCACTCCAGCTCAGCATTAGACCTGGTTTCTGCTCCAGTGTGCCATTCTGCGAATGCATTCTGAGCTGCTGGATTCAAATGCTCTTCCGATTAAACTGGGCTGACACATATAACTGTACTTTCCAGCCTGTAGCCAAGGCACTCCAACATACTATAAATTTATTTTGTGTCTACTATGACAACTTGTTTCACATGTATGAATAAAAGTGACTAAGAAGTGACTACAAAACTGAGGAAAAGTGATTTTACAGCATCCAATGGATGATAAGAAAGGTTCAAAAAGAGACACCAAATTGTGTTTAATGAAGCCTGTGATTAAGCTCATGATGTTTGTGAAGAAACTGTATCAGAATGGTTTGCCAAACTACTGAGTACCTGTATTAAATGCAACCTGGCTGCAAAAAAAAAAAAAAAAAAAAAAACTTGTCCCCTTAAATTTTTTTTTTTTTTTTTTTTATTTTTATAAAAAAAAAAAAAAAAAAAAAAATTAAAAAAATATAAAAAAAAAAAAAAC
>Ga0123355_10006717_pt1 | contig 17110 bp, 12 predicted proteins | sample TergutEmb28metaG_3_FD_89872 | JGI IMG/M metagenome (GOLD analysis project Ga0123355, IMG submission 89872) | Embiratermes neotenicus P1 segment gut microbial communities from Petit-Saut dam, French Guiana - Emb289 P1 | ecosystem: Host-associated > Arthropoda: Insects > Digestive system > Gut ...
GAGATAGTGGGCGAACGCATGTATATCCCATTCCGTGCGCTCGGACAGGCATTCGGCGTACCAGTAACATGGGATGAAGCCACACAAACCGCCATCTATAACGAAGGCGCAAATGTGAATTTCCGTGAAGATGACAACTGGAGTCCTCCTTATACAGGATCTCATACCCCACAAGGAGGGACAGCACCTAGCCCACAAGCAGGTGGATCGCCTACTCCAACTCCAACACCTGGAGGTTCACCAACTCCGGCTGGTGCTCGGAATTATAATGACGAGTATAATGGGTACAACGGGTATAATGGAAATAACGGAAACAACGGAAACAACTGAAGTAACGGAAACTAATAGCAATATCTAAGTCCTGAAAGCCCCTCGCCATTTTGGCAAGGGGCTTTCGGCTTTCTTTATCTTGTATGTAGGGTGCAGCAAATGAATGTGGATCGGCAAAGGTGACCACCCCGTCGCTTCGCGCCACCCCTCCGTGGGAGGGGAATTTAAATCTCTGCCAACACACATAAAACCACAAAAATTTGCTGCACCCCAGCATATAAGTTAGCTTGCAGACGTGGTCTGCTATATGCTATACTGATATACATAGCAAAATCTAAAATTTGTCAAATTTGATTTTGCATTTGGCAGGGTTTTATCGCCTGAACTGGCATAAATCTTGCACGACAAAAACTTTGAGAGGAGTTTTTATGAAATTTTTTATTGATACCGCAAACGTTGCCCATATCAAAGAAGCAAACGATCTTGGCGTGATTTGTGGTGTTACTACAAACCCCTCACTGATCGCGAAGGAGGGCAGGGATTTCACCGAAGTGATAAAGGAAATAACGTCAATTGTGGACGGCCCTATCAGTGCAGAGGTTGTCAGCCTCAACCATCAGGAAATGGTAAAGGAAGCCCGTCCACTGGCTGATATACATCCCAATATTGTAATAAAGATCCCCATGATCCTTGAAGGTCTTAAAGCTGTCAAGATTCTGTCTGCAGAGGGCATAAAAACCAATGTTACCCTTATTTTTTCAGCTACGCAGGCACTTCTCGCTGCCCGTGCAGGTGCTTCCTATGTTAGCCCATTTATAGGCCGCATGGACGACATTGGAAACGATGGGATGTATTTTATCGAAGAAATCTCTGATATATTTGATGCCCACAACATTCAAACAGAAATAATCGCTGCCAGCATCCGGCATTCCAACCATGTGATCCAAGCCGCTAGGCTGGGGGCGCACATAGCAACAGTTCCTTACGATGTTATTGTCAAAATGACGAAACACCCTTTAACTGACGCTGGCATTGAACGCTTTCTGAAAGATTGGGAAGGTGTACCGAAATGAGGCTGAACTTATGAATCTTGCTGTAAATACTCTTCGTTTTTTGAGTGCAGAAGCTGTTCAACAGGCTAACAGCGGGCATCCGGGGTTACCCCTTGGTGCGGCTCCCATCGCATATACTCTTTGGTCAAAATTCCTTAAAGTAAACCCAGCCAATCCAAATTGGTTGGATCGCGATCGCTTTGTTTTGTCTGCAGGGCATGGTTCTGCATTATTGTATTCGCTTCTCCATTTGTTTGGATTTGGACTCACTATGGATGATTTAAAGAATTTCCGTAAAGCAGACAGTTTAACCCCCGGGCATCCTGAATACGGTCACACTGTGGGTGTTGAGGTTACTACAGGCCCACTGGGACAAGGTATAGCCAATGGTGTCGGTATGGCATTGGCCGAAAAGCACCTTGCGGCACAATTCAATAAGCCCAACATGCAACTTATCGACCACTATACTTATGTATTGTGCGGAGACGGATGCCTGATGGAAGGCGTATCAGCAGAAGCCGTTTCCCTAGCAGGCACCCTTAAGCTGGGCAAGCTGATTTTGCTTTACGACTCCAATAATATAACTATCGAGGGCAACACTGATATAGCTTTCCGTGAAAATGTTGGAGATAGGTTCCGTGCATATGACTGGGATGTCCAATTGGTTACTGATGGCAATGATACTGACGATGTAGCGCAAGCTATAGAGAAAGCCAAAGCAGTTAAGGACAAACCCTCACTGATCGAAATTAAAACAATCATTGGTTTCGGAGCTCCGAACAAACAAGGCAAAGCCTCAGTTCATGGAGAGCCTCTAGGATATGAAGAGATTAAAGCTGCAAAAAAAGCACTTGGTTGGCCTCACGAGGAAGAGTTCTATATTCCTGAAGAGGTTAAGACACATATAGACGCTGTTCTGGCGGAAAAGGCTAAAACAGAGGCTGAGTGGAACAGTTTGGCTGCAAAATATGAAAGCACTTACCCAGACGACTTTAAACAATGGAAGTTAATAAACAGCGATAATTTGCCAGTGGATTTACTTGATATTGATGATTTTTGGACTTATGAAGGAAGCCCGGCAACGCGAGTTTCGTCTGAACAGGTTCTAAATAAGGCATGTTTGTTGATTCCAAATTTGATTGGTGGCTCTGCCGATTTAGCACCTTCTACCAAGACACTTATGAAGGGCCGTAGTAGTTTTAGTGCTGAAAATCCCGCCGGATCAAATCTGCATTTTGGTGTCCGTGAACATGCGATGACAGCTATAGCCAACGGCATAGCATTGCATGGCGGACTTATCCCATATGTCGCTGGATTCTTTGTATTTTCGGACTATATGAAACCAGCTATGCGTATGTCTGCCCTGATGGAATTACCAGTCATTTACATCATGACACACGACAGTATTGGGGTAGGGGAGGATGGCCCTACTCATCAGCCTATAGAGCAGTTGGCAGCGCTTCGCAGTATACCAGGGTTTACAGTAACACGCCCATGTGATACACGGGAGACTGCAGCAGCATGGTATTTGGCTTTAACCCGCAAAGGGCCTACTGCACTTGCGCTGTCACGACAAGGTTTACCAGCATTGTCTGGTACTGGGAAAGCCTCATTAAAGGGTGCTTATGTTATTAAAGAATCTGGAGCGACACCTGATGTAATTCTTTTGGCTTCGGGATCAGAAGTGAGTTTAATATCCGAAGCTGTGGACATCTTGAAAGAAAAGGGCGTAAATGCGCGTGCAATTAGCATGTTCTCGATGGAAGTGTTTGAAGAACAGGAAAAGGAATATAAGGAATCCGTCCTGCCGAACGCCGTTAGGGCTAGGCTGGCTGTGGAGGCGGGCTCGTCATTTGGTTGGCATAAATACGTAGGCTTAGACGGCGATATTATTTCCGTTGATACATTCGGTGCTTCTGGCGAAGCGAAACTGCTTTTTAAGCAATTCGGGTTCACTGTAGAAAACATTGTAGGTAGGGCATTAGCTTTGCTTAACAATAAATATACCTAAGGGGGAATAACATGGACAATTTTACATTCCTTAACCCTACCGAGATTATTTTCGGTAAGGGAACCCAAAAGGAAGTGGGCGCTCTTACGGCCAAGCACAGCAAAAAAGTATTGCTGCACTACGGTGGCGGAAGCATCAAACGTACTGGTTTATATGATCAGGTGGTTCAATCTCTTAAAGAGGCCGGTGTTGAGTATGTTGAACTCGGCGGCGCGCAGCCAAACCCGCGTTTAAGCCTGGTACGAAAAGGCATAGATCTTGTTCGTTCAGAAGGGATCGACTTTATTCTTGCAGTTGGTGGTGGAAGTGCTATAGATTCCGCCAAATGCATTGCTGTCGGCGTACCCTATGAAGGTGATGTGTGGGATTTCTTCACCGCGAAAGCAACCCCGAAAACTGCCTTGGGCGTTGGTGTGGTTTTGACTATCCCTGCTGCAGGGAGTGAATCCAGCAATAGCCTCGTTATAACAAATGAAGATGGGTGGTATAAACTCGCATTAGCAGGGGATTTCGCGTTTCCAAAGTTTTCGATTCTAAATCCAGAGCTTACATTTACTCTGCCCACCTACCAAATTGCATGTGGTATTACAGATATGTTTGCCCATGTTATGGAACGCTATTTCACAAACACCAAAAACGTGGACTTAACTGATAAGCTTTGTGAGGCCATTATGCGTTCTATTATTCTCAACGGGCCCAAGGCGATAAGTGATCCATCTAACTACGATGCCCAAGCAGAAGTCATGTGGTGCGGAGCTTTAGCACATAACAACCTAGTTGGTACAGGCCGAGAAAGTGATTGGGCCAGCCACAGGCTCGAGCATGAGTTAAGCGCGATATATGATATAGCCCACGGAGCTGGTTTGGCGATTGTATTCCCTGCTTGGATGAAACATGTTTATAAGCATGATGTAACCCGTTTCGCCCAATATGCTAATAAGGTATTTGGCGTAGAGTATGATTTCTGGAATCCAGAGGCTACCGCGTTAGAAGGTATCGCACGGTTAGAGCACTTCCTAGAAGGCATTGGTATGCCAATTCGTATGCCACAGGATCTGGAGAACATCGAAGGAAATATTCCTATAATGGCAAAAAAAGCATGTGAAATTGATTGTCCTGGGGTTTTTGTAAAGCTCAATCCTGAAGAGATCGAGAAAATATACCGCAAAGCCCTGAATTAGCTCATTCATGCAGGGAGATGCACCCACAGATCAATGTGATAACAACATTCACATCATATTTAGCAATCACAAATTAGCGTTTATCATGCTAATTTGTGATTAAGTCACTAGGCAAAAGCCCGGATTTAACGATGAAAATCGTAAAATCCGGGCTTTTTGACAAGTCTAATCAATATCTAAGTCAGTTGAGATAAAAGTGATATCTTGCTCCATGATAATATCATTTTCGTTAGATTCATCCTTATCCTCATCATTTTTTCTTGTCATATATTGTGTCTGATAGTAGAATTCCGAAAGTATAACAATCTCCCCCTCAATTCTCTTTACACTAGCTTCAGTTCGAGTTATCGTTTGATACTTATATTCTAACATATTATAGTTTGCAAACAACTTTTTGTCAATTACATTTTATAAAATAACTGTAAAAAACAAAACAACATCGGCAATTCATACACTTGGTGATGTGATATGAAGAACTGATGTTTTTTGAATTATCAAATGTTATTTGATTAAACCATTTGTTAAGCAAACAATTACATTTATAAACATTCCTACGTAGCCTATACATAAAAAATGTAATCAACAGTAAAAAAAGCTTGAAAGATTTTGGGATTTGAATTATACTAATAGTAGTTTAAAATGTGGGTGTTTATGCTGCAGTTTGCTGTATGCGTTGCAATAAAAGTGCGGATTACCATAACTATTGTGAGGGCAATACATGAGTAATAAACGGGCAAGACAGGATAAGTTAATTCAGATTATTAAGAACCAAGGGATGACTGCAGTCCGGGAGTTTGCAAGTATGCTGGATGTTTCTGAGATGACTGTGCGCCGTGATCTCGAAGAGATTGGTACTTTATCTGTAGGCGGCGATAAATATATATCCCAGGGTGGCGAACAAAATATTCTCTCAGCCTTAGAGAAATATAATGAACAAAAGAACAAAATAGGTAAATTGGCAGCTTCGCTGGTAAGTCAAAACGATGTTATTATCATTGATACTGGAAGCACAGTTTTTAGGATGGTTCAATATTTACCAGTGAATTATAATCTAACCATCCTATGCTATAATGCGAATGTTCTGTTCGAGTTGCGGCACAGACAAGATATAACGGTGCTATTCAGCGGCGGGTTGTATCAACCTAAATCTGATATGTTTGAAAGCATAGAGGGTATTCAATATATAAAACGGATAAGGGCTAACAAGGTGTTTTTGTCGGCTGCTGGTATCAATGATAAATTGGGGATCACATGCGAAAACATGTACGAGGTGTCAGTAAAACAGGCTGTTATCCAGTATTCCCGGGAAAAGATACTTTTGGTAGATTCCAGTAAGTTTGGACATGTAAAATCTTCGTTTTTTTGTGAAATCACAGATATAGACAAAATTATCACAGATAAAATGTTGTCCAAAGAGTGGAGAAATCTTCTAAAAGGGAAAGGGATTGAACTTTTGCATATTGAATAGGTAATTAGGCATTAAATTTTATGACCTGTCAGTTGATAACAAATAAAGTTATGCCAATTTTAAAAAAACTTGCTAGATTTTGGTTTATGATTTATACTCGAATGGATTCTTCAGAAAGCACCTCAGCGCTCATTCCATATAACAGTTCATCACAAAGCTCAGATTGTAGAGAAGGTTCTTTGTAGAGTGGGTATAGTTTACGCAGCATATAACAAAAACCATTAATTATGAGGTAAAATAATGAGTAGCAAACGCTCAAGACAAAATAAGCTAATAGAAATAATTAAGAGTCAGGGGATACAACCAGTTCGTGAACTGGCGAACATATTAGATGTATCTGAAATGACTGTGCGGCGCGATTTAGAAGATATTGGTTCCTTGACTGTACCTAAGGGCAATACAATTTCACAAGACAACGACAGTCATAACTTACTTTCCGTCTTAGAGAAATTTAATGAACAAAAGAGCGCGATAGGGAAAATGGCCGCTTCACTAATAAGCCCTAATGATGTTATTATTGTCGATACTGGTAGTACAGTCTTTCGAATGGTTCAATTTTTGCCAGCGAATTATAACCTAACCGTTTTGTGCTACAATGCAAATGTTCTGTTCGAATTACGGCATAGGCAAGACATAACAATATTGTTTTGCGGAGGTTTATATCATCCGAAGACCGAAATGTTCGAAAGCGCGGAAGGTATTCAATATATAAAGCGTTTAAGGGCAAATAAGGTGTTCTTATCTGCAGCAGGCGTACATGAAGAGCTAGGGGTTACCTGTGAAAATATGTATGAGGTAGTCACTAAACAAGCAGTTTTACAGTATTCCCGCGAAAAAATACTTTTAATAGATTCAAGTAAATTTGGGCAAGTAAAATCCTCCTTTTTTTGCGAAATGCCAGCTATAGACAGCGTTATAACAGATCAAATGATTCCCGAATATTGGAGGAATCTACTTAGAAGAAATAAAATTAACCTTAGTATCGCTGACACAGATAATAGGGGGCAGATGCATGGATAGATATGTAGAAATCACATATTTATCTGTACCTGCCCCCTCGGCACATCAGCGCGTATGGCCTAATCGGCGGTAAAGCCTTTGAAGAATCACAGCAGCACGCCCTCGAGTCATACTCTGACTCGGCTGAAACAGCCCCCTGGCAGATCCATAATTCACATTAGAATGAACAGCTAATGCAACATTATCGATATCATTTACCCAGCCGAGAATTTCGGCGTAATCAGAATATCCAAAATCGTTTCGGAGTGTGGAGACAGGATCAGCCGGGGCTCGGAAGTTTCTCATTCTAAGGCATCTACCAGCAATTGCTATCAACTGGACCCTGTTAATGTACACATTTGGGGAAAAGGTAGTGCGTGTTGTCCCTGCCAGAATTGGAGGGTTGGTTGATGCCATCCGACGAATTGGATCCCATGCCCAATGGGCACTAGTTACATCAGTGAATGTGCGATTTCCCCTTGGCAGAGCCATCATCTTCGAAATAATAACGGATATTTCGGCTCTGCTTATATAATCATCGGGATGGAATAGCCCCCCATGCCCAACAAGGACATTCTGGGAAGCAAGCTGGTTAACTGCCTCTATGATGGATCGATCTTGCCCCTCAAGGTCTGCAAAAAACCTGTTGTCCCGGATGTGAAGCTCTTCTCTTTGTACAACAATTGTACTGCCTGTAAAATTTTGGCCTTCAATTCTACCTGTTATATCATTATATATGGAAATGAGCCGCAGATCTTTATCCAGATCAATTAATGATTGTAAGCGCCTGTCTCCTTCTATTTGTGGCAATTCAAGAATAACTGGCAAATCGGTTGGGTGCTTTGGGAAATACTTGATCCCATTCATATCATTAAGTGCTGAAACGTCCACTGTAAAATCCATGTCTGTTATAACAAAATCTTCATTGCTTCCATCCGGATCCATGTTCGTACATGTGTCAATGATAAACGCTCGGGTAAATGTTACGCTGAAAGCGGACGTCAGAACCCTTGTCTGATCGAATTCTACATAGCCTGCTGAAGGTTGGACAACTATTTGAATATCTTGTGTCCGGCGAGTTTTGAAGTTGACCGTTCGCCTTAATTGTCTGTCTGGCACGATGCCATTTTCAGCCAGCAACGTTATCATAGCAGCTTCGACTTCTCTAGCTGTCTGGGTTAAGGCACTCACAGTCAGTCGGTTGATAAATATCGGGCCTTCATCCACATATGTACTTGCAGCCAATGAAATAGCCTCTTCAGCAAACATAAGCAGGGTAAAAAGTTCGTCTGGCGAGTCCATTATCGGGTGTTGTGTTTCTCCTGTCAGCCCCAACCTGTTTATTGCAATTTGCACTGCGTTTAAGGCGGATTCCTTATCTGTAACGTCTTGCAGCAAGTCACCATTGTAAGTGTAGACATTTGGATTGATCGTCAAAATCGTATATTCTTCATCTAACTCTTCATTGTCTTGAGCTGCTCCATTGGCTTCCCCTTCAGAGGGGTCTTGAGGCAGTGGATCGTTATTAGATGAGCGTCTCCGGGATTGTTCGAATCTTGAATTGTCAAGCACATTGGTGAACGTAATCACTTGCGTTGTAGTTCCTGGGAATGACTCTGGGGTGATTGTCACGGTTGATATATTGTTGCCATCTTCAATATAGGTTACTAGAGGGATTCGGAGAATTCTATTTTCATTGGCGGAATAGCTCTCCAAAATCGTTACTAAGGCTTCAGAGTTATTGTGTGTGGCATATTCCAGCCGATATGCTCCTTCATAATATAGTATACTGCCAGTGCTGTTTATATCCCTGCCAGCTAGGATTAGGCCTGCACCTGTAGTGATCTGGTTCCTTTGGTAGACTCCATTACTAAAACTACCAAAAGTGCTATTCCACGTGCGGCTCGAAGCTCCATGGCCCTCAAAAGCCCACACGGCATTTGTCAAGGTTAACCTTATTCTGTCACCGGCAACTGCGCCTGTCGTCAAAGGAATTATTAAATTAGTACCATCAACATATGTACGAATGCCTTGGTTATGGGTACTAGCACCGAATTGTTGTCTGACAATTCCAGCTTCGAAAAGGATAGAGTTATCTGACACAGTCGGACGGTTGTCAACGAAACCATTGCCAATGCCATAAACCCTCACAACAGGAGTAATGCTAAGTATAAATGTTGCTATGATTACAAAGCAGAGAATTTTCCTTGTCATATTGTTCTCCTGAATTATTTAATTTTTTAGCGATCGATTATCCAAACCGCCCCGCGTAATGGATCAGTTAGTATAATTTCGTTTTGAGTGGCAATAAAATCTGCTGAGCGGCTAAATGGAATAGTTGCCTCATACACAGGAATCGGATAATTAGGTAGTTTTTCGCTATAAGTAGGGCTTGCTATACCAAAAATGGTGCTTGTTCGGTAAGCCACACCTCCATTCATTTCAACTCTTCTCAAAGTATTAAAATCCCACACGTAGAGAGCTCCTTCGGCGTACTTTAACCTTAATGGCATGAAGAACAGCGGCGCGTATCCGTCTACAAAGTCTCTGTAGTCACTAGAGCCAGCAAAGACTGAGATGTTGCCATTTCGATACATTTGTATCATGCCTGTTTGTGGGCTTGTAAAAAAAACAGTTCCATCGTCTGCTAATGCTAAACTGCCCGAATCTGCTGGCAGGCCTTCGGCCAGGACAGTGTGATTCTCCCAATCCCCTAACTCCATAGATTTTAGATGTGTTTGGCCAGTTGCCATGTTGTTTTCTATGAAGTACATAACTCCATCATCGCTTATTAAAAAATCTGAAATAGAGGTATATCTTGCATCTGCTATGTACATATTCAAAGGGTCACCCAGTTTCAGTATACCATATACTATGTTGCCGCCGATATCCTCAAATGGTGCGATTAGCAGATAAACGTCATCTTCGAAGCACCGAACCAAATCAGCAGAAAAATGTGGCTTATCCCTTTCAACTGTACTGATTATCCCATTAGAAATACGACGAAGATGGCTGTTGTCTACCATGTAAATAGTCCCATCATTGGCTAAGCTGATACTTTCAGGAAACATAAACGATGCGTTTTCCAGGTTTCCGTCAATGTGATCGAGTATTCCGTTGCCAGCCATCACGCTTGCCTTTGAGTCTCTTAAAAAGAACTGTGAAATTCTAACCAAGTTTTCCGGCTGGGGAATTACATTTACTGTCAGCTCGAATTCTTCATTTCTATACTGTCCACTAATAGTTGTCTCGCCCAGATTTAACCCCAATATCCGAGCCCCTTCTATAGCAACAATGCCACTGTCTGAAAATTCCCAACGGATCGAGTCAAAGTCTAACGGGCGCACATCCCCATTAGACGTTGTTTTAGCGAGTTTCATTACATATGTGTCTCGCAAGCTGATTGTAGCACGGATAGGCACGGGATTTACTGTTATGTTAAAGTATAGATCGTGGGCATACATAAAAGTGAATACCGAAGTGAGCAGAAATATTGGCATAGCCACAGTTGCTGCCTTACGCCAAGCCAGGGTACCAACTGTTTTATACGCAGCTCCATCCGCTTTGCGCAACATCTCAAGCAATTCTTTTGAACTTTGGAAGCGATCATCTGGATTTATAGCAAGGCATTTTGAAATAATCGATGAGAGTTCGTTGGATATAATACCCTTTATCATCCCCATATTATTGACTGTTGGGACATGCCCTGTAAGCATCTTAAAGAGTATCACACCCAAACTATAAATATCCGTTCTTGTGTCTGTTGCTTTGGATCCGTTTTTTGCCAATACTCCGAAGCGGGAGCGTATTAGGGATTCGTATTCTTCTGGGATTTTTTCAGGAAGCTGTTCTGGTGCGGCATATCTAAATGTTATAGCTGTTTGATCCTTGGAGGGCAATTCCGAATGTTTTGAAATACCAAAGTCTATCAATACCAACCTGTTCCCGAATGTTACCATCACGTTTGATGGTTTTAAATCTAGATGTGAAATGTTGCGGGAATGAAGATAATCGAGAATTTGTGCTATTTGCTCAGCCCAGTCCTGAACCAACACTTGATTAATTTTTCCTTCAACGGAAAGCAGAGCTGAAAGTGACACGCCATCTATATAGCTCTCGATCATGTAGATGCCAAGCTCATCGATAAACACGTCTATAATGCTGGGCAACCCAGGGTGATTTAGCATTTTTAATATCTTAAATTCATTAGCAAGCTTTCCGAGCCATGTAGGTATAAATTTTAGGATCCACTGATTACCAAGTTTTACGTTTTCAACTAAAAAGACTCGGCTCATACCTCCACCGCTGATTTCCGAAATAACCTTGTATTTGCCTTCTAAAGCTGCAGCATCAAAGACGCTGGATTCTATTCTCTTTTTTTGAGCACTGATTGAAGAGCCCATTGAGGACTTTTGGGAATCTCCATTTTTGCTTTCCAAGGGCTCATTAAAGTTTTCAGAACACATTATCAAGGTGCTTTCTGCATTCTGGCTACTTTCAGAGTTTTTTTTGATTGTTGCGGCTGTGTCTGTTATATCTTTGAACAGTGAGCTTTTGAGGTTAATAAAATGCTTTATTTTGTCGGTTCTTTTTTTTGTTAAGATTAGATATACACACACTGTGCCCACTGCTACAAGACATATAGCACTTACTACGAAAAGAATTATCTCGAAATCCACTTTTTACCTCTTCTTAATAAGTTTTCGCAATCTAGCGAACTAACATGGACCTTACCCACACCACCTGATAAAGCTCGCGCTAATAAGATCTGTCTGAGCGTCCAAAAGTGGACGCTTAGACACAGTAATTGTTGTTTAAGCAATAATCTAATCTGCTAGATACTTTCGTTCGTATGTATATAAGTTATGTCTTGCTCCATTACAATCTCACTTTCTTTAGCATCTTTTGTGCTGTTTTGCTCTGCATCTTCTGAATTAACAACATCGAGAGTCAAATCCACTGTCGTTTCATGTTTTTCTGACTCTGTATGTATGGTTTGCAAGGTTTTGTCGGTCTGATTATGTACGTTGGCCCGGCTAAAGTCTACGTATGCTGCAATGCCACAAATAATCAGAGTCATAGAAATAATAATAGCGAAAGGCCATAGCACATGGCATTCCTCCCTACAGTGCTTTGCGCCACCTCCCTCTATATCAAGAGGGGATCGTTCGAATTGTAATGACTGAAATATTGTCTGTCTCACCACGCAGTTTATTGAGTTCTATCATGCGTTCCTCATTTTGCTTCATGAGATCGGCTTCCGTTAACACCGAGGGGGCAAAGGACTGCAAGATTTCCGATTCGGAAATCTTTCTGCGAAATCCATCGGAGCAAAGCATATAAATAGCATTTTGCTTACAGTCCCCATAGTGCATTTCTGGTTTTACTTCATCAGAATTGCCTACACATTGTAGTAACAAATGGCTTTTCGGGTGGTTCAATGCCTCTTCAGGTGTTAAATATCCAAAATCGACTTCACGCTGAACGAATGAATGGTCGTTAGTTATTTGTAGAATACTATCAGTAACTTCATAGACCCTAGTATCCCCTACATTTACTATATAGTAGCGAGTTTTTGTTAAAAGCAGTGCTGTAATTGTTGTTCCAATGCTTATTCTATGGCGATTACCATAATCCTTTATTTTTTTGTTCTCTCTGTCTATGAGTTTTGTCCATTGTTTTTTTATTTCCATTTCATCGATTTTGTTACAAAATAAAAAATTGGACTTCTCCATAATCCAGCTTGAAAAAGCACGGATCAATACCGCGCTGGCAACTTCTCCTTTTGAATATCCCCCCATCCCGTCACATAAAACTGCAAAGGCAATCCGTCCGTACTTTGTTAGAAATGTCCTAACGAAAAGGCTGTCCTGGTTAGCTTGTTTTCTTTTTCCAATATCAGTACTTGCGGATATTATAAATTTCATTTTTCTTCCTTATAAGTTTAATAAATATTGAATTCAAATTCTTCATTAGCTATTGTAATCTTTTCACCATGTTCAATTTTGGTTTCAACGCCGCCGGGTATCTTATTGTTGTTGACATAGGTATGGTTAACAGTATTCGCGTCTACTATGTAGTATGAGCTGCCCTTGAATAAAATACTGGCGTGTTTACGGCCGACAAACCTACTGTCGCTAATGCAATAGTCATTGTTTTTTTCTCTTCCAATGATAAATGTCGACTTGTTTATTGGTATTCGATGATTGTTGTTAAGCCTGATTAAATATGGATAGCTATTGCCTTGCTTGTCTTCTTCTGGGTCGATTACAATGGTATCCTCAGCTTCTTCCCCCTCTGTTTCTAGTGTTCTGTTCCTTCCGAAAAACCTTCCAAATATAGAAATTAAAGCTTTACCAGCTTTGTTATGAGACGTTTTAACAGGGGGGTTGTCATCTATACCTTCAGTGTTATCAGGGAGTATTTCGACAGGAGGGTCCAGCTCTTTGAGCATTTCTTTTAACATTGTGTTGAAGTCTTGAGGTAAAGGTGAAGTTTGTCTGTTGAGGAAAATCATAATTTGGTGCATGTAATCGTAACTTTCCGAGGGGTTAAAAGCTACGTTGATTAGGTTCTTAAAAAACTCAGCTATATCAACCTCTGTTTTTTTATAGGTATCGACAGGCAGATATATCATTTGTGTTTCAAAAGTTGAAACGTCAACAAAAATGTAATCTAAATCAAAGACAAACCGTGATGACTCTAGAATATACTCTTCTGCTGATGAGATTACCGTTAATATTCCCGTAAGTACATCTAGAAGCTTTTTCTCATCTATAGGGCTTTCAAGAAGTTCCCGTATTGTTGATTTATGAGAGATATCGAAAATGAAATAATTTTCATTATTCTTTTGCTTGTGAGTAAGCTCTGAGATACCCTTAATTTGATTATTTAAAAGCATCCGGAGGCTTATAGAGTCTATTACGTCATCTTTTGTTGCTTTGTATATTAGATTAGCGTTCGAACCTGCAACCTCTTTTTTAAAGACTGGACCCATTTAGTCACCTCAAATATTGATAATCGATTCTTACTGATTTCTTAATTCTCTCTAATCACTGTATAGTCTCAGTTAGACCAGCATGTTCCAGCTTATGATTTTTGTGTATTTTGTTTTCTGTTCGAACCAAGTTGCCGCTTACTTTAGTTAGCGTACTTTCTTTGTCCTCTTGGAAGATATATAGAGGACTCAGCCTTACATTACAATCAGCATCATCGAAACTTCTTACTTCGCAAATAGATACTACTTTCCTAGATTGATCCCGCATCTTAGAAATATGTACGATAATATCTATTGCTGATGCTATCCGCTGTCGCACGACCTTAAGTGGTATATTGTCGGCGTTTCTATAAACCATCATCTCCAATCGGCTCAAAAGATCCTCTGCAGAACTAGCTTGGCAAGTTGCCAATAGCCCATCGTGCCCTAACTGTATCACATCAAGCACTTCGGAGCCACGTATTTCACCTATAACTATACGCTCTTGATACATAGCAGATGAAAATCGGATTAGGTCTCGCATTGTATTCCGATTGGTCACTGTTACGTTTGCATTACATGCCACTAACTTTAGAAGATTTTCTGCGTTAATCTTCAGTTCGGGGAAGCTTTCGATCGAAACAATGCGTTCATGTTTCGGTATGAAATTCGATAGGACATTTAGCAGCGTAGTTTTCCCTGAGCCGGAAGCACCACTAATCAGAATGTTATATTTTGCTTTCACCAGCAATTCCAATGCGCGGGTAACGTCGCTATTTACGGTACCATTTTCTATCATCTTTGTGGACGTGAAAGGTTTGGCTGGTGCTCTTGAGATAGTTATGGTTTTGCCATTCAATGAAAAGCACTCTGAAGCGATACTCACTTGGCAACCACTTGGAAGGTAAATTACTACGAAGGGGTTTTCAGCATTTAACTCTTGTCCAGATGTAACCAGAATTTTTTGAATTACTCTGTCTAGTTCACCCTGGTCTTCAAATGCCTCGTCCGACCTATGTATGATACCATCCTTTTCAATGAAGATGGTTTTAAAACCATTAATCATGACTTTGGTGACAGATTTATCTAGTAAGATTAGGTCTAGTAAACCGAGTTCCTCTTCATGTAATAAAGTATGATCACTTCTGGGAAAAAGTTCAATCACTTGCTCGTTGGTTTTTATCGAATGATTGGTCGAGTATAGCTCTATTATTGCTCTGTAAATGGCTTCTGGTTTTTGGTATTTACATATAGCTTGCTTGTTATTGAATTCGTTGATATTGGGGGTTTCCACAGAATAAACAAGCATGCATCCGAGCGGGATTGAGGCGAGAGCTATCTTGAAATCACAGCTGGCTATGAACATGTCTATTGCTAAATCATCAAGGCAAGCCATTGCTGATACAATATCCGTAAACAAGTATATTTCCAGATTTTCGGAGTATTTTAGCAACAAGGCATACTTGATCCTATTTAAATACTCCTCGCTTTGATCTAAAAATGCTAAGCGTAGTTTCATGTTTCTGAACACACCTCTGGGGCACGACACGCAAGTATTTTCTGTGAGTATAAGTCATAAAGAAAAATCTATCAAGTAATTATCTTGATAAACATTCCATTTCTATCGTAAAAACCAACAAAAAGCCAACCTAATGACAGGTTGGCTTTTACGTAAGCTTGAATGCTGATTAATTTTTCATGGCGCTTAAAGAAATTAAATATGCATGTTCACTAGATTTAAACCAAGGTATTTATATATAACATACAAAATTATATATGTATTGTATGTTGATTTTTTTGTGGAAGTCGCTGTGATTTATTTAATATATGTTGCCGAAGTGAAACATTTTGCAATTTTGATGTGTTCGTTGATGCACTTGCATGTTAACAGTAGAACATTCATTGATCGTTTAAGGACGAAGGTATAATTGCCTTCGCCCTTTTATCTCTCACTTGGTTAGATTTCAGAATCGGTAATTGGGTTGTTCGCCTCACTGCGGCTTTCTTCAGCGAATCCGGTGTCATGTATTACATCAGAATCATTGTCCACAACATCTGCTGGTGTATAGTTATCAGCATTCATCGAATCGGTTGGAGTGTAGTTATAAGCGTCCATCTGATCTGTTTGAGTGTAGTTATCTGTGACTAATTCATGTTCCACCGTAATTTCATCTGGAAAAACTTCAACTGGATCTAGCTCAATGTTAGGCGTCTCAGTGCTAGTAAAAGTCCCAGTTATTGTTTGAGTCAGGCTCGATATGTCAGCCCAAAAGGCTACTACTGCATTTCTTAAATCCTCATACGCCTCTTCTAAATTGGCCAATGCTACTTGAAGTTCCGCTGAGGTTGCAGTACCTAATGCAATCAAATCAATTGCAGCTAGGCGAGCATCTACCATTGCTTCAACATAGTGGCGATAGATATACTCACCAGATATCACGTAGTGGTATGGAAGCAGATTGGTAACATTAGGGAAGTCGTTTAGATTCATAGTTGCGCCTGGATAATTACCGTGTATCCACCACCAATCCCAAAGATTATCAACTAAAGCTTGGAGGTTAGTTTCTGCGTGAATTTCAGCCCAAAAGGCTAATACTGCATTTCTTAAATCTTCATATGTTTCTTCTAAATCCGCCAATGCTGCTTGAAGTTCTGCTGTAGTTGCAGTACCTAATGCAATCAAATCAATTGCAGTTTGGCGAGTGTCTACCATTGCATCAACATAATGGCGGTAGATATACTCACCAGATATCAGGTAGTGGTATGGAAGCAGATTAGTAACATTAGGGAAGTCGTTTAGATTTATTGTCGCGCCTGGATAATTGCCGTGTATCCACCACCAATCCCAAAGATTATCAACTAAAGCTTGGAGGTTAGATTCTGCAGTTATGTCAGCCCAAAAGGCCAATACTGCATTTCTTAAATCCTCATATGCTTCTTCTAAGTCCGCCAAAGCCTCTAAAAGTTCCGCTGAGGTTGCAGTGCCTGATGCAATCAAGTCAATTGCAGCTTGGCGAGCATCCACCATTGCATCAACATAATGTCGGTAGATATACTCACCGGATATCAGGTAGTGGTATGGAAGCAGATTGGTAACATTAGGGAAGTCGTTTAGATTCATTGTCGCGCCTGGATAATTACCATGAATCCACC
>Ga0123355_10006718_pt1 | contig 17109 bp, 9 predicted proteins | sample TergutEmb28metaG_3_FD_89872 | JGI IMG/M metagenome (GOLD analysis project Ga0123355, IMG submission 89872) | Embiratermes neotenicus P1 segment gut microbial communities from Petit-Saut dam, French Guiana - Emb289 P1 | ecosystem: Host-associated > Arthropoda: Insects > Digestive system > Gut ...
AAAACTATGATTCCAAGATTCTTTCAAAGACTATGTAACTATATTCTACACACCTTGGTCTCCTTCCTTATTTGATGTTGGTGCACACATAGTGACACAAGCATGAAGGATATTCCGATTGCCATCACACCGTTCCATCAATATACTCTGCAGTGAAGGTCCTACATCACTGCAACACTCTGAAACAAAGGATGCTTTAAGTTGATCACAGCAAAATGCACTACAAATTCATCATTCAAAATGGTTTTATACTAGGCTTCAATATTTCTGGCACTACAAGAAAAAATCTGCATGGTAGTTATGTTCAGTACTTACTCATGTAATAAAAAACTACATTAACTTCAATTCAAGTGTATAGCAACATTAAACACAATTCATAAATCCATACATGTCTTAAATGATATGTCTGTTACATCATAATTAACCCACAAATGGAACACAGTATTTGGTAAGTACAAATAAATTGATTTTCAGGTTGAAATGTCAAAACCTTCCCAAGTGTTCATAAATTGTCTGAACTGTTGGCACAAAGAAAACAGCATATAATTACCACCTACATAAACATGGAGTTCAGGTTAAAAATTTTTTTTTCTTTCTTGTGTCATTCTACAACAACCTTTGTGACACACATTTTGTAGGTGTGTTTATAACCAGAAGCTTTAATGAAGTTCATTCATATTATATCACAATTACCATATGCTGGCACCACACTGGACAGGAAATTACCATTATACTCAATCATTAAACATGTACCTTTAAGCACACATACTACATAATCTGTAAAGGAATTATAAACTGATACAGGACACTTATCAAAGTTAAACCTGCTATTAAACAGACCTACTTGATAATATGTCTGTAAGATACTTTTATGTCCGAATAAATTTTATATACATGGCCATAGCAGAGTAAGCTGATTTTAAATGTAACACTATATGTAACTTCTATGCAGCCATTACATTCTTGTTTTACATTTTACACAAAAATTACTGTATATATTTTAAAGATCTATTACCACACTACAAAAAAATTTCATAGCCCTGTATCAAGGTGTGTTAATCAGAAGTATGCATCCCTATAATATCTGTATTAATGATGGCAGGAAACTGAACAATACAAAGGCAGAGTGATGTCTAATGTCATAAAAGTCATACCATATTTCACAACAATCTGACAGCTGCACTGGGTGAGAGGTGGATGCCAGTTATGCATGGGCACACGAATGGACAAATTACTATGATAATGCACAAACCTATCTTCCAATACAGAAAGATGAAAGCAGCCTACAGAAGTGTTACACAGTATTTAGCAACACCAAATACGAATCAGAAACAATCATAAAAGTGTTACAAATGAAGGTCTACAATATTCACAATTCTAGGATAAACCACCACATATTTTAATACATTAAATTACTTACTTGCATCTTGTTCAAGGTTCATCAACACCTGCTTAACACCTTCAATGTCACATCGGAGTATTCTAGGCATAAGAACTTGGGATTCCAAGGCTAGAACAATGACAGCCACCTGATTCTTCAAATTTGAACCAGGAGGTACGCTAAGGGCATGAGTTCCAGCTCCTATACACCGCACGGGTGGGAGATCTAGCCAATGTGGATCCCGAATACTATCCACACAATCCTTTGCAAGAGGATAGATTGTGCTGTTACCATCTCTAAGAATCAGCACACTCTCACTTGTCTGAAATGTGAAACAAATATGTAAAAAAGCAGTGTTAAATCATAATTTCTGATGTATTAAATGCTTGCTACAACAAACATTTCAGCATTGAGATTAACCCTCTGGCACTGGAATTAAATGCCCAGTGTGATACGCAGGAGACCAGAACTTAAATGACAGCTGCACAAGGAAGGTCACTAAATGGCTGTCATCCATGCCTGACATTTGGCATTTTAGGCATCACACTATGTGACAGGACTGCCCGACATCAGGCACAAAAGGGCTAACCAAATCCATACAGCAGAAGCATTCCTCAGAAGCTACCACTTACACATTGAGCCAAGAAACTCCCCACATTGTATGGAAGTGGAAGGTTCATTCTAAATTTACTGATTCCATTTTATGGATGATTGTGCAACAGACTATAGTCCAAGGATTAGTGACATACAGTTCTTCTCATACTAATATATTTTAACAAGATAATATAACCATAACAAGTGATACACTAAACATCAATCAATGCAAAACACTGTAACAAAAATATAAAGAAAGTAGCAACAAACTACGCAGCAAATTCACAAGCTTAGGTGATATAAAAAACGTTTGAAAATGAGGCCTATGCTTGGATTCTATGAAGGGTAAACAGACTCAAAAAAAGGCCCTACTGTCCCCGGATCCCTGCCCTGCTAACACAGTGAATATGCAATTGCATAAAATTCACTTGGCACTTTCCTCAGCCAGCTGTACCAGTTAACAACAATCTTGGGATCATTATTTCATTTGAACTGAATTATTGCAGGAATCGTGTACAGACGTTAGCAACACTGTTGGAATGTAGCAAGGAGCTATGGCAACTGAAGATAAACATGTCTGATGTTTTGAATTGGGTTTGTCAAAACAGAGAATGAAGTGAAAGTACCTACAACACAGAAATGCTCCAAGAAAGTCAGCTTTTATTTGGATACTAATGACTTGAATCTGCAGGAAACTGAAACCATCAAATACTTATAGACTGGCACAACTAGTTTAATATCCAGAACTTCTTTCAAAGCCTGTCTTATGTCCTGGTTGCTACATCCATTCTTCTCTAAGTGTTCAATTTCTTCCTCTAGAATATCAACATCACAAATAGAACTTGCACAATAAACAAGTAGTGACAAGAGGACCAGCTTCTCTGCTGGGTGATGTTCAGGCTCAGCATGTTGGAAGAGACCACATTCATAGGTTTTCTGTACACACTGTGACCAAGTGAGTCAATTTTTCTTCTTCTGTATAAGGTCATCAGGGAAAGGTAATGTTTTATCATGTTCTACCTTCATAGTGAACTTAATGTTTGGATGTATGCTGTTCAGGTGCTACAGAATATTTTGTAGCACATATAAGTTAATTTATTATATATATATATATATCCATCAGATTCAAAATGTGTATCAAATTTGTAGAACCTCTTTTCTATGTGACCAAACTACAAAAGTGTCATCCACCTACCTCTAACAGTGGACTGCCTTTTTTCACATTGCACGAAAGACACTTGTTCAAAGCTTTGTGCATACAAATTGGCTATTACTAGAGCTACAGGCAATCCCACAGCAACATCATCAATGTGGTCACAGAATGTGCAGTCAAGCAACAAATAATGTGATTGTGAGAACCTGGTGATAGGTCCATAGTCTCATTCTGAACATGTGGCAACAATAATCACAAAATGAAATGAGTACTCTTGTTCCCCTCTTTCAACACTTTTAACAGTGTATAATAACCATGCGTGGATACAGTACCTCTTACAATATACATTAAAATAACTGCATACTTCAAATATTCATATCTTACAAATATAAGTCAATAAGCACATATACACATGCCACTCAATCACACAACACCTGAAATAATACACTCTGTAACTGTTTTCCATGTCTTAAGTCACATAAACACTCTTACAGAGATTATGATGGACCATCTACACACATACCTCTCCAGCACTTGTCAGACTGATGTTCTGAGATTCCAGTCCTAGGAATGAGCTCATATCAGATGGAAATGGACTGTCTTGTTCCGCCCTGCCACTGCTCAGATTGTAGATTACATAGCTCAGTTTCATACCTGTCTTCACTACTGCATGAATACCTGCAATGTAATTTAAAATTCATTATGTATGAAAAACTGCCCTGAAAATTTTAATCTTTTGTTACCCGGAGATATAACAGGCTGTAGCAAACACTGAAAAGGCATTTTAATGGTAAATTATAAAGAAGCTATTTTGCTGACAATGCAACTCATTATCTTACACTCAGACACATGTCCATGCAAACATGTCTCACGCCATCTCCTTAAGACATCCATTACAAGAGACTGCTGTATAAAAGTGTAACACAACAAATCTCAAAACTGTAAACCCTAAACATCTGGATTCTGGTAAATACAGTGTAACTACAATGAACTTGCATTACAGGATACTTATGTTTAACACATCCTGTACATTATGTCTAGGATCACATGCCCTAATTAGTGTCCTATTTGGGAAACAATTTTTGGGCTCTGTAAAACATTAAAAACATTTCACAATTTAAGATAATGGCAACTCAGTAAGAGTTAGCATCACAAAACAAGTAACATAAAAAAAAAAACTGTATATTGCCAATACAAAATGTTTATGTTTGGTAGCCAATTACATCTAGTCAACTGTGAGGGCTGGTTTGCTACTAAAACAGAAACGTGACATCATCCTAACATGAACCGTTGTAAAATATCCATAAAACAACAACCTCTGCATCTTAATGGACCAGTTCTGCACACTACTACAAACAAATTTTAAGCACAAATTTCAACACATTTAATAACCCATCTATGTTTTTATTTACGCTTTACTGATACTCAGTAACTCTGAGGATGTCAAGACAGACTGTAACATTTTAGAGTTATGACAAATTGTGTGTAGAATATGTAATTTTAACACTGGTGCATTTGTTGGTTTTACTGTGTGAAGATAACCCTCTTTACAATCTTCAATTTTCAACAAAATACCAGTATTTATGTGGGCAATCTTTCTGGAGTGGAAGAAATGAACAACAATTGTCATAAAAGGGTGCATATGGGAAAAATGAACAGAGGTTTCACTGGATTGGATGGATGGAAAAGTTACTAATGGAAGGGGTGGGTAACAGAGTAAGATAGTATGCACAAAAACAAATTCGCAAAGGTACTAAACATAAAAAGGGGAGAAAAAGGAAAAATGAAAAAGAAGTAGGGGTAGGGAAGGGGGAGGGGGAGGGAGGAGGAAAATACCCAACAGGGGACTGAGATCAAGACAGACATAACAAGATACGACGTATTGTTACAGGGGAAAGGCAGAACGTGGGATGAAATTGTGAAGCAGCAGCTTTGGGAAGCCACAGATACACAAGAGGTTTGGGTCCTAGACACCCCACACAAAGCGGAAATATCTGTGGTGAAACAAGAAAGGATGAGAGGAAGAAAAGGACAAGGAAGAGGAGACAGAGATATATCTTTTCATACTTCACAGTGTAAAGAAGCATGGCATCTGAAATGTCCATATTACACATACCAGATGTCACATAACGAAACAACAAAGCTTTGGTGTTGGCATCATTCACAGAGTATACATGTCAACATTGTCTGGAAGTGCAGTATTCGGTGTATGTCCAACATGCCAAACAAGAATGTGTTTAGATTTGTTAAAACACATGCCAAAGAGAATGATACACAGATCACTAAACAGAAAAGAAAGAAAGAAAGAAAGAAAGAAAGAAAGAAAGAAAAAAAAGGCATTTTTATTCATTAATTAATTATACTAATTATTAACCTTGTCCATCAACTGTGAATGTGAGAATCTGTCCTCCATCAGCAATATTTACTCTCCGTGGGATACGCACAAAACAGTCTGGAGCACGGGAAGTAGTTCCAGATTTTATCACCTGCCAATATAACACATGCAAGATCATTACCATTTACAAATATATCTATGTAAATGATAACAAAAGGCATCACTACACAGAAGACTCCTCTGGAGCCTAAATAAGAATCAAACAATGATATGAGAGCAATCTAGTACTCAACTGAAAAATAGGAATGATATACCATATTTACACAAATGCACGATAAGGCTTTTACTTAAATTTGGTGCTTAAATATGTGAGGTCATCTTAAATTTGCCTATGAAGTGCTGAACTGGATTGTGGCAAACCAGATCGCACTGAACTGGGGCATGCAGAGACAAACCAAGGTCTGCATCACCAAACTGTGTGAGATCTGTGCTCTTCTAAGATATTATACAGCATAGTGGGGTTAATTCCATACCAGTGTTTCAGGACAACCTACTGGTCCGAGCTTCAAGGGTCAAGAAATCCAAAGACAGAAGAGAGCATGATGGAAGTTAACTGACACAATCTTCTTTTTTGGGAATTCGTCATTTTCTAAGTTCTTAAAGACAAACTATGTTTTGGAAAAAAGCTGTTTCCCTTTTCAGGAAATGACACACCTAAACTGGTGGACTTGAAGTCCTTAATACTTGAACCTTGAAGCTTCATGTATTAAGGGTATGAAATTAATAGCAAAACATTTTTTCTTAGCAGACATGTGGGGGGGTCATATCTTAGACTTGAATAAATACATTTTCCTTGGCTGATGTGTTTTTTTTAAAGAGGGGGTAGGGGTGGGGTTTGGTAAATACAGTATATTATAAAAGCTTTATTCTTGTTACTGTATAATTTTTTCCAACCAAAGCATTACCATTTCAGAGAGCAAACATATATTAAACATCACACAACATAGTTAGCAAGTATTCAAACCTTGTATTACTGGATATTGGCCTAAAAACAATTTAGATGAATGCATAAAATATCAGCAGTGATTAGATCAACACTTTGTATTCAGTGCGTCCAACTTCACACACTTCTACATGTATAACACAACAGAATGGCTGGAGCATTCCACTGTAAATCCCCATAACTCATCCCATTGACAGCCCAGCCTGCTCCTTGAATAAGAAACATTAGTTTGTTGTTTGAAATATTATGATACGCAACATGGTCCACCAAACTAGCTCCAGTGTGAGTACTGCAGGCCCACAAGAGAATCATATTGACATAACATAGGTAACATGTACAATCCACACACATACAGAAAAGAATAGAACAGAATACAGAAGGGCAGGCAATGCAGTGACCCTTGCACTTCCACTATTTATCATCTGTGCAACCCTTTAGCTCATTCATTCAGCAATCCCACCCCTTGAACAAAGTGCAGATCTTGCTGACAGAGATGTCTTCAATGTCACCTGGTTTTATAAAATGATGACCCATGTGGCTGAATTCTTAATGTGGCCAAAGCCTCATAGTCACCAAGAATGTGTGGCTGTTTCAAATCCCTGCTTGCAAATATCACACTCGGGATGGTTTACCAGCCCCAGTTTAAATATGTGTCCTGTCAGCAACTCTGTCATTATTCTTAGTTGGTTTGTTATAAGAATGAACAATTCCCCACCCTTCTTTGCAGAGGGATTTTTTATGAAAACCCACAGCCTGCCTTTGCAGATTAATTTGAATAAATTTACATTTCTGGGACATCTTGTGCCTGTCTGTCTTTGACTTTTGCTAAATGTTTAAAATCTGTGGGGAATACCAGCTCCCTGGGGTGGATCGCCAGGCTGGCTGGTCCCCTTTTGAGCAAAACTAGGCAGGTTCTTCTGTACTACAGCATCCCTGCTTTTGATAGTTTTTTTATTTCATGTTCCATCTATAAGAGTCCCACAATTAATGGGGAAATAACAGTCATCACCTGCACAGCCCCTTACAGTTGGAAGGCATAAATACAATGGGTCCTGCAAAATGTTAGCAGCACTGCTATCCATCCCTGTGCCATGCAGCACTCAGCATGTCTCATACCTTGGTTTGGATAGACCATTCATTGCCCCTGTTAGCTGCCTACAGACATTACTCCCCTCCACATGACAGGGTCACCAAAGGTTGGTTTTTGGAAGGGTCATTTACATGTAACTACACAGTGATAGAGATAAATGCCATATAAAAGTTTCATAACTGCAGAATATACAGCAGTCACTGTAACTATTTAACCTTAATTCTTGCAAATTAACCTTTAGTTAATATGGGTGGGCATTTAAATTGTAGCATACTGTTACGAAAAACATGAGTATACTTGGGGGGGGGAGAGGTAAAATTATGAAGCAAACAGCACTTTGTGGAATATAAAACAGAGATTATACAGCACATCTTAATAATGCAGTAAACTTTCTTGTTTCTTAACACATTCAATGAATTGCTGGTGTACTTACCTACATGCATTTGCACATGCAAACACAGGTCTAAAAGGTTAAACAACCCCCCCAACCCATTGATTTTCCTTTAATTTTGGAGAATGCAAGTGAATGAATAACAAAAATACATTGTATCCTACCCCGTAACTACATCTCTCATATTACAATAACTAAAAGTGTCTTAAAATATGGTGTAATATAATACTAAAGTTTCTTAATATTTGAAAATATGAATCTTCTGGGATGTCATACTGTCATGTGGCAAACAATTCTAGGCATTCTGGGAGCTCAAGAAGCCTTCAGCTGCAGCATCCAGGAGTCCAAGACGCAGTATGGTATGCCAAAAGACTTTAAAACTCAAGCACCACTGTTATGAGAACCTCAAATCTTGCATCCTTAATAATGATTGCAAAACTTTTATAAAAATCTATTCCAAATGATATACTCCCTGTCATGACGATGGCTTTATGACTTAAAGAGCTGCCACACAAAATAGCATAAGACAAAGGGTGCTTCTGTACTAAAACAGCTAATAATGATTTATCATGTAAAGCCCATACCAGAAAGACAAAAACAGAACATAAAAGGATTTTATATATAAGACAACAAAAGCAAACAAATGCAACCTTAAATTTTTTCCAAGTACTGGTATAGCTCTATAGTGACTACATATCAAGGAAAAATTCACTGACCTGGAGTTCGTCTTTTCTCATGAGCCTGCAGTCTTGTAGAAGGCTAACTGTATCATCAGACGTAAGATCTTTCATTTCCTTGGAATCCTTGGTGCATGGAAAACGGACTGCTACATGGGCCCCATCAACTTTCAATACCCTACCTGCAAAAGGAGCACATATCAATACATATTATCACTTGACTTTGTCAGCCTTAATTAAAGGCTGACACACTTCTACCTTTTAATGCTGCCCAAGCAAATTATTTACTCACTCTATGGTATACAGTTACGGACAGTCATTCACTTATTTTAAGAAACTGTCTTCCTGTTGTGACAACTGAAGGCTAACAATCTTCCTAAGCAAGATCAACTTCACTATTCTACCACTATCACTATAGTGGTTAATATCCGTTTACACTTCTATTTATATAGTTTAAGATAAACATTACACTTACACTTAAAGGCAACAACTATCTCATCAACAACTTCAGCATTGCACTGTAACTCTATTCGCTATTCAAGTAATAAATCAACACACACAACAAAATAAAAATAACAATAAAATAAACAAAAGTCCAAAAACACTCTCAAACTATTATAGTGGAACCACTTATTGAACCTACTAGATTAAAAAGAGCCCAATATAAACACTGACCACCAAGATACTCCAACCAACCAGAATAAAAAATCCTCACTGTCATTTACTGCCCAGTGCCATTTGCAGGGAATGTCAGAACAAAATATGGGTGGATTTCTCCCAGCCTAGTGTCATGTCAACTTCCATCTCCTTGTTGTAAACTTTAACTTTTTCTGGAAAAATATTTCCTGTTTAGGTTAATCATCCTGACAATACATGGTGGAAAACCACAAAACTTTCCACTCCCATTCCATCTCTTTAGATCCAAACAATCTCATTAGCAATATGTTCTTTAGCACCCTCAAGCCCTATTACTAATTCAGTGTTACAGACTGAGCTTCATCCCCTACCCCTGACAGAAAACAGAGAAAAACAGACAGATGGACAGAGTGAGAGAGAGAGAGATTTGCACAGACAAAATATCTACAATAACACTTTCACATACTTTATTATATATTACACTGACCTCTACATTACACACAAGGAAGTTTTGCAGCAGAGTTAAGAACTGTCTTCACAATATCAGTATAAACAAGTGCTCATTACAGCCTACTTCATGCATCAATGAAGAGGAGAAAAATACTTTCAGACCTATTCTATACATTTAGTATCACCACTACAACAAAAATAATAGCATATAAATGTATATGGAGAGTTGATATATACAACATATTTAAAAATTACAACATACATAAAAAAAGAGATTAAGTGGTTTTCATTATGATAAATTAATATGGAAAGATTCCATCACTTTTATGTCCTATCATACAGTATAACAATAATGGAAGAAAATTAAAATGCTTTAAATTTTTATAAAAAAAAAACAATTAGATGTGTAAGAAGTCCTTACATTACATACATTCCAGGCTACCTTAGGTGTGATTTAAGACAACAGTACAGAATTACAATAAAAGAAATCGTTAAGGAAGAGATATCTTTTTGCATTAATAAGAATTATGAGTGTTTTACCCAGCTACCTTTTTTATTTAGATCTTCTTGCTTGATTATGACCTTTCTGGGTTGAAACTTGAAGTGAAATAGAAACAACTATTGTTTTTATAATAAAGAATAGTTGTACCGACTGTGTCACATTCAATATATTACTTTAACACAGTGGGAAGTCCTCTGTGAAAACCTGTTCCTGTCCTCAACCTGTGATTTAAGTCCATGCCATCTGACCCTGTGTCTTCAAGATCTATTGTAATATCTTCCCATCAACATGCAGGACTTCCAGGTTGTCTCCTTCAAGTTTCCTCACGAAAATTCTGCATGCATTTTTCTTCTTCCCCCTGAATGCCATATGCCCCACCCACCCCACCCTCACAGATTCCATTATTATAATAGTACCTGGCAAGATGCATGAATCATGGAGCTCCTAGTTAATACAATTTTCTCCATCCTTCGTAGTGCCAAATAACTCTGACAGCACTATATTCTCTAATATGCTCAGCCTACATGCTTCCCTTAAGGTGGAACAAAGTTTCACACCCACATAAAACAAGAGAAAAAAAATTATAGTTATGCATATTCTAATTTTAATGTTCACAGATATAAAACCGGAGGACAAAAGATTCTGACAAAATGGTAGCGGGCATTTCCTCAAATTAATTAGTCCTTAATTTCTAAATGAATGCAATTCTGATTAAGGATATGAGAGGGTTAAGAAAATGGGTTGTGCAAGTATGAACCGAGTTTGAGTGTCTCTGGACAGGGCTCATAGGTGGGCTCTTGTAGTCATAAAGTGATATTTATTACTGTCTAAAAACACAACATACATAATCAATAATATGACAAAACTTTGTAGTTAACTTGTCATATTATTGATTATATATGTTGCGTTTTTAGACGGTAATAAATATCACTTTATTATCACAACACAACAGGATGGCTCATATAAAATCTTGTAACCATGGTAATGAACAGCCACATTCCTTGAGTGAATGATTAGCTATGCGGCTACTAGCACCTGAGGAATGAAAGTGCTCCATGGAGTTAGTTTAAAGGAGTTACTTGATCTAAACTGACTGTATCACATACCAACTGGGACACTCTTCACATCCTCTACAAATACAACATCCTTTAGCTGCCACTCCTCCTCATCCTTCTTTTCTGTATCTTCTCCTTTTGGTGCTGGGCGCTTCTGTCGTTCTACAAACAGAGAAGCAGTGAAACAGGCTAAAAATATACATCATATTAACAAACTGGGAGGTCCACTAATGCAGGGGTGCATAATACCAGGTGCCAGGTCACCATGGTGACTGGATTTTGTACTGTGACACCTGACATGTGTGGGTCCTCAGTGTGTAACTTGCTTCATGTCACCCTTTAGGCACCTTACTGAAAAACTAAGTTAACACAGCCTATCCTGTGCCTACCATAAAATTCCACTGCATTGACCAACTGAGCAGGGGATAACCAAATTAACATGTGTTATTCTCAAACTCAATGCAAAGGCTAACACATAATTCAGTTTTATCATAACTGTCTGTAACACACAGAGGACCCAGCAAATGTTTGTGGCAACAACAAATCACATGGACTTGTAATTTTGAAAGGCCCACTATGACTTGTATTTTATAAATTTTTATTTAGCACTTATACAACTGCATATCCAAGTTGCCCTGTTAATAGACATTGGTGGTCTTTGTAACTAATATATTATGAAAACATTCCTGGGATCAAAACACAATTTTTATATCTCTCTTGCAAAAGGTTTTTTTAATGGTTCATGAAAAAGGTTTTTTTAAATGGTTTAGCAAAAAACTTCCTATGTACAAAATACTGAAAATCATACAAAATTTCATTCGTCCTGATACCCAGATTCACCATCCTCAGGTACAAATATTAAAGGTGGATATAGATTTCAAAAGGTAACCAAACTTTTATCTGTTTGCTACCTTAATAAGACCTGCTTGTTTTCTAAAGATTTGCTCCAAACAAAATTAAAAATATTGGCAGTAAATCTGGAAGTAAATGGAATTCCACAATAATCCATTGCAGCAGTACACCACATACATTTTATCTGAAGATGCAAGTCTTCTGGAAGGAGACACTGTGTTCTGGGCAAATAGTTTGCAATGTTTCAAAGGATCCTAGTGCTGCCACCTTCAAGGCAAAGAAGTAGTCACAGCATCAAGAAAGACTGCTTCACCCTGAAGATGAAGTGACCACAATCCTTTGAAATTTCAAGAAGTACTCATCAACTGACATAATACCACATCTCAGAAGACTTCAGCTACATTGCTGTAAGAATTTTAGATGCTACATTTTCTTTACTGTTTGAGATATGGCAATACCATGTGCACATACATGCTTGTGTGCATGCATGAATGCGCACACACACACGCACGCACACGCACACACACACACACACACACACACATAAAAAACCACCACCACCATCACCAGTGGTATGAGAATACCACATGAGAAGATGAAAGTGTCAAAATGAACAGCAAACTGTTGCATGATTTCTGTAAGAAGATGTAAAAGTGATTGCAATTTGCCTATTGACATGGTGAAAAGCATATAAGTAGGTCAATGTGTTAAATAGGTCCAACAGCCAAAGAAACAAGACTGATAAAACGTGCCAAACCTGAACAAAGACCACTAGTGAAACTGTCACGTAGGTGAAACGATATATGAGAACTAAACATAGTCATAGACCTATGGATTACATGAGTCAAGGCCATTTTAATTTTCAATATCACGTAAATGCCAAAGCAACACAGACAGTGAACCAGAAACAAAAATACAAAACAATTACTACACATCATGAGGCACAGTACTACAGCGGAGGGAATGATCTACTAAATCACGTCACGGACGAAACAAAGACATGACACTATGAACTAGACAACATATCCAGGACTGTGTGCACTGAAAAAAAAGAAATGTGCTAAAAAAATACCATGATAAGAAGATTGCAACCATTCTGTATTTCTGTACTAGTTCTTATTAGTACACCATCTTACATTGTTCATTTACTTCCATACACTGAATGCATTTGTCTTGTCACATATCAGAAACTTAGATAGATGATATCATAATGAATAAAAGTGGAAAAAACGGCACACACAGTCTAATGATCTGACATTGGCACCGAGTTTCACCGACAGCCATATGTCTCAACAGTTTAGAAAAAATGGGCATACTTCTACCTAACCCCACACCAATGTGATACCACAAACCTCATCATTCTAAAAAAAATAAGATACAAGTGCTAAAATCGGAGCAAAGGCACATGCGGAAATGTACACACATTCAAAAGATGTAATGCAGATATAACTGAGTATACATAATGAACATGTGTACTTACTGTGGCTGGTTGTAATGCTGCCTGTATCACTACAGGTACTGGATGCAGGAGAAGGTGGTGGGGGCATATCAAGTCGGTCTGCTGTTTCTTTATGCAGACTGTTCTTGTTTCCACTACTTCCAGGTGCAGGTAGGCTACTTGCTGCTGTTATTCCAGGACCGCTGCTGTTAGCACCACCACTGCTGTCTGCTCCACGTCGATGTTCAGGTGTAGATGATGCACTGTGATGGAGTGCTGGTGGTGGGGATGTTACCAGTTTGAAGCGACATAAGTCAGTTAGATTCCATGCAGCATTTAGCAGCTGGCCTACTTTGGGAACACCACCTGATATTGTGAATCCTAAAAACACAAAACAGTGGGAAATCGAATGAGGTTTCCTGAACTGATGGTAATATGCTAATCAAAATACCCAATTGGTTCTGAAGAAAGAGGGTGTAAAGTTGTGTACTGAATTCACCTGGCATGGGGTAAAAGGTCTAAAAACACCTCACCTTTCCCCTCTTTATCACAAAACTCGATTTTTAGCAAAGTACTTACCAATAGCTCCTGGTTGGTACATTGGACTGTTCTTCATACACACTTGACTTCCACACACAATGTCAGCTACCACAGTAGATGGTCGGTGTTTACGGGATTTTGCACGATGCTTCTCCCACAACCGCTTACGCTGCCCAAATGGTAGCACACCCCTGGAATAAAAGGTATGTCACGTATGTCAGTCTCTCCAAATGGAGGCCATAGACAATAGGAAATCAGCACGAATACGGTCTTCTGCAAAGTCACTTTGTGTGGTTTGATGAGAGTTTCTACTGGACCACATGGCATCATATCCCGGGAGACAGTTCTTTATAGTCAGCACTTTGAAATTAAAAAATCTCGCACCGTACGTCAGCAGCTTCAGTCTGATATTTTCAGTGAAAGCATCCAAAACATAAAATTCACCTTTCTGGTTATTCAAAAGAAAGTCACCAATTTTCACATACTCTTTTCAGTGATACTAACATAATGCAAAGCACTACTTCCTACAAAAAATGTTACAAAGATTGATTCATAATTTATTTAATGATACTATCTATGGTACAGAATACAGACTACAATGCACTAAATGACCAATAACAGAAAGATCATGAAAAGCTCAGAATGGTTGTAATGAAGCAGCTGAGACCTATTTTCACTAGTATCCTGGGTTTTGCCTGCACTAATCAAGTTAAATAAAAAGTCTCATGGTAGAGATTCAAGCAAGCTTCCTGCCAAATATGAAAAATAATCAACCACAACACCAACACAACTTCAGCCTGTGTAATGATACTGTCAGTGTTACATGCACTTCTAACACAAACATCATGGCACATGGTCTTCCTTCAAATGACCCTTATTAAGTCAGTCAAGTAATGTCTTTTCTTAAGAAACCTGAAAATTGTGTGTTCATGAAGGGTGCCAATGCTGCATATGTGAAAGCACATATCTTCAGTTACCACTACCACACATCATATCTTAAGACCCACTTCCACTTTAAGCCTGCTATTATACAGACACTACACAGCCTCATCCCCTGACACATGCCAAAACACAAGCATTGCAGCTTCTCATTACACCCACATGTGACAAATGCCCCACCAGTCACATTTTTTTTAATATTTTAATCATCCCAAATAAAAATCATGAAGCTGCATACTAAGTAACCTTCTCCACACTCCTGTTACTTTATCTTTCTCAGCTCTCAACAGAAACTCTTCAAATTCAATGATACCAAATATGCGCCTATATGTAACAACTAAAATTACAAATTTCACTATGTCCAGATGAGCCTGGGCCTTATGCACCCTACTATCCAATTGTTAACTGGGACCCTTTCCACTCTGGTATAACATATAGAATGAAATATCTCCATCTAGTGATAGAGTTAGAAATACACATAGATATATTTACAGTACATCATACATAATTAAGGCATTCACTATATTTTGATCTTTCACTTTTTATAGCACAATGACAGATTTTGAACTGAATGCTTATAGTCACTGCCAAAACAATCAGTTATGTTCACTTGAAAATCATTATTTATTTGTTACCCCTCCTCCCAAGTAACTTAACTCTCAACACATTTCAAATTATCATGGATCCATGTATAATGAGTCTGTCCTACACTGTAGTGACTAGACATGAACATATAATTACTTATCCACATATTTCTAGACTAACTTCCTGGCTAGCATGTTGCATATATGCAACAAAAGTTGCAATCTAACATCTTTATAACAATGACTCTGTTAGGAAATTAAATTATAATTTACCTGTAGATATACTTTAATCCCAACAAGGAAGGATCCAGAGTTTCAAATTAAAATGATTACATCATAATGATCAAAAGTCACAAAAAAAAGAAGCCCAGAATGGGCAGAGAATACAAATTAAACTTATGGTTTACAAGGTTCTCTTCATCACCCACTAATGTTCCTTACTCTGACACTTGTTGTGCACTTACCACCAGTACAACGCTCCACTTTCCAGTCTACTGACAGTATATAGCGCACAAGTATGAAGTGAGACAATACGATCTACAGTAAACTCTGTGAAATTCTGGGCAGGATGTTCTAACTTAAGAGCTGCATGATTCAGAAGTTCGTCCATCCAGGTAGCCACCTTGCCACTTTCAGTTGCAACAGAGCAACGGATAACTGTTGCGGATATCTGAACTATTCGTTCTGATAAAAGACCCAGTGCCACTGTTTTAGGATGATGAATGTTGACATTCTGCAAGAACAAATACATTGCATTATACTCAATTATGCCTAATTGGACAAGCATACATATTTTTTGATATTCAAATTTTAAATATCTTTCAAAGTTACATTTACAGTAAATTGAGATTCTGTATTTCATATTATGTCCTTAACATCAGCACAAACACTGAACATGACAAACAGATTTTTGCACAGCAAATAACAATACATTTACCAGGCACCTAATGTCAGGTATACACATCACACAATGAGGTGCTCAAAATGCTTAAGGTAGGGTGAAGGTGACGACACTTAATGACCTTCCTTATGCAGCTCTCATTGAAATTCTGGCAGTGAGAAGTTCCCAAAAGGGCATTTAAGTCTGTGCCGAAGGGTTAACTTAAAAAAATGCTTGACTTTGATTTTATTGATGGCAGAAGCATTCTATATATCTTAATGCCTGAGAGGTGTAAACATTATGATGGAACATATGCAATATTACATGGTAATAAGTTTTGTCTAATTCCTGTAAACACAGTCTTGTCCACTTGCTGTGATTCATAGAGTTCCTATCTTCTGCATTGCTTTGCAATTTGACATATGAGACAACCTTAACCTTTTGGCGCTGGAATTATTTTTTTTTTTATTTTAGCACTCTCTGTAAATAAAATGTGAATAAAACAGGAACCAAATACGTTAGAATTATGAAACAAACTGCATTTTGAAGAGAAAAAAACGGAGAGTATATACTGTGTTTAAAATATTCAGTACCTGTATTTGTTGAATA
>Ga0123355_10006719_pt1 | contig 17109 bp, 10 predicted proteins | sample TergutEmb28metaG_3_FD_89872 | JGI IMG/M metagenome (GOLD analysis project Ga0123355, IMG submission 89872) | Embiratermes neotenicus P1 segment gut microbial communities from Petit-Saut dam, French Guiana - Emb289 P1 | ecosystem: Host-associated > Arthropoda: Insects > Digestive system > Gut ...
CTTTTCTAAAGAGGGCAAGGGTTGGATGTATCGTTCCTTGCCTTCTTTAGCAAAGAAGGTGGTCCCGCGGACCGGATGATTTGAGCCTTTATGCTACGGATAACCTTAAGTTGCTCGCATTGGACAACCGCCCCTACACGAATTAATTCGCTAATACACGGCTCAAATAATGCCCTGTGTAGCTTTTTTCACATTTGGCGCAGGCTTCGGGTGAGCCTTCAAATAGTAATTCGCCTCCTGCGTCGCCACCTTCGGGTCCAAGGTCAATAACATGATCTGCTGTCTTAATAACATCAAGATTATGCTCAATGACAACAATGGTGTTTCCTGCATCGGTCAGTCGATTCAGCACATCAATCAACCTATGAACATCCGCTGTGTGTAGTCCAGTCGTTGGCTCGTCGAGAACATAAAATGTATTTCCGGTCGATCGTTTGCTCAACTCCGTGGAGAGTTTGACACGTTGAGCTTCACCACCGGACAATGTTGTTGATGGCTGCCCAAGCTTAACATAGCCAAGCCCTACATCAACGAGTGTCACTAGTTTTTGACGGATTTTCGGTAAGTTCTCAAAGAAATCAAGAGCTTCATCAACCGTCATATCCAACACTTCATGTATGTTCTTGCCTTTGTATTTAACTTCAAGGGTTTCACGATTATATCGCTTCCCTTTACACACATCACAAGGAACATAGATGTCAGGTAAAAAATGCATTTCTATTTTTAACAATCCATCTCCTGCGCATGATTCACATCGCCCTCCACGCACATTGAACGAAAATCGTCCTGCTTTATATCCGCGTGCACGGGCATCCTGCGTTGATGCGAATAAATCGCGAATATCACCAAAAACACCTGTATATGTCGCCGGATTTGATCTCGGAGTCCGTCCTATAGGTGATTGGTCAATGTCAATAACTTTGTCAAGAAATTCCATACCCTCAATACTGTCATATTTGCCGGGTCGTGCCTTTGCACCATTTAGCTCATGTGCTAAAGCTTTATATACTACTTCGTTGACAAAAGACGACTTGCCACTACATGACACTCCGGTCACTGCTGTCATCATCCCAAGTGGAATTGATATCGTCAGATTCTTTAAGTTATTTTCCTGTGCACCTCTAATGGTTAACTTTTTTCCATTACCTTTTCTTCGTTTTGATGGAACAGGTATTTTCTTTGTTCCGCTCAGATATCTTCCGGTTATTGAGCCTTCGCAAGCCATTACTTCCTCAGCAGTACCCGCAGCAACAACTTCACCACCATGAACGCCTGCACCAGGTCCAATATCCACGATATAATCGGCTTCGAGCATTGTTTCCTCATCATGCTCAACAATGAGAAGAGTATTACCCAGGTCACGGAGTCGTTTAAGCATATTTAGAAGCTTAATATTATCGCGTTGATGTAGGCCTATCGACGGCTCATCAAGAATATATAGTACCCCCATTAGTGATGAACCAATTTGAGTAGCAAGTCTAATTCGTTGATTTTCTCCTCCCGAAAGACTCCCCGCTTGTCTGCTTAGAGTAAGATATTGCAATCCAACACTCGTCAAAAATCCGAGCCGCTCACGTATTTCTTTCAGTATACGTACAGCAATCATTTCTTCTTTTTCTGTTAACTTCAATTCGTCAACAAATTCCATTGTCTTTGAAATTGACTTTGCTGTCAGTTCAGCAATATTTATGCCACCTACAGTTACTGCAAGCACTTCTTTCTTCAAACGAAGTCCATCACACTCGGGACATGGATGCTCTGCCATGTAATTTTCCAATTCCCACCGCATCGACATACTTTGCGTTTCTTTGTAGCGTCTTTCAATATTCGTCACGATACCTTCAAAAGGCTGTGATAAAACGCCTTTTCCTCTGGGTTGATCGTAATATAGCTCCAGTTTTTCTCCCTTTGTGCCATAAAGTATTATATCCATAACATTTTCCGGAAGATTTTTAATTGGCGTTTTGAGTTTAAATTTATATTTCTTTGCAAGAGCTTCAAAGTACATCTTGGAAATGCCGTCATTTTTAACATTGCCCCAACCGGATGCTGATATTCCGCCATCTTCAATCGACATTGACGGGTTTGGAATTATTAGATCCGGGTCGACGCGAAGCTGAGTTCCAAGACCTGTGCACTTGGCACATGCTCCGTAAGGATTATTGAAAGAAAACAAGCGAGGTGTCAATTCTTCCATAGAGACACCGCAATCCTCACATGCATAATTTTGCGAAAAAAGTAAGTCACGATTTTCGTCAACTATGTCGATTATTAGTATTCCGCCAGCAAGTGCAAGCGCTGTTTCAACTGAGTCAGTCAGTCGCCGAGCTATGTCTTCTTTGATGACCAGTCGGTCTACAATTATCTCGATATTATGTTTCTTATTTTTATCCAGCTTGATTTCTTCTGATAAATCGTAAATACTCCCATCTACCCGAGCACGAACGTATCCGCTCTTACGAGCATCTTCAAAAACTCTTTGATACTCGCCCTTTCGAGCACGAATTACGGGAGCCATTATCTGAACTCTCGTTGCTTCGGGCAAGGTCATAACACTATCGACAATTTGATCTACTGACTGTTGCTTTATTTCTTTTCCGCATTTATAACAATGGGGAATGCCAATACGCGCCCATAGTAGGCGAAGGTAATCGTATATTTCCGTAACTGTTCCTACAGTGGAACGTGGGTTGCGGCTGGTTGTTTTTTGGTCAATCGATATCGCCGGAGAAAGCCCCTCAATATAGTCTACATCCGGTTTTTCCATTTGCCCTAAAAATTGCCGCGCATAAGCAGAGAGCGACTCGACGTAACGTCGTTGTCCCTCTGCATAAACTGTATCAAATGCTAATGATGATTTTCCACTTCCTGATATGCCGGTCATAACCACCAGCTTATCACGGGGGATTTCTAAATCAACGTTCTTTAGGTTATTCTCCCGTGCACCTTTAATATATATGTTGTTTCGCATTAATACTCCGTTCTATGGAATTATTTCGCCGTATGGAGTCGCAAAGAAAGCGCTTTCTGTTGAGAAGTAATGGTCGAATATCGTTCGTGCTACGGGCATAACCGATGCACCTGAACCACCTTTTTCTATAACAACAGCAATTGCTATTTCCGGATTGCGTGCAGGTGCATATGCTACAAATGCACCATCATTAAATGCACGACCTTCAATTTGTACTGTTCCTGTCTTTGACGCGACAATATAATTTATATCTGCATCAGGACCAAAAAGAGTTCTGGCTGTGCCTCCGCGTCCTCGCGACGCTGCTACCATACCTTCTTGAATTGCTTCTATAAAGTGTGTTTCTTCGATTACATTTAAAACTTCAGGCTCGTGGGAGTAGATGACATCAAAAAATATCGGACTTCTTATAGTGCGGACAAATGATAGGGAGTGTAATGTGCCTCCGTTAGCTATTGTAGCTGCATAGTTTGCAAGTTGTACCGGAGTAAAGCGGTTGTGTCCTTGACCGAAACCTGCAAGTAGTGTGTCCGCCGCAAACCAACGTGTGTTTCCGGTTGCTGCTTCTAATGCGGAAGGTGTTGCCAACAGCCCTGCATTTTCAGGGATTTCTAGACCTGTCGGCACACCAAGACCCAACTCTGCAGCTGCTTCAGCAATCAAATAAGCACCTGCTCTTGGACCCTCTGCACTCAACCAATGAGCAATTTGAATGAAATAATAGTTGCATGAAACCTCTAGTGCACCTACTATATCAAGACTACCATGACCGATTCCGGCTATACTAAATATTGCGCATCTTATGAAAAAGCCATCTTCTCCGGCATCTCTATGTCTGTCAAATTCGCCTGTACAGTATATAGGGACATGGCGATTATACCACTCTACGTGACGCATTCCGGCGAGCGCTGTCGCCATTTTAAATGTCGAGCCGGGAGCGTATCTGCCTTGTGTAGCCCTATTTAACATAGGTGTTGCCGGGTCGTTGACCAACTCTGACCAATCTTCTGCCAATGTAATTAAGTTGAACGTAGGATATGATGCTGCCGCAAGAAGTTCTCCGGTATTGACATCAAGCACAACAACCGCTCCCCCTGGGATTAAGATGTCTTCCAGTTCTTGATCTTCGTCACCACTCAGAAGATGCTCGGCTATACGTTCACGATTAAGTTGATCAATATGTGTCTGCAAAGCATTTTCTGCTGCTATTTGCAGATCAAGATCCATTGTTAGTGTTATATGGTTACCGGGCTCAGGTTCTCTTATAACTTCAATACCAACCACAGTCCCATCAGGCGTCATTCTTGTGATTTTTTCACCCGCCCTGCCGTGAAGTTCCTCTTCAAATGCACGCTCCGCTCCGGTCTTACCGACAATCGCATCCATCGGATATCCAAGAGGTCCAAATCTTTCAAACTCTTCAGCAGTCATTAGTCCTACATAGCCAATTAAATGCGGAGCACTGGTAGTGTGATATTCGCGGATGAATGTTCTTTCACTAAAAACACCCACTAAGCTGCGTTCTTGTAAGTATGATATAAAGTCTGTGCTTACGTCTTCAGCAAAGATATACGGACTTATTGTGCCAATTATTGCTCTTATTTCCAACTCATATCGCACACCCATGATAATTCGTGCATCCAAAATTCCAATTGTATAATCAATGCGGTAATGATTTCGCATCCATGCCAGAAAGTCAGAAACATTGATATCAGGATCTAAATTATGAAAATCTAGATATGTGTCAAGACGACTACGCTGTGTTGCAGTCATATTAGCAACAAATTCAAAAGGTGCGCCGCGTGTTACAGGAAATGTATCTAAATATGGGATGCCTTCATCCATCGCTGCATATACAAGAGCCAGCAGTGTTCCATTTGGATCCGCAGAGCTAGTTAGTGCACGCCAGTCAACTTTTACATTATATGAAGGGGTTCCCGATGCCAAAAGTACCCCATTGCGGTCGTAGATATTCCCGCGTGCAGAAGGAATCGTCGTCCGACGTGTTACAAGTCTACGGGGAGCTTGGTTTTCACCCAATTCTATAGGATCGTGGATTTGAATCACGTATAGAGCTGAAACAAAAACTGTAAGCATTATTGCGAGGATTACAAAAATCGCTCCAATTCTAAGTGGCGTATACATTTTTTGCATAATAATGATAATTCCTTTCTAGTGGTCTGTAAAGTCTAATACACATGTCCTGAAGATGATACCTTATCTGCTCGTTTTCCAAGAGCACGAACAAAAAACCAGATTGGGAATGCAAAAACAAGGGAATAGGCTGTTTGTTGGGTTGCTATTGAAATTAATGCGTTTGTCGGAATGCTGTCACCTTGGGTTAGCATAATCGGAAATAGTTGCACAAATGCAGAAACTGCCAATATAGCAGCACTACTGATATAGTATGTAACAAGTCCGCGCATTATTACTGTATCCGCCAGTGCACCAACCACCAATCCTGTAATGGTCAGTAATACGGTGAATACGCCGGTCGGTTGGTCAAATGATATATCACAAAGTATTCCCGCAAAAAGCCCTACAACTCCTCCTATGTCACGTCCTTCATACAACGCAATTCCAATTGATGCGACGGGAAGAAGTAATGGAACAATTCCATTTATTCGCATAAGCGGAAATATTACGCTTTGAAAAACATAAACAGCTATTATGAAAATGGCATGTAGGAGTATAGATACTATTAACAAATGTTTTTTCATGCACTCTCCTAATGTCTTTTCGCAACCCTAATTATAATATTCTGCCTCATAATTTTCAACCTCGTCGTTCTCTGGTTCAACAATATCAAAGTCGCCAGTTCCGGGAGTTTCGAATATTGGATCATCTACATCAAAATCTAATATAACAAAAACAGCTCTAATAGTTCCCAAATCACGCTGAGGTCTAATCGTAGCGAAAAGCCCTATACCACTAGCATGTGGAGATACTTCAACGACGTATCCAATAGTGAGACCGGGCGGAAATACCCCTCCCACACCCGATGTAACAATGTGGGAACCGGGTATCACTGCTAAGTCATCATCAAAATAATCAAGTACCAAAAGTCCGTTACGCATGTGTGCAAAGTCACCCCTGGCTGTCGCTGTTCCATCGGATCCATCTGCAGTATAGCCCCCAACAAACACTGCTGCTGCAAATGTTGTATCCAGTACGGTTCGGACTGTCGATTGGGTTGCCCCAACATACGATAATTGTCCAATTAACACACCAAATTCCGTTGTAACACCCATACCAACTCTAACATTAGAATTCAGGTATCCCCTATTAATAACAAAAGAGTCTATAAAGTTATCGCTACTCCGAATTTGTACTGTTGCCAGTTCATGATCAAGACCTGCGTGACGCTCGCGGAACTCAAATAATGCACGAAACATTTCATTTTCTTCAGAAAGTAATATAGCATCATATGCGTCTAGCCGGAGCTGTGCAATAGTTTGCGATAGTTCATCGTTTTGCCTTTCAAGCTCCTCATATCTGTACATAGCCGAAAATATATTCCCAAATGCACTTGCAACTTCTGTCACAACTCCTCTTATAGGTCTCATAATAACATTTGCTGCACCCGTAACCGGACCGGTCGTGCTAAAGGCATTTACGGAAATTATTGTTATAAGTGCAATAATCACAGATATTGACGCTATAACTATTGATCTTTTTGAAATTAATGCTTTCATATATAATAACTACGCCTTTCTAGACTCTCTATATTTCTCCCTCACTACGAAAATACATCCCGCGAGTATATCCCGGTGGTGTAAATTCATTTAGCCCCATGTATCTCTTCATCACAGAGACACATTCAATTGCATTTTCAGTTGTGAAACATAGCCGTTGTGCCCATAGTCCTAGAGATGCTATGGCACGATTTTTATCTGCCATGAACAGCTTCTTTGAGTTTAATAATACGTTGCGACAACCAAACACTGACTCTACAGGATAAACTGCACCGTTTTCATCAACAAGTCCTGAAAAATTGTCACATGTACAAACACCCGTACTATTACGCACTATACAGCTTTCTGCTAACATTAGTGGCAACCGCCCATATGTCATAAGCTCTGTATTCATCGGTTTCGATAATGAACGAATTTCTGAAAGACGCATTTCAAAGGATATGGTTGCCGATCTCAGTCCAAGTTTCTGCAAAACGAAAAGGGTTTCGGAGTTATATACATTCAGGCCAAAATCTCCTCTTACTGTCATCCCATACTTCTTGGCAAATTGTATGTGTCCAATATTTCCGATAAGTGCATCACTTATTCCGTATTCATGCGCTCGCTCTAAAAGAGCCGCTATTTGTTTCCTTTCGTTATCATGTATCACTCGGGGTAATATTGCCGCTACAATAATATCTCTTTTTTCTAAAATGCTTTTTAGCCTGGTTGATTCGTAGTCCAATTTAGTTATTGGGATATAGAGAATTTTTGGTCGAAGTTCTTCCAGCTCCTCAGAAAGTTGTCCTAAATTCGATATCGATACAGTAACCACAGGCGGTCTAGCCCGACTTGGTTCGTATTCGTCAAGAATGAATTCCTCTTCCGGAGATCCACTTGGTATGTATTCCCCTTCTGCTCGCACAGGTATCGACTTTCTTTGTTCCAGTATTTCTGCGAAAACTTCTCTCCGCATTTCGGTAAATGCGGATGTTGGAATCGTCAAACCCGGTTCGACCGTGCCTTTTACTCCCAAGCAAATAAATGGTGTGCCTGCTGTTTTATGTAGCTGTGTTTTTAGTATTGTGCTTGTTAATTCTCTGTGAAATGCTTCTTCCGGTATCGGTCCATATACAACCGCAGAATTATTTTTATCATCGGCTGCCGCAATCTTTATACGCTTTCCTTTCGTTATTGAGCCTACAAATCGAATTGGAACACGTTGAAATTCACCATTCAGATAGCCCTTACGAGTGGCTGCAAAGAAGGTCGTGTCAGATCTTTTATCCTCTTCACGCACACCCAACATCTCTGAATCTATTCGCTCTGTATAAAATCCATCTGTAAAACCTTGACGTGAAAATGTTTTTTGTAATGTTCTTATATTATCATGTGTTGGTGATTTTGCACTACGTGTAGTCCTCGAATACATACCTGTAACAAGTGCAGAATACTCAGGGCGTTTGGTGCGACCTTCTATCATAACACTCGTTACGCCGATTGATTCAATATCAGATAAATATCGAATAAGGCAATTATCTTTTAGCGCTAACGGATACGTTATTGTATGTCCAGCTGTGCTATAATCTAATTGACATGGCTTTGCACATTGCCCTCGATTAGCACTATGATTCCCTCTCAGTCCGCTCAAATAACATTGTCCTGAATAACTCATGCACAATTCACCATGAATGAGTATTTCTATCTCAATTGGTGAATACTTACAAATATGCATAAGTTTCTTTCGTGATAACTCTCGTGCGACAACAACACGAGAAAAACCCATCGCCGCTGCCATTTTCACACCTTCAAGATTATGCACGCACATTCGAGTGCTTGCATGAAGTGGCATCCCCGGAACAGCTTCCTTTACAGCCTGCATAACTCCCAGATCTTGGACAATTATTGCATCAACGCCATATCGACTTGCTTCTTTTGCTTGATGTGCAATAATCGAAAGTTCGTTGTCAGTTGCTAGAGAGTTTAGTGTAAGATATGACTTGATTCCGCGTATGCGACAATATTCCAGCGCGCGTCCAAACTCGTTAAACGTGAAGTTTTCCGCATCCGTATGCGCATTGAACTCTTTAAAACCTAAATATATTGCGTCAGCTCCGTTTTGTATAGCTGCAATTACTCCTTCGGGTGAACCCGCAGGGGAAATTAGTTCGAGCACGTTCTCACCTTCAAAATGCTAGTATTTTCATTTGTTTCTGCCTATTTCTGCCTATCTATTTTCGCCTATTAGTTACCATTTGATTACAAATAGTAACATAGTATATCATAGTTTTGTATCAATTACCATAGTTTAGTTAGAATCTTTTGCTATAAGCACACACATCTTGACAGAACTCACGGGTAGTGATAGTTTTAGTTACAGTTTGAATAAATTCAACTTACGTAAGAATGTGCCAAATGTGCCAATTCGCTCTCCCTGCGGGAAACCGCAAATTAATGCACGAAATGACCACACCTTATTTATGGTTGTTTTGTTAACTAAGTATCACTAAAGGTATGGTCATAATCATGAAAGATAGATTTGATAGAGACATTCATTATCTAAGGTTATCGGTGACGGATAAATGCAATCTCAGATGTGTTTATTGTATGCCTGAAACAGGTGTTACAAAACTAAGACACGAGGACATATTGTCTGTTGACGAGATTGCGGAAATAGTCGGAGCGGCAGCAACTTGCGGCATAACGAAGGTGCGTGTTACCGGAGGTGAGCCACTTGTTCGGCGTGGTATTATTGGTATATGCGAAAAAATCGCTCAAACAAACGGTATAAGCGAAATTTGCTTGACGACGAACGGTATTCTTTTACCCAAGTTTGCAAGAGAGCTCAAATCTGCAGGTGTAAATCGCCTCAATATAAGCCTTGATTCGCTAGAACCACTGACATACAATGATATAACAAGAGTTGACGCCCTCAACGATGCGCTTGTCGGCATTGATGTAGCTCTGAAAATGGGATTTGATGCCATAAAGATATATGCCGTTATGATTGGTGGCGTTAATGACGCAGAGATACGTGATTTACTCGACCTGACCCGTAAGAACAACGTTAATGTAAGGCTAATCGAATTGATGCCTATAGGAGAATGCGCTGATTGGGCGGAGGAGCGATTCATTAGTGCCAAATCTGTATTAAAGCTTGTGCCTGAACTGCGTGAAGTCGGCACAGATGGTGTAAGTAAATTGTACATGTTGCCTGATGGACTCGGAACAGTCGGCTTAATAAGTCCAATTAGCTCGCATTTTTGTCCGACTTGTAATAGAATACGTGTGACATGCGATGGTTTCCTTAAGCCTTGCTTACATTCAGGTGAAGAAATAAACCTGCGCGGATTACATGGCAAGGAGTTGGAGCAGGTTCTTCGCAACGCTATATATAACAAACCACGCAAGCATGAGCTAGATTCAGGTGAAATAAGTGGTGCCTCACGCAACATGAACGCAATTGGAGGATAGTAAACATATGTCGAGTTTAACACATTTTAATAAAGATGGGCGAGCAAACATGGTGGATGTCGGAGAAAAGCAGATCACCCTTCGCGAAGCGGTTGCCGGAGGAACTGTCCGTGTTAATGCTGAAACATTTAAGCTAATTACACAAGGTAAAATGCAAAAAGGCGATGTTTTTGCAGTCGCTCAAGTTGCAGGCATAATGGCAGCTAAACGCACCCCTGATATTATACCAATGTGTCATCCTATACGTCTTACCGGTGCTGATATCTCATTTACTGCAAACGAAGACAGCCACAGTATTGATGTTTTCGCAACTGTTCGCTGTAAGGGTGAAACCGGTGTTGAGATGGAGGCGCTGACTGCAGTCTCTGCCGCAGCTCTTACTATATATGACATGTGCAAGGCTGTGCAAAAAGATATTGAAATCACTAATATTCGCCTAGTAAATAAAACCGGCGGAGCATCCGGCAATTACACTGCGCATCAGAATAAGTACAGTTCTATAGTTGCTGCGGGCACTGCGGACGAACAACGTCTACCCCTACAAATTGAACACACACACCCTGCAGGGGCGGCAATCTGTCACCCACATAAAGTGCCTACAGTCAAAGCTGTTTGTATCAGCGAACAAAAAGGAACTATCAAAATTCCCGTTAATGAGATTCGTGTGCAAAAGAATTACGGAATAGTCGGCGATGCTCATGGTGGTGATGGTCATAGGCAAATCAGCCTACTCGCGAACGAAAGCGTAGATACACTACGCGATAAGGTTCCTAATCTTGACGCCGGAGTCTTTGCCGAAAACATTCTTACAAGCGGCATATGCCTACATGAGTTGCCTATAGGAACAAAAATACTGATTGGTGATGTACAGCTTATAGTAACGCAAATAGGTAAGGCATGCCATAATGATGGTTGTGCAATAAAGAGGCAGACAGGTGATTGTGTCATGCCCAGGGAAGGGATATTTGCCTCAGCCCTTACAGATGGTATAATAAAACCCGGTGATGAAATTATTTTAGCAAACAACTAAAATATATATTAATTCTAAACACTGATAAACTCCAGGGTGAAGCTCTGGACACGCGCTAAGGAGAAGTTGATTTGAGAAGCGGATATCAAAATTTACATACCCACACGACATATTGCGACGGAAAACTTTCTGCAGAAGATATGATAAAAGCTGCTCTTCAAAAAGGAGGCAGCTCAATCGGTTTTTCTGAACATTCTTTTGTTCCCTTTGACAGAGAGTACTCTATGAGTCTTGAAAACACCCCAAAATATATACATGAAATTAATGAACTAAAAGCAAAATATGAGGGGCAAATCGAAGTATATCTTGGTATTGAGATGGACTGCTTCACTGATGTACTACCCGAAGGTCTTGAATATGTTCTCGGTGTTTCCCACCATGTTGAGAAGGATGGGGATTTTATAACTATCGATGGTAGCCTAAAGCATATTGAAAGAGTCTGTACCGAGCATTTCAATAACGACTACTACGCAATGGCGGAAAAATATTATGCCACAATCACAAATGTTGTACAGAAAACAAAGGCTGATATTGTTGGTCATTTCGACTTAATAGTAAAGCGTAATATCGATGGTTGTCTGTTTGATGAAATGCACCCAAGATATATAAAAGCTGCGCTTGACGCAATGGAGAGCATTCTGGAACATTGCAATCTTTTTGAAATTAACACTGGCGCAATGTACCGACTTGGGAAAGCAGAACCTTATCCGTCTGTTTACATGCTCAAAGAACTTCAAAAACGTGGTGGAGAAATAATCCTTTCCAGTGACAGTCACTCGGCAAATTCATTATACTTCAAGTTTGATGAAATACAGGAACTCGTTAAGTCCTGTGGATTTACGTATATTAAGCGATTAACAAAAGATGGTTTTATAAACGAGAAGCTTTAATTTGTAGTTTACCCTCTTGGACTGTAGCTGAAATAATAAAGATGGAGTAGTAGATATGAAAAGTGATATAAGCGAGTGTATAAACAAACTGAAATTACCTGAAATGTTTGGAATGATGGTGTTTAGCGATCATGTCATGAAGCGTCACTTGCCCAATGATGTTTACGAAGCTCTACTGAAAACCATCCAAGACGGCAGCAGACTCAATACTGTAATCGCAGATGCTGTTGCCGCAGAAATGAAGCAATGGGCTATCGATCTCGGTGCGACTCACTACACACATTGGTTCCAGCCTATGACAGGTATAACTGCAGAAAAACATGATAGTTTCGTATCTCCAACAGGTGATGGCAGAGCTATTATGGAGTTTTCAAGTAGTGCACTCGTGTCTGGTGAAGCAGATGCATCCAGTTTCCCATCTGGAGGCTTACGAGCAACATTTGAAGCTCGAGGATATACCGCATGGGATCCTACATCATACGCATTTGTTCGTGGTAGCACTCTCTACATCCCAACCGCATTTTGCTCATATGGCGGAGAGGCTCTTGATGAAAAAACTCCACTTCTCCGTTCAATGCAAGCTATTGACAAACAGGCTATTCGTATATTACGACTGTTCGGAGATGCGGAAGTAACATCAGTAAAACCAATGGCAGGCGCGGAACAAGAATATTTCCTTATTGACAAAGCGATGTATGAGCAGCGCAAAGATTTAATGTACACAGGACGTACACTGTTTGGTGCAAAATCACCAAAGGGTCAAGAGCTGGATGACCAGTACTATGGGGCGATTAAGCCGAGAGTTTCTGCATATATGAACGCGCTGGACGAAGAACTTTGGAAACTTGGTGTGCCTGCAAAAACAAAGCATAATGAATCTGCTCCCGCTCAACATGAGCTCGCTGCCGTATATACAACAACAAACTTAGCAACTGACCATAATCAATTAATAATGGAGATTATGCAAACCATAGCAAAAGAACATGGCATGATTTGCACTCTTCATGAAAAGCCCTTCGATGGCATTAATGGAAGCGGCAAACATGTGAATTGGTCTCTCGAAACAAGTAAGGGCATCAACCTATTCGAACCTGGCGCCACGCCTCATGATAATGCAGTATTTTTGCTTTTCCTCGTTGCTGTTATAAAGGCTGTTGATGACCATCAGGATCTGCTTCGTATTTCTACTGCAAGTGCCGGAAATGATTGCCGTCTCGGCAGTGGAGAAGCCCCCCCTGCAATAATGTCTGTTTTCATTGGCGATGAGCTATTAGCTATATTTGATGCTATCGAATCCGGTTCAACTTATAACGCAAACGAAAAAATAGAAGTGACAGTTGGAGCTTCTGTTTTACCTAACTTTCCAAAAGACACAACTGACCGCAACAGAACTTCGCCCTTTGCATTTACCGGCAACAAGTTCGAGTTTCGAATGGTCGGTTCAAAGATGTCCATCTCTAAAGCTAATACCATATTGAACACCACAGTTGCTGAATCTCTTCGCATATTCGCAGATGAACTAGAAAATGCGAACGACTTTAGTGCTTGCTTGCATCAATTAATAAAAAGAACTATTAAAGAACACAAAAGAGTTTTATTTAACGGTAACAGTTATGGTGATGTATGGGTAAGTGAAGCTGAGAAGCGCGGATTGCTAAATCTACGTACAACACCGGAAGCGCTTCCCTATATGGTAAGTAATAAGAATGTTGAGTTGTTCAAGAAACACAATATTTTCTCATACTCAGAGCTGCAGTCGCGTTACGAAATTGGTCTTGAAAACTATTGTAATTTATGTAATATAGAAGCAATCACCATGTATAAAATAATAAAGAAAAATATTCTTCCTGCAGCTGCGCTATATACAGGAAAGCTGAGTGAATCGGCAATTGCAAAGTCAACATTTGTTCCTGATTCGGATTGCACATACGAACGTGATACAATAAAGCGCTTGTCAGAACTTCTTGGTGGACTGCATAAAAAAGAAGCAGAGCTCTTGGACAAACTCTACGCTGCTGAGGATAAAACAAACCTCTTAGAAAAATCACATCACTATAAGGATGTCGTACTTCCTACAATGAGTCAATTACGCCAGTTAACTGACGAGATGGAGCTGCTCGTTTCTCGCAAACACTGGCCATTGCCGACGTACGGAGATTTGTTATTTAGTGTACGTTAACGATAGTGGGGTACTGGTTAAAATATTCCTTTGGATTTTTTATTTTCTCGACTTTCACAATTGCCTATACAGAGTAATAATACATCCCATATCAGTGATTAGTGTTCAGCTATAGTTTTTTCTTTAACTCAAATAATAAACTTAGGGCTTCCAAAGGTGTCAGAGTGTTTAAGTCGGTGTTTTTTAGTTCCTCTGCTATTTCGTTACTGCCCATGTCCAACAATGAAATCTGTCCATCATCTTCTATTGGAGCGCTACGTTCTTTGCGTGGTGCTCCTTTTTCATTTTCTAATGTTTTTAGTACGGTTTTAGCACGCTTAATCACGCTGTCCGGCACTCCTGCGAGTCTTGCTACTTCTATTCCATAGCTGTCGTCCGCTCCGCCGGATACTATCTTACGCAGGAAAATAATATCTTCTCCACGCTTTTTTGCCGTAATATTGTAATTCTTTACACCGTCAATCTCATCTTCAAGCACTGTGAGTTCATGATAGTGTGTTGCAAACATAGTTTTTGCACCGAGCTTTCTTTTATCTGCACAATATTCTAAAACTGCTCGCGCTACAGACATTCCATCATATGTGGATGTACCGCGTCCTACTTCGTCCAATATTAGCAATGAGTTACTCGTTGCATTCGCTAGAATATCCGCAACCTCAGTCATCTCAACCATGAATGTTGACTTACCTGCTGAAAGATCATCAGAAGCCCCAATTCGTGTAAACACACGATCCATTATTCCAATATGTGCAGAGCGTGCAGGAACAAATGATCCTATTTGAGCCATCAAGACAATTATTGCCGTCTGACGCATGTATGTTGATTTACCAGCCATGTTCGGTCCTGTTATTATTGCTGTTCTTGATTCACCTTTATCTAAAAACGTGTCATTGGGAACAAATAATGAACCTTGTTGCATTACTTCAACTACAGGGTGTCGTCCATCTTTTATATCAATAACCCCTGAAATATCCATTTCGGGCATGCAATAATTATTTGTAACTGCAACTTCTGCAAGGGAGCACAGTACATCCAGTTCTGCAACGCTTTTTGCTGTTGCTTGTATGCGCCCAACTGTCGTCGCAATTTTTTGTCGCAACTCTTCAAATAGTTTATATTCAAGTGCTGTCAAATTATCTTTTGCTGAAAGAAGTTCTGTTTCTAATTCTTTGAGTTCTTGGGTTATAAATCGCTCGCAATTAGCCAGGGTTTGCTTTCTTATATAGTCATCAGGTACATCATCCGACGATGAACGCGGAATTTCTATATAATATCCAAATACCTTATTGTATCCGATTTTGAGCTTCTTCCCTGTGCGCTCGCGTTCTTTTGCTTCAACATCTGTCAAAGCTTGTGAACTATTTTCAAGCAAACCACGTAATCTGTCTACTTCCGCATCAACACCATTCTTAATAAATCCACCCTCTCGTACAGAAAATGGTGGTTCATCACAAATCGCTGTATCAATTTGTTCAGCAACATCACCAAGAATATCCATCGCTGCACATTCTCGCAGTGTTGTGGATCTCATTGGTTCTAATTGTGAACACAACTCCGGCAATGCTTCAATTGAGGATGACAACGCTTTAAGGTCACGACATCCCGCATTTCCATATACTATTTTCCCGATAAGACGTTCAATGTCTCCAATGCTTCTAAGATTGACAATCAATTCACCACGAATAACTGATGCTCTGAAAAGTTCTTGAACGGCCATTTGACGACGCTTTATCGATGTCGTTGATAATAATGGTCGCAAAAGCCATGTTCTTATCATGCGGCGCCCCATAGGTGTTTTTGTTTTGTCGAGCACCCAAAGTAGGCTTCCTTTTTTATCACCAGCTCGCAATGTGGAAATTAGCTCAAGGTTTCGCATTGTATTTATGTCCATCTCCATATATGCATCGTCATTATTTCGACGCAATGTGCGAAGATGTGAAATATCGGCATTTTGTGTGTCAGCCAGATATGATAAAAGCGCGCCAACGGCTAAAATATGTGGCTGTGCATCTTGAGAATCAATATCTTTGAATTGTTTACTTACCAGTTCAGCACATTTTTCATCAAATCTATCATTATTATGCTGCACTAGGCAGTCAAAGCGTTCTTTCATATATACGCTCAAATATTTAGCCATTGTCTCATCGCCACCAAGTATGCACTCCGCCGGAGAATATGTGCTAAGTTCGTTTTCAATGCTGCTCATATCTTTTCCGATAAACTCCGTAACAGATATATCACCGGTAGAAACATCTGCAAAGCATATGGCTGATGTCTCTCCAAGATATGCTGCACAAAGGTAGTTAGATTTACTTTCATCCAGCATAGATGATTCCATCAATGTTCCCGGTGTAACTGTACGCACAACATCCCGATCAACAATCCCTTTGACTGTTGTCGGGTCTTCAAGCTGCTCACATATTGCAACCTTGTATCCTTTTGCAATAAGCTTGGCTATATATGGTTCTGCGGAGTGATATGGAACACCACACATTAACACTTGATCTTCGGGCTCGCTGGTTTTGTTGCGTGTTGTGAGTACAATGTCTAGTTCTTTTGATGCTAATATTGCATCGTCGCCGAACATTTCATAAAAGTCACCAAGACGAAAAAAAAGAATGCTATCCGGATTGCGTTCTTTTATAGCAAGATACTGTCGCATCATCGGTGTCATATATATGACCATTCCTCTCTTGTACTAATACTAATCACTGATTGAAAACGGAACACTATACTAGTGGTTTGTGCCATCTAAAAGTTGTGTGATGTTTTTGTGTATATTTTTACAAGACAAGGCGTGAGGAGGGCGAATACCCATCGGTATTTAACTGACGAACAACGCAGTATTGTGAAAATATACACGGAAATATGCAACTTTTGGGTGACACAGA
>Ga0123355_10006720_pt1 | contig 17108 bp, 18 predicted proteins | sample TergutEmb28metaG_3_FD_89872 | JGI IMG/M metagenome (GOLD analysis project Ga0123355, IMG submission 89872) | Embiratermes neotenicus P1 segment gut microbial communities from Petit-Saut dam, French Guiana - Emb289 P1 | ecosystem: Host-associated > Arthropoda: Insects > Digestive system > Gut ...
CGGCATTTCCGCCATGACCAACAGCCATGCGCATAGGCTATCCGAAATACCTGTTTCGTTTACACCGTACATAGATATACTTGAGTTAGCAGTAGGGCAATCAGCCTATATCACAGGCGTCATCACTAATCGTCATAATTTATATACTGTAGTAAAAGCAAGCAACTTCATTACAATAAATGGCGATGAATATGTTTCTTTCAGCGAAAATGGCGATATATATGGTGTAGCACAGGGCACTGCAGTGATTATACCAATGGGCATAGCCAGTGTCGGAAGAAATGAATTTTATTTACCTGCTTATCCTACTGTGGTATGGGTACAAGATTAAATGCTTATCCTCTATCAATGATATAGAACATCTCTCCACCAAACTCAAAACTATCCAATCCACACTTCCGCTTATCAGCATACTCGATAATAATTTTTTCATATTTAGGTAGCATATGAATATTCCTGCCAAAACTTTGCGAGGGCAAAGAAACCACAAGCTTAGAGGCCTGTATGCTTTCAAGAAAATCAACTATAATTCCAGCCTGCCGCTTTTCAAAGCGGTGGGCTTCTTTAAAAAAGAATGCAACATCAAATTTTATAGCTGGCGGGTTCGTAAGTATATCTTGGTGAAAGCAACCGCCACCATAGCCTTGCTCGGTGATGAATGTATTTAAAAAATTAACCCGCGCCTTATGCAGATCATAAGCATAGTAAGCGGTGCTTGGCGGCAAATTCATAAATGGCAAGCCTAAAGGGTGTAAGCCGCAGGCTAAATCAGCTATGCTGTTGACCTTGCCAATGTGCTTAAATAAAATTTGATACAAATCTTCTAAATCTTGCCCGCGCTCTTTTGTAGAGGCGTGATGGGCTAGGACTTGTTTAGAGAACTCTTTTATTGTTACTGGCTCGTTTTTAATTTGCCTAAACTCATCCGTTGCTTTTTCATAATCAATATCGCCCAGGTAAAGGGCTACAATGTTATGGATTTTTTCTCGCACCCGCTTTTCTAAATCAGCTTGATTTTTACTTAGGGGCATAGATTGTTCAACCAATGATTGTATAGTCTCATGGGGAATTTCAACATTTCTATATTTTGGCATTGTTATAATCTTTTCAAACACTTTATTGGCATTCATTATTATCACTCGCAGTTTTTGTGATATTATATCATACATAGAAAGCGAGTGAGGAAATGGAAAAAAGAAAGTACATTGGACGGCCTTACAAAGATTATATAAAATCCTTTGAATCAAAAATCATAAGAGTGGACACAGAAAGTCTAAAAGGCTACGCAGCGCATATAAAAGTAATTGAAGCCAATCGCCCCTTCATGGTAGGTGCAAAAGGTGCAGAAATTTGCATCGCAGATGACGGCTATAGCTCTTTAGAGTTTTTACCGGATAATGAAAATTGGGGCGTATTTGCCGCCTACAATGCAGATGATAAAATTGTTGAGTGGTACTTTGATATCACACGAAAAAACGCCCTTGATAATGAAGGGCAGCCTTATTCGGTTGACCTGTACCTTGATATTGTTTTAACACCAGATGGAAAAATACTTGTTTTAGACGAAGATGAGCTCACATTCGCATACAAAGAGGGTTTAGTTAGCGAAGAAGAATTAAAAATGGCTTATCATGTTAAAGATGAGCTGATAGATAAAAAGATTGTGGATGTGGCTTATATGGAGCAGCTTTGTTCAGAATTATTTTATTTATTTCAGACGTAAAAAAATAGCCAATCGGCTATTTTTTATTTATATACTAGGAAATTGCTTGCAATTTCTCTAGCAACCACCAGAGGCGGCGAAGCCGCTTTTTAATTAATGTTTTATCTACGTTTATTACGCTTATTAAGCCCGGCAATACGCTCGTTAGAGACTTTTTGCCATGCTTTAAATTTTTCCTCAAAGGCGGCGGCGGATGCTGCTGTAACTACCGGTGGCGATGGCACATAATATCCACCATCATCTTCACTGTATTCAAACTGGGGTATATCCTTCATAGATAAGGATATTTTATTAGTGGCAGGGTCTTTAGAAAGCACACGAACACTTACTTCGTCGCCTTCTTCTAATATTTCTTCTACACTTTGTACAAATCCAGAAGATAGTTGTGAAATATGCACCAAACCCAACTGCTTGCCTGGTAAGGACACTATTGCACCAAATGGTTTAATCTTTACAACCTCGCCGTTGTATATTGTTCCAACCTCTATATTAACAGCCTCGGTATTCTCTGTACTATCTATTAAATTCTCAGTGATCTCTGGAGTCTCCATAACTTCTGACATTTTTTCACCGCCTTTACACGATCTTGATTATATCATGTTTCTTTTTACTTTGTCCAGCGTTCTATCTCTGTTACTACGCGTTTTATGCCTGTTCCTGGCTTAGATTTGCCCATTCGCTCGATATATTTTGTTCTGTTTTCGTATAGGGAAATTAGTGCATCATATAAGCCTGGTAAATTTTCTTCTTGCAGTACTTTAGAAAAACCCTGTTTTTCAAAAGAGGCGGCATTTAAAATTTGATCGCCTCGGCTGGCAGCCTTGCTTAAAGGGATAAGAAGATTTGGTTTTGCCAAAGCATGAAGCTCGAATATGGTGTTTGCACCGGCACGAGAAAGCACTATGTCTGAAGCGGTAAGCAGGTGAGGCAATTCGTCTCCCACATATTCAAATGGGACGTAACCAAGGGGATAAGGTTTATTTGGTAAATTGCCCTTGCCACACAAGTGTATCACATGAAAACATTCTAATAGCTTTGGCAAAATTTCTGCTAATTGACGGTTAATTGCCATTGCCCCAAGGCTGCCGCCCATTGCCAATAGTACAGGCTTTTTAGGAAGCTTATCAAAGCCGCAAAATTTTAAGCCTGTGGAGGAATCTCCCTCCCATAGCTCTTTACGAATTGGGCTGCCTGTAAGGACGCCCTTGCCAGAAGGCACTTTCGCAAGAGTCTCTGGAAAGCTAAGGCATATAGATTTTGCAAAAGGTATTATTATGCGATTTGCAAGGCCGGGGGTGATATCAGATTCGTGTATTACTACGGGAATACCCAAAAAATGTGCAGCCATAGCGACTGGTACTACCACAAATCCACCTTTAGAAAAAACCACATTTGGCCTTATGCGTCTTAGTAAGGATATAGAGTCGCCAAACCCTTTAACTATACGAAAGCAGTCCGTTAAGTTTTTAATATCAATATAACGGCGTAGCTTACCGCTGGAGATCCCGTAATAATTAAGCCCCTGTTGAGTGATTAATTCTTTTTCTATGCCTGTGTGGCTTCCGATGTAATGAACTTCATAGCCTTTTAGAGCTAAACTTGGAAGCAAAGCAATATTTGGCGTTACATGGCCTGCCGAGCCGCCGCCTGTGAGGACAATTTTCATTTTTACACCTACTTTGTTTATTTTATGCTATACTTTGTATTGGAAGGAGGCTGTGCAAATGCGTAAGATATTTTTTATTTTCATTATCTTTGTTTTAACCGGATGTACCAGCGGTCATGTTCAGGAAGCTGATATACCCGTACCAAATATTATTTTTACTGAAACGGCTATCCCACGGCAAGTATCGCAAGAAGAGGAAGCGTTTGCTCAAATTGATCCGGATATACCGCAGTTTAACGAATTTCACATCTCTTTAGAGTTTGAGCCCGAAACACGTACAATACACGGAATAGAAAGTGTGCGATATACTAATCGAAGTCAAGAAACTTTAGAGCGTTTGGCATTTAGGGCATTCTTAAATGATATGGATATCCACCACGTTTTTTGGGATAACGAAGAATTGAATTTTGATTTACAGGAAACGGCTCTAGATATAGAACTACCACGAGAGCTTGAGCCAGAGGAAACCATACAAATACGCATCCAGTTTGAGGCTTACATTCCCCTTGGTACCGGAATAATTGGTGCCAATCAATATGCAGCATGGGCAGGAGCCTTTCTGCCTGCAGATAACATGTTTATGCTAGATATAGTTAACTATGTTGTAGAAATCACTACGCCCATTGGCTATGTTGTGGCAGGTACAGGAATAAAAAGCGAAGAATATTTGGAAGACAGAAAAACTACCAGTTTTGTAGCACCAATGGCGCGAAACTTTGCTTTTGCTATATCACCATTCTTTCATATAGAAACAAGAACAACCAGTTCAGATAGAGAAATTAGGCTCTATCACTATTCAGAAAACATTCATGCAGAGTTAATTTTAGATAGAGCAGAAGAAGCAATGACAATTTTTGAAGATGCCATTGGCAGCTACCCCTTTCCACAGATTAGTATAGTGGAAACGGATATATTCCGCAATGGAGAAAGTTTTTCAAATGTCATGTTTATAAATAGTAGTGCGACAAGAAGAGTTGGTGGTTTAGATGGCTTGCAAGTTGGAGTGGGCAGGCAGTGGTTCTCTATCATCATAGGCAATAACTCAGCTGAAGAAGCCTGGCTAAGCGATGGTCTTATTACTTTTATTTTATATAACCAACAAAGCTTAACTAATGAGTATATGCTGCAATATCGCATTGTAATTCATGCTTTATTGCAAGAATTGGGTACCGAAGCATTTAACGAGCTGCTGCGCGAATATTTTAGGCAGTTTGCCTTCCGTACTGCAGGCGTTGAAGATTTTATAGCACTTGCCGAAGAAATACATGACAGGGATTTGCAAAGCTTTTTTATGTATTGGTTAAATTTTATAAGGCATCTTGAAAATAATTGAAGGATGATTCCGACAAAAGCCTGCCGTTGATGATTTTGATAAAAGCTTTTAAAGCCAAGTATATCAAAGTTTGTGTTCGTTTCACATATAGAAAATTCATGTAGGAAATTTCTTCAAAATGCTATCTTTTTATCGAAAAAATTGGTATAATGGTGAAAAGTTTTTTGAAATGGAGGTTCAGCATGGTAAAAAATAGGGTAGATGTAGCAATTGACGGGCAAATTATTACTTTAGTTTCTGAAGAAACAGAGGAATATTTGCAGGAAGTTGCTGAGTATATAGACAAAAAACTAAGCGAAATTAAATCTGCAAAATCCAGCAGGCCTATAAGCGAATCTCTTAGGACAATGCATATTGCGGCAAATATTGCTGATGATTATTTCAAAACTTTACATAGCAAGCAAGCATTGGATGAAACCCACAAAACATACCTAATAGAAATGGGACAAATGCAAGAAGAAAACCGTTTGCTAATGGATAAAATGGACGACTTGAAGGCGCAGCATATCATTGCAACAGATCAATTTAAAACAGAACTCCTTACTTTATCCAAAGAAAACACTTATCTTGAGGAAAAAGTGACTAGCTTTGAACTTGATAAACGCAATTTGGAAGAACAACTACAACAAGCTAAGAATGAGCTAGACGAATATATTAGTACATTCGACGATAAGCTTGAAGAAAAAAAGGAACGTTTAAATGTAGTTAATTTTAGCAAATATTAGTGGGAGCCAGAGGAGCGGGAAAGCATGAATAAATTATCTTTATTAAGGCAAAAAATGTTAGCAAAAGATATTGATGCCTACGTTATATATAGCGGAGATGCACATCAAAGCGAATATGTAGCAGATTATTGGCAAACAAGAGCTTGGATATCTGGTTTTACAGGTTCGGCCGCGACAGTTGTAGTGACTGCAAACGAAGCTGGACTGTGGACTGACGGACGCTATTTTATACAAGCAGAAAAAGAGCTTGCAGGCTCTGGCATAAGTCTATTTAAAATGGGAGAGCCTGATGTGCCTAAATATGGGGAATTTCTTGCAGAAAAGTTGCCGAAAAATGGTAATTTAGGTTTTGATGGGCGCGTACTTTCAGCCTCTGCTTTTGAGACGCTTAAATCTGATTTGGCCCATAAGGAGATTAGCTTCCATTATAACGATGATGTGGCAGGGTCATTATGGGATGACAGGCCGGGCTTGCCTACAGGGAAAGCTTTTGCCCATGACATAAAATTTGCAGGAAAAACCTCAGCACAAAAACTTGCAGAGGTTAGGGCAGAAATGCAAAAAAAACGTGCAGATGTTTACATAGTGGCGGCCTTGGATGATATTGCATGGCTTACAAATACCCGTGGTACAGATGTGGCAAAAACCCCTGTAACTATGTCATATTTGCTTATTACTATGGATGAAGCTTTCTTGTTTATAGATGACTATAAAATAGCGGGTGTATCTTTGCCTGATTTTAATATACAAGCTTACGACTCTGTTTTAGATTATATTGGTAAGTATGCGGCGGGTAAAACTTTGGTTTATCACGATAATGCTATAAGCGTAAGCTTGTTTGAGGCTATTCCTAAAGATGCTAAAGCTATAAAAAGCCCTAGTATTATCACGGCACTAAAAGCGATCAAAAACGAAGTTGAAATCAAAAATTTACGCAATGCCTTTACTAAAGATGGCGTTGTGATGGTGAAGTTCTTCAAATGGCTTTCAGAATGTGATAACTTACCTGACGAAGTGGGTATACAAAAAAAACTTTCGGAAATACGTGTTGAGCAAAAAGATTGCTTAGGTGACGGTTTTAATACAATAGCTGCTTATGGCGAAAACGCTGCACTTCCGCATTATAGCCCTAAACCAGGCGATTGTAGCCAAGTAAAGCCGGTCGGCCTTCTTTTAGTAGATACAGGAAGCCAATATTTGGACGGTACAACAGATATTACACGCACTGTTGTGATGGGAGATATTACTGATGAAATGCGTAGGGATTTTACCCTAGTATTAAAAGCGCATATCGGATTTTCTATGGCAAAATTTGCGCAGGGCGTCGCAGGATGTCATATAGATGTAATAGCTCGTCAGCATATGTGGGCGGCTGGAGCAGATTATAAACATGGTACAGGCCATGGCATAGGTTTTTGCCTTGGTGTACATGAAGGGCCTCATAATGTAGGGCTAAATTTTAATGAAACTAGGCTTGCACCGGGTATGCTTATTAGTAACGAGCCAGGCTTGTATAAGGTAGGGCGGCATGGTGTGCGCACAGAAACTATTGTGCTGGTTAAAGAGTTAGAAAAAACTGAGTTTGATACATTCCTAGGATTTGAAACGTTAACGCTATTCCCCTACGATACCAGAGCAGTTGAAATGACTATGTTGACGCAAGATGAAAAAGATTATATAAACGATTATCATAGCAGGGTTTATGATACCTTATCCCCGCATCTTTCTACTGATGAAATTGAATGGTTGAAAAATGCCACTAAGGCAATATAATTGCATAAAAATGTAGGGGCGAACACAGTTCGCCCCTACATTTTTATACCCTATTTAGTTTGAAGCAAAGCCCATTGCAGCCATGTTTGCTGAATTAAGCGTTTATTTAACATGTTTTGCAAATTTGGGTTACTTTCAGATTGCTCGATTAATTTTGCCATGTTATCCAAAATTTTTGTTTCTTCTCTTAAGGCGATTGCCATGCCCTGGGCAAATTGTATAGAGTCGTTGATTTTAATTTCTTTGGCACTAAAATCATCTTGATGCATTTGCATATAAATATTGTGTCTGCTATTACAAGATTGTGATATTTCTTGTAATTTTTTTTGCATATCTTCGTTTGGAGCAATTTCGGATAAGTATTGATAATACTGAAATGCATTTTGCTCATCTTGGATTAGTCGTTTTAGTAAGTCGGTATTTTGCGATGGCAGCGGTAAAGGCGCTGCTTCCGCTTGCTGTTGGTGAGTTATTTCTTCTTGTTTTGGAGATGGCTCTCCATTGCTTTGGTTTTGCATAGCTTGAATTTTTTGTAAAGCCGCTTTAGTTTCTTCGTCTATGGGCTCGTAGCGGACACCATCGGGTAGGCCGCGGTTGGCTTGTTGTATTTGACTTGCATCTGTTTGGGGGGTTCTGGCTTGTATTTGAGGCGGCGGTGTTAGAGATTGTAGAGGGGGTTCTGCTACGGTTTGCATTCCTTGGATTCTTTGTAAGGCAGCTTGGGTTTCATCGTCTATGGGCTCGTAGCGGACACCATCGGGTAGGCCGCGGTTGGCTTGTTGTATTTGATTTGCAGCTGTTTGGGGGGGACTGGCTTGTACGTGAGGCGGCGGTGTTAGAGATTGTAGAGGGGGTTCTGCTACAGTTTGCATTCCTTGGATTTTTTGTAAGGCAGCTTGGGTTTCATCATCTATGGCTTCGTATCGAACGCCGTCTGGTAAGCCTTGGTTTACTTGTTGTATATGACCTGCTGCTGCTTCTGGTGATGACAGATCTGGTAAATCTTCCTGTTTAGCTTCATTCTGCATAGGCTCTGGATGCCAGGGTTCTGGCTGCCAAGGTTGCGGGGTTAAAGGCTGTCCTAGCATACCTCTTGTTGGTTTTGTATTTCCTGCCCCAAACCAGGGGACAGTTTGCTGAGCCTGTCTAGCTTGCCTAGCTTGTTGCTCTCTCTGTTGATTTTGTGTGTTTAGCCATATACGCCCAACATTCCCCATCCTAGGGGTAAAGGTTTTAAAAAATGGTGACTGGGTTTGGTGAGGATAATCAGCCATAATTAAATCTCCAATCTTTAAGGTCAATTTAATTTTATACTCATTATATTCCAAGCGTAATAAAATGGTGAAAAGGTTTTAAATTGCATAGGTTCGAAATAGAATAATGCTAGAGGTGGTGCATAATGAGTAATTTATCTTCGTTTCTATTTGCGGCAATTGCCATTGAGGGGATTATATTTTATATTAAAACGGCCTTTGAGCGGAATATGCCTAAATCTTGCGTGGCATCTATTATACTTGGAGTTTTTGTGGCTATTAATTTTGACATTGATGTATTTGAGTATGCACATTTGCTTTCGATGGTGCCATTTATAGGCAATATCCTTACCGGTATTTTGTTAAGCCGAGGCAGTAACTATTTCTTTGATTTAATTGGAAATATGAGTACTTGATTTTTGACTATCTTTCAGCTAAACTTGTCCTTTCTGGCAATGGAGAGGATTTTTTATTATGAGCATAACTTACAGACAACTAGAAGCACATGAGGCAGAACGAATTAAAGAAATCGACAATACAATTCCTATACCAAGGGTTTGGCGCAAAAAAGATGGTGTAAAACAATGGATTGATGTCAATTGGGCGCAAGACAGTGACTTCCCTGACGGATATGATAATCATTTGTCAGCACTGAAAGAAACTTTTGAAAAAAATGGTTTTGTTGTTGGAGCATTTGATAAGGAATGTTTAGTTGGATTTTGCTCTATCAACCGAGATTTGTTTGGAAACAAATTTAAGTACGCTCTATTAGATCAGCTATTTATATCAAACGGATATAGAAGCATGGGAATTGGCAAAAAACTATTTTTTATGGCTGTAGACGAGGCAAAATTGTGGGGAGCAGACAAATTTTACATGTGTGCTGGCTCTTCCGAGGATACTTTGAATTTTTACGTGTCTCTGGGATGCGAAGATGCTAAAGAAATAAATCAGGAACTTTATAGACAGGATGAAAACGACATCCAGTTAGAATATGATTTTTCAACAATGACGCTGCCAATAAAATCTAAGCGGTTATACATCACAAAATTTTACGAAACTATGGCACATAGTGTACATGAAAACTCTCTTGACGAGGATAATAGACGATTTGTGCCAGATGAAGTATTTGAAACAGAAGACGAAGCGAAAGAGATAATAGATGCGATTGTTTCGTTTTACTCCCAGGATGATGCCCCGCAAATATTTGCAATAATTTTGGATGGGCAGCATATAGGCCATGTACAGGCGGTTCCTATATCAGAAGAAGATTGGGAAGTCGGTTATCATATCGCCAAGCCTTTTACCGGGAATGGATATGCAAGCGAGGCATTGGAAGCCTTTTTGCCTGTGATTATGGACTATCTTGGTATTGAACGAATTTATGGGATTACCCATGCTGAAAATATTGCTTCTTGTAGGGTTTTAGAAAAGTGTGGGTTTAAGCTAGAAGATAGAGGAGATATGTGTAAGTATATTTACAATTCTATTTATCGCCTTTGATGGCGCTGTGTGCCAGTGGCACACGCTCAGCGCGGGAGCAGAACGCGACCTTATGGACAAAAGTGCTCAAACTCGCATAGATACTGGAAAGAGAGTGAAATATGTACGTAGAATCTGCAAAACTCACTTTTTACATCCCACATGCTAATTCTTTGAAAGATAAGCGTCAGATACGTCGAAGTCTTATTGAGAAAACTAAGAAATTTAATGTGTCTATTTCAGAGGTAGATACTCAGGATGTACATCGTACACTTACTATTGGCATTGCAGTAGTATCCGGTGAAATTGCCCATGCGCAACAGTCGCTTGACGAGATTGTGCGTTATATGGAAGCACATGCCGATGCAGAATTGACAGCGGTAGAGTAACTAAAAAAATCAACCACGCGATAAATAATTTATCACGTGGTTGATTTATATTGCTTATGACAAAGAAATAGTTTTAACCTCATTACCATCAAGTTTCAGCTCATATTCCGTATTGTTGCTAATAAGCACACCATCATATCTGTTTTTAGCTAAAATTTTCACTTCTAAAATTCTCCCATCTTCCCAAGCAAAATCCAAGACCAATCCTCCTTTAGCACACAGCCCTGTAACCGAACCATCTTTCCACTCATCTGGCAGGGCAGGCAAAAGCTGTACTTTATCTCTGCTACTTTGAATTAGCATATGCGCTATAGCTGCCGTAGCCCCAAAGTTACCGTCAATCTGGAATGGGGGATGGTCGTCAAAAAGATTATCCAATGTGGAGTGGCGTAGCAACTCTACTAAATTGTTATGCGCCTCTTTCCCATCCTGAAGCCTTGCCCAAAAGTTGATAATCCAAGCTCTGCTCCAGCCTGTGTGGCCTCCACCATGCGCTAAGCGCAATGCCATAGTGCGCTTAGCTGCCTCAGCAAGGGGCGTACCGGCAGAAATTTGATTGCCCGGGAATAGTGCAAACAAATGTGACATATGCCTATGACCCGGCTCAACTTCTATTTGCTCTGTAAGCCATTCCATAATGCCGCCGTTTTTTCCTATTTCTATAGGAGGAAGTCTATCACGCATAGTTTTGACTTGGTTCGCAAAGTCTGCATCTTTGCCAAGTATGACACTTGCAGATTCAAATGCGGTAAACAACTCCCACAAAATTTGACCATCCATGGCGCAGCCTTCGCAGAGTGTGCCTTTTTCGCCGTTTAGTAGGGCGAATGTGTTTTCTGGAGACATCGTTGGAGAAGCTATTAAAAATCCCTGCTGGTTTTCTATTAAAAAATCTGCGAAAAATAGACAGGCGTCTTTTAGTAAGTCGAAGTGGCCTTCCAAAAATTCTTTGTTTTGTGTGTATTCATACTGCTCCCAAATATGTAGACAAAACCAAGCTACGCTAAATACCCAGTAAGTTGCGGGGATATATGTATCTTGTGGGGCACAGTCTCCCCAAATATCTGTGTTATGATGAGCTACAAATCCACGTGCGCCGTACATTTGCTGGGCTACTTTAGTGCCACGCGGCTGCATTCTTCTGAGATGGTCGAAAAGCGGCTGGTGAAGTTCTGATAAGTTGCAGACTTCCGCAGGCCAGTAGTTCATTTGTATGTTGATGTTTATAGTGTACTTGCTATCCCAAGGCGGTAAAAAGCTGTCGCACCAAATACCCTGCAAATTTGCAGGCAAAGAACCGGGACGACTTGAAGAAATAAGCAAATAGCGCCCATAACGAAAATACAAAGCCATTAAACCTGGGTCGGATTCTCCTTGCTTGACAAGTGCTAGGCGTTCGTCAGTTGGTAGAGTGTTTGTCTGTTTAGCAAGATTCAATGTAACGCGCTTTTCGTAGGATTGGTACTCTTGAATATGCTCTTCTCGGATAGTTGCGTAACCTTTATCTTTAGCGGCTTGTAAAACTTTTTGGCATTCAGCCATAGTATCGTTTGAGCGGAAACTGGTAGAAGCTGTGATATACAAAACAGCCTCCTTAACCTTGCGAAAAACTATGTACTCGCCAATTGTCTCTAAAGAGCCGCCTATGGCTTGTCCCGTCATTAGCGCATGAACTGTCATGCCGTTTGTGTTATTTACAAAGACAGTTTCGCTATCTACAGTGCCAGAGTTTTCGCAAAAACGATGGCGTAGGATTCTTGCGTCAAAAGACATGCCTTCAGGATTACTACTACTTAAACGAATAGCAATTACATTTGCAGGGGCAGAAGCAAGCACCTCTCGCCTATAGCGATAGCCTTCGCTTACAAAATCTGTTATCGCCAAGGCCTCATCTAAACAAAGTCGGCGGTGGTAGGCTTCAACTTCGCTTGAGATTCCTTTAAAATTTAAGAAAACATCGCCCAAAGTTTGATATACCCGCTGATATTCCGGTGTGCCTGTTAGCGTGTAACGAGATAAGTCCTCGGCTTCGGTCACTTTTCCTTCTCGTAAAAGCTGGCGTATTTTCGGCAAATTTTCCTTTGCCTTTGGATTAACCCTATCCCGAAACCCTCCAGACCAGCAAGAGTCCTCGTTTAGCTGTATCCGCTCAGATTTTGTTTCCCCAAACACCATTGCGCCCAGGCGGCCGTTGCCTATGGGCAGGGCTTCGTTCCATGTGGCGGCTGGTTTTTTGTACCAAAGTGTGTTTTCCACAATTATTCCTCCTCTTAAACATAACTTGTACAGGAATAGTATCATATTTAAAGGTAAAAATTCAAACTTGCATGGAAAATTTCTGGTGAAAATTTCCTAAGAACGGTTCATCTTTTAACTGCCAACTATTTTAGTTATAATTGTGACAAATCAAAAAATTAAAAAGAGGCAATCAATGACAAATAAATTGGTAGTAGACAAGGAGTTTATGAGAGGCTGAATCACGCTGGAGGTGATAAATACGGGAAGAAAACGCTTATGTTCAAATCATCAACGGAGGCTAAGCTCCAGCCCTGGACAAATTGCTTTTGTAAAAATCATCACCTGTAGATTGACTGCCAAAATCTACAAACTTTTATATTGAGCATATAAACTAGCCAATTCCTCTATCTGCTTTAAAGCACACTTTTTAAAATGTTTATCCATTGATTTAAACAAACTGATAATTTTTACAAGCTGTACATCCATGCCTGCTTTAAACATAGCACCTTCACCTGTACGAATTGCTCTAATATTGGTAGGATTTATGTTCACAATAACAATGTTGATTAGTGGCATTTTACATTATCGTGCTAAAAAACGGATGGATGAAGATTAGTAGCTCCTTACTTAAAAAATAAAAACCTCGATTCGCCCTGAGTCAAGGTTTTTATGATTGGAGATGTTAGTTAATTATTGGATAGATTACAGCTCCTCCTCATCCTTCATCAACAAATACAAATCATCAATCCGCTCCGTAATAAACCCCATACTATCCGCAACCGCTTTATTATAACAGTAAACCCCAACATGCTTCACAAGATAATCCAAAAACATTTCTGCTTCTAAACCACCAATTTCTGCATCTAAATTAACCGCCAAATACTCTTTAATAAGAGATTTGGCGGTTTCAATTTGTCCTTTGTTTAGCACATCTTTAGTAAGCATTAGATAGCCGTTTCTAAAACTTTGACAGTAAGATTGATGCAGTCTTCTACATCTGATACTGCGCACATTTCGTTAGGAGTGTGGATGTATCTAGTAGATACAGAGATACCACCGCTAGGTACGCCGCCTTTGGTTAAGTGTATTGCGCCAGCATCCGTACCGCCCATATCTATGATATCGAACTGATACTTGATGTTTGCCTCTTTAGCGCATTTTTCCATATGGTTTATCATAGTTGGATGGCAAATAACGGATGCATCCTTAATTTTAATAGCCGCTCCCCCATGCATTTTGGCAGGGGTTTTACGAGCCTTAGGTGTATCTGCAGATGAAGTGACATCAAAGGCAATGCCGTAGTCTGGCTCTATACTATAGGCCGAAGTTCTTGCACCGCGCAGGCCAACTTCTTCCTGGCTGGTGAACACAAAATACGTATCAAAGGCAGGCTTGCTTAATTTTTTGAGTGCTTCTATCATAATAAAGCAGCCTACTCTGTCATCTAAGGCAGGAGAAACGAATACATCACCGTTTGTTGTCGGTTCTGCCGAGAATACACATACATCTCCGATTTTAACGAATTTTTCTGCGTCTTCTCTACATTTTGCACCGATATCCAAGTACATTGTCTCAAGAGCCAAATCTTTAGGATTATCCAAACGCTTGCTATAAGCAACAGCCACTGTCCCGTTGGGGAAAATAAAACGTTGAGCCATGTTGATAGTTGGCGAGTTGCCACCTATGGTGGAGAAGTACAAAAATCCTTCTTCGCTGATATAAGTGACCATTAGTCCAATTTGATCCATGTGTCCGGCAAGCATCATTTTTTTGCAGTTTTCGCTAGCTCCTTTTTTGCGAGCGATCAAATTGCCTAGGGCGTCTATTCTATGCTCGTCAATAAAAGGTGCTATTTCCTTCAATATTATATCTGCTATTGTAGCCTCGTCGCCAGAAGCACCGTTTACGGCGCATAATTTTTTAAGCAATTCTAAATTCATTTTGAACACCTCTCATTAATATAGGTAGCTACCAATTTGATTAAATTTTCATAGTCGTTTTTATTCATCACAGAAACCGGAGAGTGAATGTACCTACAAGGCACAGCCAAACCGATAACAGGCGTGCCGCCATCAGATTTATGATAATTAGCAGCATCTGTACCGCCCATGCCTGTACGCCTGTACTGGAACGGGATATCATATTTTTCTGCCACTTTTACAATGCTTTCAACAATATCACGCCCATAGATAGATGTCCTATCCATAAGAGAAACAGATGGCCCTGCACCTTGGGTAGTCACATGCTCATGCTCTGGGATGCCTTCCATATCTGCGCCTATTGTGCCTTCAAGGTTTATCATCAAATCCACTTTAAGGGATTTTGCTGCTACGGCAGAACCTCTTAGGCCAACTTCCTCTTGGGTGCAGAATATAGCTGTTAACTTGCAGGGTAAATCCATTTTCAATATTTCGATTATTGCGGCGCAGCCAACCCTGTCATCTAAAGCCTTAGCTTTTATGCTGCTGTCGCCAAATTCTGTAAACTCGCTGGAAAACGCTACAAAATCGCCTAAGTTTACGAGTTTTTCGGCTTCTTCTTTTTTATCACAGCCTATATCTATGGCCATATTAGAGATATCAATAACACTGCCGCGGTCTGCCTCAGTTTGCAAATGTATAGGTTTTGTGCCTATTACCCCAGGTATTTTTTTAGAGCCTACAAGCACGTGCATAGATGGCAACAAACGTTGGTCTACACCCCAAGATGCAAAACGCAGCGAGCCATCTGCGTTAATATGTCTTACACATAGGCCGACTTCATCCATATGTGCGCTTAAAGCAATATGTGGGCCAGATCCATTTGAATTTTTTGTTGCTATCAAATTACCCATCCTGTCAACTTTGATGCTGTCTACATAATCTTTTATTTCCTCTTTGATAAGCTCGCGAACTTCGTCCTCAAAGCCCGGTAGGCCGCAGGCGTCCGTTAATTTTTTTAATAGAAGCATTCTTCGCCCTCCCAGCCTTGTAAACTCATTACATAATCTGCCAATAATTTTCCACAGCCTTCTATATCAGATATTGCCACAGTTTCTACAGTAGAGTGCATGTACTTTAGTGGGATAGAAACAAGCCCGGTAATTACGCCGCCTTCAGCTATTTGCATAGCATTGCCATCTGTACCTGTTGGGTATGGATCTACCTCTACTTGATATTTAGTGCCATTTTTTGTTGCAGTTTTCTTAAGGTTTTCAAACAGCTTGCGGTTGATGTTTACGCCTACAGCTAAGCTTGGCCCTTTGCCTAATTCTCCTGCTTCGTGATCTCCTAAGCCGTTGGCTTTGGCGAAAGTTACATCTACGGCTAAGCCTATGTCAGGTTTTATGGTGTACGTGGCTGTTTCTGCGCCGCGTAAGCCTACTTCTTCCTGTGCAGTGGCTACAAAGTAAAGATCGGCATCGTGATTAAAATGCTCCAAATTTTTTAGTGCCACAAGCATAGCGGCTACTCCAGCGGCATCATCCAATGCGCGGCCTGCTAGGCGACCATTTTGTAGCTCTACGATATCTTGCTTAAATGTGATGATATCGCCTGGGCGTACTAAATTTTCTAACGCCTCTTTAGAGTAGCCCGTATCTATGGACATATCGTGCATATCTACAGCTTTTTTTCTTTCCTCTGGGCTGGTAAGATGTGGCGGCTTAATGCCAATTACGCCGAACACTTTACGCTCACGTCCGTGGATAATTACTTCCTGTGCTAACATGTTGCGTTGGTCTATCCCGCCCATTCGGGTAAATTTTACGAAACCTCTATCGCAGACGGCTGTGACCATCATGCCGATTTCGTCCATATGGGCAGCTACCATTAGCTTAGGCCCATTTTTGTTATCTTTGTTACATCCTGGCTTATGGGCAATAAAATTGCCAAACTTATCTGCCGAGACATTTGCGTATTTAGAAAACGCCTCTTCAAATAAGCCGTACAATGCTCCTTCATACCCGGGGACATGAGGTACTTTGCTCATTTCGATTAAAAAATCTTTGATTTCCAAATTGCACCACCTTCATATGAATATTTCATTGGAATATTTCCATATATTATACCATAAAATGGTTTGTTATTGGCAAGGGTGTTTTGAAGCCATAAATTAATGCAAATAAAACGAGCCGAAAAATGCGTGGTGTTAGGTATTTTCCAACTCGTTTTCGTTTGTTTTCATATTACTCTAAGACATATTTATTCATGCTCCTGCCTTCTCCAAGCAATGTATTGGCGAACTGCTACGATAAAATCAGTTGCAAGAAAAGCAAAGCCTATGATCATCAGATACCATGCACCGCCGAGTGGCGGCTTTTTGTGTATAGTTACAAATCTCCTTCATCAATAACAAAAACATACTGCCCCTCTACAATATCCGTGCGTGTTGTTATTGGGGTGTTTCTGTATACGCTAAATGCCGGGCGTACGCCGAGGAGGTTGTGCGCTGGGCCAGAATCAATAGCATTCGCTCCAATGACAAATGCGTTATTTGTTCCCCATGTACTAGGCGAACGCGTCCAATAAGGATACGCTTCGCCGTCA